>Ga0123357_10001381_pt1 | contig 25712 bp, 15 predicted proteins | sample TergutEmb28metaG_FD_89873 | JGI IMG/M metagenome (GOLD analysis project Ga0123357, IMG submission 89873) | Embiratermes neotenicus P4 segment gut microbial communities from Petit-Saut dam, French Guiana - Emb289 P4 | ecosystem: Host-associated > Arthropoda: Insects > Digestive system > Gut ...
CCCCTCTGCCCCTCCTCCCCCTCCCCACCCCTCCTCATTCTTCTCCTCCTTTTTATTTTTTTTCCTCCTCCTCCTCCTCCTCCACACTAGTCTGTTGACGTCGCTAGCCTCCACACCTAATTCCGAGGTGGTGTCAGCAACCAGAATTTCACTGATGGCTTCCCCCTCAAGTTTAATTTTTTTCGCAGCCACGGCTCTGAGACCTACAATCTTCTGCCTTGTTTATACTGTGTATGACAGGCCAGATTTGCAGAAACATTATACCTCTAAAGATACGAACATCTTCTACAGTGACAGCAAAACATATCTAAAGCTATGATGTAACTGCATATGAATTTCCCGCTATTTGAGGGTACCCATGACTTTGTTACTAGAGTGACGGCTGTATGTTGCATGTTACTACCCCACAACCCCTACAGATTACCACAGCACTACAAGAGGCATATCTGTGGGCCCTTCTGTAGCTGTAAATATTGAGTTGTGTGGATATCTCTGATTTTTGAGCATTAATTTTGTCTGAATTATATGGATACAGTACGCCACTGACAACCTTTCTGGTCAACAACTAGAGTTCGCATCATAGGCCAGTGTTGATATTTCAGCCCACAGTAAACCACAGAGCAAGCGATAGTCAAAGCAAGCAGTTTCAGAACCATATTAGTCAGCTGGGAATAATGCGCAGTTACTAAGTTTCTACGTATATATCAGTGTTTGTGGAGAGGTTTAGGAGGTGGAGGGGGTACATTCTGGCTCCTGAATGAAAGCCTGACCTTCAAGGGCCCTGAAGTATAGCGATCCACAGCAGTTAACCGAATAGGAGTGAAAAAAATTCCACCAAACTATGACACACTGCGGCGAATTTAGAAGTCATTTGGCTATTTAAAGGGTCAGTGCGTGACGTCTTTAGAAGTTGTTTGGCGTTAAAGGGTTAGAAGAGTGACATCATACAGAAGATAGTTACATAACATGATATAGAGAGATCATTGAAATCTAGATCTTGTATGTGACAATGTGATAAATGGTTTCTGATATATGCAAAGAATATTAAATTCAAGTAATCAATGTCCTGTAGATTTGGTATTCTTGGGGCTGCAACAATTTGAATGCAATTGCAATCAGATACATTTAAAGTCAGATGCTCAAAGTAGAACAAAAATATGAGAGCTTTCATTCCCTGATAACTTCTTCATGCACATCCGTTTGTCTGTAATGACATGAAGGTGAATTCTTCATATTTTCTTCTTTTAGAAGTGGCTCCCATACTCCAGCAGGCACATTTGCTGACATCAGAGATGGTTCACTTTGTCCATCAGATGCAATATTATATACTGTTTGAAGTGCTGGAGTGTTCATGGGATGTCCTTATCAAACAAGTTCAGCAAGCAGAATCACTCGATGACATCATTGCTGCTCATCAGAACTTTCTGCTTACTGTCAAAGCAGGAGCTTTGTTAGATGATAATTCACGGGTATGTCATTTCCATAATAGTTTAAGTAAGTAAGTAAGGCTTCAGTGGCAGTGTTTTAACTGTCACTAATAGTAACACCAAAGCCAGCCACTGAACACATTACCTAGTACGGTCAGTTGCTGATCCTCATAAACTACTTCTATATGATCCATGATAATGTTACCCTCTTATTTTCCTTGGTGTTCCAAATGTCCATTTAAAAAAAAAAATTGTGTGTATTCCTTGTCTGTACTGTTTTACCTGACAGATGAACCAATTCTGTGGAGAAATATTTATGTGAAGGTAATAATCAGGTAATTAAGAAATTTTCCACTTGTTGTAGAATCTGGAGGTTCGTTATATTATTTACAATAACTTGCCAATGGACCCTGTCCTACACCACATGAATTGAAGTTACATCTTCATTACCTTTTCATCCCCCCATCTACATATAGGTCCCCCAAATGGTCTCATCCCTTCAAGTTTTTTGACTTAAGTTATATTTTCCATTCGTGTTTTATGACCTGCTGAAGTCATCTTCTTCGCTTGGAATACGCTGTTGTTTTTCAGTGGAGAGAACATTTACATATTTTCTCATTATGCTGTTGTCTCCATCCTCTCCATCTTGTTGGACATATGTAAATGTTTTGACCTCGTTGCAGATTGATGAAGTTCTAGTGTTAGCGTATTGGGTTGCTGTATTAATGATTCACTTTTTGTTAAAACATGGATTCCACTTCTGACTCTGGCCTGTTCTTAAAACAGTTTTTAAAGAATAATATTTTCTAAATTGACATTTAAATGACCTGCAGCTGCCTGTGGAGTGCCACTTCAATCAAGGATCGCATGCTGTTGCAGAGGGCAATTTTCTTGGCAATCAGAGGACATGAACAGTAAATTTATGTATTGATGTTACAGTTGCTTTTTGCTAGTTAAGTTACACAGAGGAGTTTGTTCTCTGCCATATATGACTGATAATTGTAAAATGTAATGCTAGATTTAAAGGAAAAAAGTAAATGAAAGTTGTCCCAGTATATGCCATGAAAGCATGTAGGGAGAATGGAGGTGTAGCTCCACCCTTTCTTGACTTTGGCACTAGATGGAAGTGAGTGGTCCGCCTCACGCCCTGGCCACTTTACACTCAGACAAATATTTCCCCTTCCATTCACACACACCACCCAGCATTCCCACCCAATGGTTTAACATACTTGAGTGACAAAAAGAGGTGTGTAATTGAATGTTGAGGGATTCTATACTATGATGTTTGATGTTGTCATGGTAGTGTTATTGAAGATGCAAGCCTATTAGATGTTATGCCATGGGTTTGCACATTTCAAAGTCTTAGACTCAAACTGTCTGTGAATAATAGCATTTAGACTGCTTGACCTTAAAGAGGGAGGCACTTTGATTCTTTGAAATATCAGGACTCAGCAATGTAGCATAACATCCAAGATCTGGATCTTCCAAATCATAATAGTTCTTCCAAATTCCACACCTGCCAGTAGGGTTTCTGTAGTTTTCCATTTCAGAAACTTGGGGACATCATTTGACTGGACTTCAGTTTGTTATCAGTATTTATTTACTTATATGTCATCTAAAAAGAAAATAGTATACATGTACAAGAGCCCATGGTATCTGTATCAGAATATGTCTAGAGCTTGACAGTAATTTTAAGAAATGTTGGAAACTGACTGGCATAAAAACATATTGTGTCTACTTATCACAACACCTCAGCGCTGAACACAACATGGTGACACTTCTCATATTGTTACATTTTATTGCCACTACATTCACAAGTTTAAGATTGCCAGTCATTAACTGTAAACTTGTGCAGTTTAAGCAGGAGTTTTATAATAGTTTTGACAGAGTATTAGTGACATTGATTGTAAATGTATTGCTACCCAAATGTACAATGTAAGGCTGTTCGTAATTTTTTAAATAGTTTTCACTGTATTACTTTTTATTCCTTCTGCCTTCATTTTAGGAATTGGCAATTCAATTGCGTACCGTGTATGAACTGATTCTACAACTTCAGGCTCATGAAGAGGAACTGCATGCAAGGTCTCTGTCAGAACTCCAAGCACTTGCCAGGCATGATGAACTGGTGGAGGAAAGAGGAAAAGTAGGGCAGTTTGGGACATCATCCCATGAGGAAGAAATGAGCCAGAAGCAAAGTCGGGACTTCACACAGAGATATATCACCAGTGTTCGAACACGGTTAAGAGTATTGAACAAAAGCTACCAGGTAAAATATTTCATTTGTTGAATTAGCTTTTACCCATTCAGCAGATTCGTAGTTGTTATACTGCTTGGCACTAATTGTTAAAATGCATAAAGATGCTTTCTTGAACATAAACATAGATGATTGAGCACCTATGAAACTGTAATCAAATATTTTTTCATTGGATTCCTTCTCTACTTTCATGTACCCATTCTACAGGAGTGCAGTTTGATTTAAAAAATAGCATTTACATATATAATTTCATATTTATAATCTAGGGTATAAGATTGTGGATATGCTACAAAAATGCTTAAGCATTTCTATTGTGTATTTGTGTTCTGTTTCCTAGGATGTTGTGAAAAAGTTCCTTCTGATGTTGGCTAGCCAGTCAGATGTGAGTTTACAACTTCTGAGTTTCCGGCTGGATTTCAATGAGCATTACAAACGACTGGATTCTCGTCTGACAGCCCCACTCACTTACCAACATCGGCGCTTAAGTGAGATGGGAAGTGGGAAGAATGTACCAGGAATTTCGCAGCAGAAGGTTAGAATTAAATGACAGTCAGCCCTTGGAGCAGCAGCACAAACCAGTAGGTCTGAAGCTTCAGCTGCAGTGGGTATATATCCCAGTAGAATGGATGGTACACACAATTGCACTGAACACAGGGACAGCAGTGCAGTAGAAACCATTGCACATGATGACAGTTCACATATAAGCAGTCATAATATTTTGACCCAAATATATGCCATAGATAGCATTTCTGATGCACTGGATAATGGTGATAACTTCATAACAGTTCAAGGGAGTAGGGAAGCAGAAATAACAGCAAATGATCAGCTCATTGATAAAGAGAATGATAGCATAGAAACAAATTATGTTTGTAGTATAATTCCATCTTCACATACTGAAGCCGTGTTGCTTGAATTGAGACAGTTACATATGAATAATAATTACAAAGGTGAGGCATTTGAAAATAACAACAGTGAAATGGATGGTGTTGATAATAAACTAAGTTTTCAAACACAGAATTCTGTCAGTTTTACAAAGGAACATGCTAATGATAAAGTAACATGCTTTGAGGTTGACTTAAATAAAGCTGGACCTGGAATCCCAGTAAATAATAATGATTTAGGGATAGAACTGAGAGTTGTTGGAAATCTGTGCAGAATTTCCACAGCTCCATATATGACATTAGAAAGTTATGGCAATCATGAGAAATTTGAATATTCCAGTATGGTGAAAGGCGAAAGTTACAGAGGTTCAAGCATAGGGGAGTGCGGCAACACAGAGGTTGAAGGAACTGGTAGCTTTGGCGGTATGGATGACATTGGCATACATTCCACCTACATAATGAATGGCAGTGATATACATTTTGACAGCACTAGTCCTATTGCAAGAAGTTTATGTTCTGATTTGAACATTGATGTTTCAGAATCTTGCACAGATAAGGATGCAGAAATGTTGTGTGGACAGATTGGACATTCTGATAATCATTCCAGAGTTACAGCCTTTCCCACTTGGCATTCTTGTATTCAAAACATTATACCTGAAACTGAAGGAATTATTCATAATGGGAGACAAACAGTTGGTATTTATTCGGTCATAAATGATAACAGCTGTCTTAATCTTGATGGCTGCATCGAACATTTTTTTGTAACTGAGCATCATCAGATGGTAAGCTGTAACTTTGAGAGTCATACCAATGAAAATAAGGATGTTCAAGGGACTGAGATACTGCAGTCAGATCAGGAAACTGGCAAATCCTGTGTGAAAACTGTGACAGTGCTGAAGCGAAGTACAGTGGATGTTGAGAGTCCAATAGTTGATTCTTTGGAGCATTCCAATTATGGGAGTACATCTGATATTAAGATGGCGTCCCTTGATGGTGGTAAATTCTATTGTAACGGTAGTGATATTAAACTGACTAAACCTACAAATCATAAGAAAAAGGAACCAGGCATCACCTGATGTTGTGTAGGGTGAGTTGTCAAGCAGTAGTCGTGAGTTGTTCTTTGATGCAGGAAGTTATATTTCATGGAGTTGGTAGAAAGTATTAGAAACAACAGCAGTATTGGATTTTCATCGAAAACATGCTGTATAGTTAGTAATGATACTGACATGTATCACTGTAAGTGTTGCAACTTTCTTCCATTTCAGAATAACCCGGCTATTAACGACTCACCCTGAGGCCAACAGTTAATGGCCATGATCTGTTTCTCCATCACTGTATCAGAATTACTATAGTGGCATGATATAAGTACTTGATTGGTCATTTTTTAGTTTATTTAAGTAACACACCAACAGATGCACATATATAGTCTTTAATAATCTAAAATTTACATTAAAATACTTAAAACGCTCCTACATGTTTCGATTGTATGATCATCTCAGGGAGCATACTTTGTTCCTTGCTAAAGTTACAGTTTAAAACACTCAGTTATTTACTTAACAAAGTAAATAACTGAGTGTTTTAAACTGGAACTCTAGCAAGGAACAAAGTATGCTCCCTGAGGATGATTGTATGATCAAGACATGTGGGAGCATTTTAAGTGTTTTATTGTAAATTTTAGATTATTAAAGACTATACTTGATTGTTCGTTTTGTTCACCTATATTATAGTTTTATGGCAGTGTGCTAGTTGATGTAATATTGACCATTCTGTGATCTGTACAGAATGGTAGTAAGTCAAGTGGTATGATTCCAATGTGGATCCACCGAATAATGGTTAATGTATAAATTGAATGGTCAGATGGTGTACATTTAATGTATAAATTGAACAGTCAGATGGTGTACATTTAATTTAATAGCTGTATTGCACATCATCACACATTCAAAAGAAAACTTACCATAGGTATTTATGTTCAGTACTATGTTTTCAAGAGCCCACCTTTGATCCTACCCTGAGCTAGCTGAATTCAGTCCATTTCCTTGTGTTGTATTTCTTTTAGATCCATTTTAAAATTAGTCTCCTCTGTGCCTTGGCCTCCCCAAGTCCCAGCCAATATATTATCAAACATTATGTGCAGTGATGCCGTTATCGAATTACAGGGGGTTGCTGTGTAAGTGTTTGTCTGCATAATGTTGTGTTTAGAGTTCAGAGGTATTGATACATGAGGGATGACCAAAAAGTCAATGTGTAGGGAATTCTTATCACATGAATGTAATACTAGGCATGTCAAGAATTTCTAGACTCTCTTCATTTGCTGAATACTCTATGACAGTGCTTTTAAGTTAATTTTTTTTTACACTGCTTCAAATGTCACAGATGTAATTTACATTTAAAAAACATTTTCTTTAGAAGTGCCAAGTTTTTTTATGATTTCTCAGATTCTCAGAATATTGAATGAAATGCCATCATATTATTCATTTCTATTTTTTATGCATTTCTGTTTTTAAACTATCAGTTTCCTCTGTTATTTTATGTAATATTTTTCAGAAATATTTGATTTTAATATCCCTTAATAATTGAGTTGGCATTACAAAAATGCATGTCAGGAACTTTTAAATTGCAGTTATTATTCTCTTTTTTCATTCTATTATCTTGTTTTAATTTTTGGAATCCATGTTTGTTTTATTTTTCAGTAATATCATCCCTGCTTTGCACATTCCTGAAGACTGTCTGGCAGCTTTTAGTAAATCACAACAGCAGAACCGGAATTATATATGTGTCAGTTTCTGGTCCAGATTCTTTAACAATGTTGCACGTTTTGTTGGCTTTTTGGTAATGTACATGTATTGGTGATTCTAACTTTAAAGCATCTGTGAGTTGTAAATATATATACCCAAACATAAGATAAGAATTTTTGCATAGTTCATAATCTGAAGAAGAGAGGGTTGCCTTATAATTGCACAGAAAGTTCAACATGCTCTGTGTAGGTATTTTCATGGAAAGTGAACATATAAAATATAGTAGTGTTATATTCAGGTAAAATATGGTATTAGAGTGCTGCGTATCATAAAGTGCTGAATAAATGTATGAATGTCTGCTGCAGTGTATGTCTAGTAGATTAAATTCTGCATGATTCCCCCCCCTCCCCTTGAAACTTAAGGCTGAGAAGCAGGGCATGGGTGGAGGTAAAAATTGATATGTAGTTAGCAATACTGTTGGTTCTGTTGCAAAGTAATACTAGTGAGGCAGTAAAAGATTGAACCTTTGTATGTATTTTAATGTTGTTTAGATGACTGATATATTTTCGTAAGGAAACTTTAGTATAATGAAGACTGTTACTTAACTTCATTTCTTCCAGCTCCCATTTGTTGTGTATATAGTATTACTTCGGTTACCCCATTCATACCCTGCCTCCCCATGTGACATATGTTGTAAGTCACTTCTTTTAGACTAACTGGCAACTGCAAAGCACTGTCAAGTACAGTGGGATCAGGACTGTCACCAAAATACAGCAACAGGGAGGAAGTCTTGCAGACTACTGGACCTCTCATATGAGACACTTCGTTTAACTGAACCACCTGTCAGCCATGAATGTGGAATGTTTTTTATTTCTTGCTGTGTTTACCAGCCATGCAAATAAATTATAATAATTCCTGTTCATAATATAAACTGTAATATGTCTTGTAATTCATTGGTAAAGTATAGATCTAATTGTCCCAGCACAAACACTTTTGGAGACAGAACTGTGATATAGTGGGAAAAGGAGTATGATGTACAGCTGATTTGGTGATCCATAAGCACATCTCCATTCACTTTGTTGGAATCACTTGTGGTGCTTCATGTGGTCTTGCATTCTCATACATGGTATTCATGTTCTGCTCCTTAATTGAATGTTGACTGTGGCATTTCTGCAGTGCATAAACAGCAACAGTACACATTTTGCGTAATTTTGATCTGATATCAGGGATGTGTCCTGCTAAAAAAATGCTTGTTTTTTCAGCGTTAATCAGGTTGTGTTCTGTTGAGGTGGTGTTTTAAAAGTACCTGGAATGTGGCCAACACAGGAACATCACATGACTATATTTTTTTTTTCGTGTATCCTAACATGCCTCCTAAAATATTCTAAGTGATAAGGTTATTGATATTATTGCTATGTTGATATAGTGTTGCCTCGATCTGCAGTTGATGCTGAAGTACCAACACACATAAGAAATGTTTAATGTCAATCAGCCATCTTGCTGCAACATTTCCCCATTTTTGAAGTGCCATACTTCTGTAAGTATGGACAATTTGACATAAGCCTACATCAGGTATTAATTTCCTTTTCTGTAATATTTTTTGTTTGTGACTGGCTAGAAGAATGTACTTTTGCTGATCTTGTGTCACCATCTCATTAAAGCATTTTTAAATTGCCTAATGGTGCCATATGAATTTTATAACTATATAGTACTAGTGCACTTGCATTTTGTTTGGAATATCATATTTAGAAGAATTCCTTGTTTAGGATTGAAATTTTGATTTTATATTATTTATTCAACTGATGTACCTGAGCTGCCTCTAGCATCTGTATGGCTTTTTAATTAACTTCCTTGACATCTCAAATGAGGCAGTTTTGTTCCCTACATTTTAAGTAACATATGTCAGGATATATAGAAGCACAGTGTGGTGTTGCTGTTGGGTACAATTTTCGGTATATTCGATTGGTTAAAAATACTTGTATATTTCGTTTGATATGCAGCATGTATTACAAATATACTTCAGAATGGTTTGTTGGTCTCATCCTTAGATGCATACCTTTTGATATAACTACACAGAATGAGCTTAACAAACTTAAATGTGTAAATACTTTTGTACCAACTTCATGTAGAGTTTCCTGTGACTTGGAAATACCATTGTAAAAGTAATTCTGAGGTGTATTTGGTTTACTTGGTACTTCAGACATTGATATGCTCTACTGCTGTCTTCTTGCGGGTGATTATCATTATCGTTCCATCATTTTTACCATCAGTCGACACCATTGACAACAGTTGATTCCTACCCCCATCGTCACTTAATGGGCAGTGTTCAACATGACACTGGTGTAACTATAGAAGTGGTAAAGAGCAGAACCAAAGGTTTCATCACAGGCCTGAACATTGTTGGCTGGAATGGACAAAGTTGTAGGTATTTGCATGCTTTAGTATTAAACCTTTTAATCTGAAAATTTGTTTGAAAGTACGTTGATGAACAAGAAACCCCAGTTTCTTCAGCAAACAACTTATGTTCTTTGTTAAGTCAGTAGATGGTTCACACTGTACAGACTCTCCACATATTACATAATTTCAATTTATGCAGCTTCAGACATGCATCTTTTGAAATAACAATTTTGAAAAGCACGTTGAATTTTCCTAAGAGGAAGTGTTTGCAAAATGAGATGAAAGTGGTGGAAGAATACTGCTGGGTAATAACACAGGCAGCAGGGTGGTCATGCTGCAGTCTGTCGGGTTCCAGTGTAGTGGAGTTTGGTTTCAGTTGTACTCTCTTATACATACATATGTATGCTCAATTCTGACATGTACAAAATTTGGCTAATGCCAGGCTTTCCAGAATGTAAATATCACATAAAATGGGGAGTGTCTGTGTATCAATAAGCTTTTTGCATAATGTATAAGTTTTGTATGAAGTGTTATGATGTGCCTGATACTGCTTGTCCAGATGTTTGCTAGTGTCTTACTGAGAGCGGATGGCCACCTGGTGGCACACCAGTTTTATCCTGCTTCAGTGGTTCTATAAAAGCAAATGGCATGCTCATATCCAGGACTAGTTTTCACTAACATCAGTAAACATTAGTTCTGTGTAATATAAGTAGCTTGTAGTGTATTGTGCTTGCTGGATGTCAACAGCAGAATGTGATAGAAGCATGTATTATTGACTTCAAATTGTTCATGTCAGCATATACAACATAAATTTTCTGCTGGAAAAGACTTATGTGGTAACAGGTACAGTGGTAGCAGTAATAGATTCAGTACTATTCATTAGTGTTGCATTCACCTTCTGATATATTATCTCATTAGTATAGTTTGTTGGCAGTGGAATGCTTGCTTGTTCAAATAGCTGGTTTCCAAAACATCCAAACCAGCTCTGGGCTGTTTCCCCATGTGTAAAGTGGCTGGGAGGTGAAGTTGGCCACTCACCTCCATAAAGTGCAAGATGAAGAATGAATAGTGCTATATTTGTAACTGCTGCCACCTGCAGAAAGTTTCTTTTAATCACTGAATCATTTATTTTGTCCAATTAACGTATAAAACCATGTAATGCCATGCATTGGTAACTCAGTTTCTGAATCACAAGAACATAGTCATATGTTTTGAAGTTTTAAGTTCTGTTTAGTAAATGAAGTAGTCTTTAAAAACTTGTTACTAACAGTGAGTTGACATATTAGTTATTGAGTGTTTATAAGAAATATAAAATTTCATGCAAGGAAGCATGCGTGTTCCATCTTAATACATATGGCATCCAAACTTCGGTATACCTACCTTTATGTATATATGCTTGTACTTACATGGGATCTTCTATCAGAAATGTCATAAATCTGTTGTGTAGTTAAAAAAATGGAATAAATTTGTTATAATTGTAATTAATTAGTAGAGATATCATTTTGAAAATATTGTGTGATAGGTCAAAAAACTGCTGAATGCTGTAGAAAATTTATTAGTCCTGAAGCTCAGATCACTTATGCAGTGCACATCACTCAGCACACAGGATACTTCAAGAGACATTTTCAGACATAACATTTATGTAAAATATCAGTGTGTAACGTGACAGTCAGTAGCGCCTCATCTTTGGAGACATCAACAGTGCACCAAACAACACTGGTGTGTATTTCCCACCTAATAGTTTTTACGTAATAATATAGTTTAGGTGATTGTGTTTGCACCTGAATCACTGCCTCAGAATGCCATTTAACATGAATGTACCTAAACTGATAACAATTCAATCTATGAGAATTGCTGTATTGATCTCATTATTTTTCAGACTGCTTAATCAGATAGTGTTATTTTAGTGCACAATTTCAGATTAACTGTAAAACTGTTAAGAAATGTCTTGTACTATAATTGTATCTGATTGATAAATCTTAATGTGACTAGACTGGACTTTATGCTATACTATGTGCACTTTATTGTTTTGTCTGATTCACATGTCTCTGTGAAGCAGTTATGTCTATTTTTAATTGCATTTGTTGAATGATATTTGTGTGTGAGCAAGTTATATCGTTTCTGCTGTTGTAACACAGCTACAGAGGTTCTTTATTACTTTTACTTGAAGTCAAGAGCCTAACAAGGTTTAAATGGGAAGATCTGATGGTGTGTGTAGGTAATGTTATGTTTGTGTTGTCTGATTTTGAAAGTGGGATTGAATGCAAAATGTTTGTGTGATCTGGAAAGAAATGTACGAGTACCGACTTTACCTATCACTTCTTTTTGCAGTAACAGTACATATAAATATGTGCTCTGTCGAAGAAATTCGCAGAAATCTTTATTTTTTGTGAACTGTCTAAACCCTGAGCTTTATCTTGTCATTGCCTGTAATATTGTGGGCCTGTAACATTGGAATATTCAAGTTCATGTGGTTTATATAGCTTATTTGAAATTTAAGTCCAGGAATTTTGATTATCTAGCTTATAGTCCTGTGCACAGACAATAAATACAGTACAAACTGCTTGAGACATTTTTGAGAAATTCAACAAATTAGGTTTATGTAATGGGAAAGCATTATTGTGGAAGTTGAAAAACTGTATTTTGTAATTCTGTATTGATATTGACTTTCTCTTTACTAGAATAGTATTCCATATACATTTCACATAAAATGGTTCATTTTCACTATTGAATCACATTTTAGGTCGTACCTTCATTAGTGGTTTTCGTTCATCCTCAAAAGCAAGCAAGACAAGTTTTTCTTACAGGTACAGAAAGTAGATGAGGAGCCTGTTCTTGTCAGAACTGTTATGTAAATACTGATTATGTTTTCCTATATTTTGCTGTTTCCACCTTTTTCTGGCTTGGTTGTTTGCTTGCTGACTCATTGCTGTGTCTTTGTTTTAACTTCCCACAGATATCCAAATTCTTAAGCAGATTTTTGCATGGAGAATTTTATGTAGCTTCTTCCATATGTATAATACCCAGTTTTTCTTGAATCGAGAGCAGTTTACAGTTTATGCTGGTAGTGAACACAAAATGCATATGAATTTTGCACACAGAACCCTTAATATTATTGAAATTAAGGCAAAAATTTACACTACCACAAGTTGTATAAACCATTGCTTATTCGTGGTGTAGATTTCACATGAACCGTGACTTTGTGTTATACTGTATAAAATACACATGTGCAAATTGATGGCACTGCAGTCAGAATGGGATGTTATTTCCCGCCACAGTTTTTCATGTATTAACAAGAAGGGGCCTGTACCTCTGATCCTTGATGAAAATGGCCATTGACATTAATACCTATGAACTGAGGACGTAATGTTGTCACTCTTTGTTGGCAACAAATTGAAAGTGTGGGAAATCATTCAATAGTTTGATATGGAAGCATATTAACAGGGGAAGAAATTTGTTGTGTTGCGAACTTTCCATTCTTCGTAGGCAAAAAATCCTTTTAAGCGAAGAACATATGAAGAGGGTAACATATGTGTTGATCGTGTGGGAAAATTTCTGAAGGGGCAGTACTTTGAGTGGGTTTTACTGTATGTGCTTTTAAAATTCGGATGATAGATGGCATGCCATAGACAAAATAAGCTATACATTCATGGATTGAACTTGAAATACTGTACCTAGCCCTGTTTGCTGAACTGAAATTCATGTGCAGGCCCCAATACCTTAAAAGATGCTTCATGTTTGACCATACAGTATTATGATATCATTTTGAAATAAGATACTGAGCACGTGTTATGTTTGACTCTCATGGTGGTGATGTACTTCACGGACATCTTCACACACAAAAGTGTATTTTGTTTGCCTCTTTGTTCAAGTGTTGAAACTCAGTAACAGTATGGCATACTGTTAGTAGTGTTTGAATGTATCCTCGGGAGTTGTGGACTTATTTTCACATATTGGGTTATTTGCAAAGTTTACTTTTTATGTAAATCTATCAAGGGCAGTACAATGTCAACTGATACTGCATTGGTGTGTTTTGAAATTAAGTTTGGGTGTTTCTACTTGTGCACTTAAAGCATTTTCGCATAGTGAAATTTTGTTCCACTTTACCTATGTTTAATTTTATATAACACAGTATTTCCTTTATATTTACACATGGTACTGGAAGTTAAATATTTTAAACAGTACTCTGCATGAAGTAATGTTCCCCACATTACTGAGGAAGCTAAGCCCTTTGTTTTGTAGTTTAAACATTCTTGTATTTTCCCCATCTCCTCCCCCATCCCACCAAAAACAAATGCTGTACCACCAACAGAGATTGTCTGTAGGTTGCACAGAAATCTTTGCACCAGTACATTTGTGTCTGAAACATAATGCAAATGGCTATTGGTATTCGTACAATTTTTCTGTTGTTGAAGTACACCTTCAATGATTTTGATCATTGAAGTTCCACTGAGAAGTTAAAAAATGTTAATGTGATTGAATGCTCATAGGACATTCGTTCAAGATTTAAGTAAAGTATTATTTCATTTCATTTAAATGATGCCAAGGCCAATAGTTTTTAAGAATAATTTCAGCTAGAGGATGCACATTACCAAGATTACATGTTTAGTAATTTGAAGAATAAATAAATTTTTTATTCTTCTACTATAAGATGTGCATCAGCCATCAGTTAATACCAAGACCAATGTGATATGTGTACAACTAAAATAAAAAATAACTAATGTAAAAAAGGTATACAATTCAAACCAGAGTACAACTTTTCTTTCTGAATTTATGTTTGTACCACAAATTATTTTACAGTCACCATTATCTGGTATGCAGTTAGTTATTCTCAAGTCAGCTTGCTTGAGTTGAATATTGTGGATCACAGTGTTTATTTGAGTAAATGTAGGCAGTGTACAACAGTTTGGTGAGTACTGTGTTCAGAAATGATCTGCACATATTAAAAGGACCATTGGACATTGCACTTTCAGTGTTACACATAGATTTCTAATCTCAATGATATATGCACCTGTGACCTTGTAAGTGCTTCAGAAATATTATTGAAGTACTGTGCTTTGTTCAGTTTGATGTATACAACATTACCATGCATTAAAGATGATTGATCATTCTTATGTATTAGACATAAAACTGATATGTACTCAGTGTCTGTTGTCATTTCTACTACTTCATAACCCTTGTATTAGACCATTGAAGTTCCTCTGTATATCTTAGTGTAGATATTTGAGTTGGGTTTGAGTAAATTATTTGTTGCCATGGTCACTAATTAAAACCAGATGTTGATATGTTTAATTTTCCAAGAGTTCTTTGTTGATGCTGGTGGAGCAGGACTATTCAAACACCATGAATTTCTACATCAGACCAATGGTAAGCTCACTGTTACTGTTTACAAGGTTATTTTTGGGTGCTGTTACTTCTACCAATAATATGAAATTAATTATTTTGAATTTATTTTGTGTTTATAATGCTTCTTTCCTCCTCTTCTAGGAGGTTATGTCCTACAAGGGCTACTGCTGCCGATGGTGGTGGTGTTAACCTTTTAGCGCCAAATGTCAACTAAAGTGGACGCGCAGTGGGCCCTTTAAATAGCTGAACGACCACACGGCAAGGATTATGTAATATTAGTATTAGATGAATGAATGAATAGGGAAAATTGGTGTAATGATATGAAGAGGGGAAGGCGAAGCATTGGTGGAAATTTACGGTAACTCATCTTGTGCTTCAAACCTTGATGTCAGTGAAAATTTGATGAGATGATAACATCAATACGATTTCATGGCCTTAGGTGATGTTTTACTTGTGGGTGCAAGTACCTACTTCAGACTATGAACATTAAAATGGAAGGGTGCGTATCATGAAATTTCACTTGATAGTGTCAAGGGTATTAGCAATAATCTCAACTGAATAATGTAATAAGGAAGTAAATTTTTGAAAGACAGATTTGCATTTTGACTCACATTTCAGAAATTAGCACTCTAAGTTCATTAGTTGTATTTTAGAGGTTGACGATCAAGTTCCCCTGCCAGTGACCTACATATATAGTATTCTGAAGAATGTCTTGTCATTGTTAATTTTAATATTGTTAGTATGAAGGAAATTATACATATAAGAAAATTTTAACAGACTGACATTTAACTTTTCGTAGTTGTAAATCACTGCCCACTGATTTTCGTCAGACTGTGCAGTATGGGACATCATGACCTTCATAAGCTGCAAAGTTATTAATCAAGTTCGTTTCAATAACCCAATGAGTAAGGAAGATATGTAATGTTTACATTATGCTAACCTTTCTTCTAAAATACTCATTATAGCAGTAATATTAGTTGTAAGTGTAATAAACCCTTGTATTTTCCATATAAAGACAGTTTTAAAGGAAATTTTATAGTTCAAATGCAGTGACCTTAAAATTAATTAAAATTTATGTTTGAAATTCATATTACTGTGCATATCTGTGGAAAGATCACATTCATCCTGTGTGGACTGTCACACCTTTCCATTAATTGCATGATATAACAATGAAATAACTTTCCACAGCCAGGAGGTTGCTATGACAACTGACAGTGTTACATTTATTGATCACAGCGGAATATTATTGGATAAGGTGTGCATGGAGGTATTTATTTTTGTATGCTGGTAGTATAGCACCATTTCTTAGTTTACACATACTGTCCTTCATTTAAATAGAATGCTTCAAAATGTCCAGTTACCACTTCTGCCAGGGACTTCATTCAAAACAAATGTAAGTTACTCAGGGTATTCTTTTTATATATTAATGAACATAACATGCAATAATAAGGTTAGATTTTCAGTCAACTAGGAAACTTACAAGGTCTGTTTGTTAATCAGCCTTGGTATGAACTGAAAAATGGCAGTCACAGACTCTTTAGTATATACTGTACTACATTGATCTGCACAATGGACTGTGAAAAATATGAGTAACAAATTTTCAGGAGTAATACAACAAAAAAATGTACCATACTTTTTGGTGACCCTTACGCAGTGTGTACTGGAGCTCTTTCCTTGGGAGTAACGCAACCAGAGCACGAAGCTAACCTCTAAGCTCCATCCATTCTTGAGGTCCATGATGCTGTGTGCCTTTGTGATTTGGTGCTTAAACACAAGCAAAACTTATTTACCATCTTATTTTTTAGCAAGTTTATTAATACTAACTGCAATAGCTATAATCATTCTACATTGTACATTTATTTTTTTAATTGTTCCAAAAATATATTACTTGAACAACTAATGTTTCAGCTGCTCCTGTGGCCATCTTCAGGGTGGTAGGAGCAAGAATACATGTCAGTGGTCACTATGTAATATTACTGCATTCATAAAACCAAATTGCATTTGTTGGTCTCTTTAATAAATTGTATTTATCTATTTAATGCACATAATGAACATGGAACATACCAATTTGTACTTTCATTTCAGATGAACTCATTTTTCTTATGTTTCTGTTATCTCATGCTGAACCCTTTAATTCTTATCCAAATATTAACATGATGCACATTTCTATTAAAGAGGCAAGATTTATTCTTCCTTGTATACAAACAAATACTATCCAAATATTAAAAAGGGTTATTTCAATCCAGTGAAATGAAATGATTAAGAAGAATTGAAAATATCACACAAGGGGTCACAATCACAGCCTATGCAAAATCTTTTTAAAAATTATGTTAGTTTGAAAGTGTATTGTACCCACACATGTCAGTTATGGCTGCATTTTTATATTCACATTTCCCATGCCAATAAAGTAATATGAATATTTAATTCATTAGTAATGTGGCTTCAATTTCATATGGTCATATTTAAAACCTTGGTGCTAGAAACAACTTTGTTTTTTAACCCATTTTGTGAATCTTGTTCCTTGAATTTACTCCTCAATTTTGTTTGGAAATTCTTTACTTTTCAAAATAATTTCCCATGAATGTAAATATATCCAAAGAAAATGAAAAATTATAGGTTTGTGTTTCAAGGTGGAGTAATTTGATTTGAGGATGGTACTACAAAATACTGAATTCCAATGATACACTTTTTTTTTCGAGGACAGTAGGAGAGCATTTGTGCAGAATGGGATAACCTACTTCCACTTTTAAAACTGTTTTGAGACCTGAGTGTGAACACTGCCCATACTAAGTGCTGTAATCCTTAAATCAATTGTGCTTATGTAATAACCTTGGACATTTATTATTGTTTCAGGCTGGACAAACAAAATTTCACAAGTCACAACACTTTGAGCGAATTAATAATGTACCAATGCTAACAGAGAAGATTAAACCTGGTATTGGAGGAGTGCCTCTATCATTCACAAAACCAAAGAGGTTTCCTTCTTTGTTTGCAAGAAAAGACACTGAACTTCCAGCATGGTTAGCATTTGATAAACAGGTTAGTAATCACAATGTAAACAGTCTTGCAAGATAAAATTGTGACCATTATGACATGACTATGTATGATACTCTGAGATGCAGTATATTCCAGTAAGTAAAAAGCTGGTATTTGACTGTTGCAGATTAGGTACTCTGAACTCTTTGGTTCAGAATTAATTCTGAAAGAGTAGTTGTATTAGAAATACAGTGAATGGGGTTGTCTGTCCAATACAATACCTCTATTATCACCAGGACCATATCATATCACATGGGTTATCATCTATGTCCTGAGTGAGTTTCAGACCCATGATTCCTGTCTGTGAGCAGCTTGAAACTGTTTGTGTCATAATCACATGAACACTCCATTAGCCATCAGAGGCTTGCTTTTAAGTTGAAAAGAACTTCATTCAGGTGTAGAATTGTTACTGCAGTCAGGGACAGTAATGAGAGGCTGTGTAACACATGGCTGTAGAACACTGATTGCAGTTGGATTATACACACACGTGCCACAAGCCGTGAAGGCATGGGAGGGGGTGCAAGTATAGCTCCACCCATTCTTCAACCTTGGCATGAGTTGGGGGTGGTGATTACCACCACACCGTGACTGCTTTTCTCCCAGGAAAGAGACCTGGTATTCCTTGTACAAGAGGCTGTGTGGACCCCAGGGCCAGTCTGGACAGGTGTGGAAAATCTCGTGCCTGCCAGGGTTTGAACCCTGAACCGTCTAGCTTGTAGTGAGTCGCTATTCCAACTACAGTATACAATACATTTATATGAAACCAAGCACAGTCAGAACAATTGGTATTTTAAGTGGTTGGAACTGTAATTTCTGAATATTTTCGTACCTGCAGTAACTTCCACGGACCCTCTACACATTGATTAGCACTGTTGCCCCATTTGGATCATGACCTCAGCTCTGTTCTTTCCTAACTGTTTGTAGACATTCAAGTCTCTGCAGTTTTTAGACTGATTCTTAGGTTGTGATAAAACTGTGTGTACTTGGTAGGTGATCACGGTATCATAGCCAATACAATGACAAAAGAAAAGAAATAAGCTTATGCTTGGTAATATGTGGAATTTTTATGGTTATTTTGATGAATATATTGAAGAATAATCAGCCATAACCATCCACTATTCAAATCAAAGACCTCTCATGTTGTTGATTTAATGTTCTTATTGAGTGCTTTTCTTTTATCTCCTCTTCTCTGGTACATGTGAAAGCAGTGCAAGGTCTGTCCTTTTTTCGGGTTCCGGATTCTTAGTGCTAGACAACTGGTAGGACATCTTAACAGGATATTGGCCTGTTACAAGGCCGCTGCACACATATGAAAACACAGATGTGAAAAACATAAACACATTCTCATACCCAAAACAGGATTTGAACTTGTGATCCCATTGTTTGCAGGCAGGAATACAGCAGCCTTAGACTGCTTAACCTCCGTGTTTGGCACTGAAATTCCAAATTTTCTTAGTATTGTTTAGTGATAAGTAAAGCATTGTGCTGTATTTGTTTCTGCATATGAATTGCAAATAAGTTTTCTTATTGCTCATTGCATGTTGAGACCTTCTGCACTGAAGTTCATAGTTCCTGTGGTGTCACTTTTTATTTCGTACATTATTTGCGTGAAATATATCTTACAGGACATCGGACTGAAGGATTTTTAGTATAATGTTTCTGATAAAGAGGACAGACTGACTTGTCATTGGACTTTTATGACAACATGAAGATACTTCAGGTCCCATAATACAGCTCAGTAAAGTCCCCTACCACAGAATTCATTGAGTCAGTCAAAATGTTATGTTCCGGTCCATTTCTATAACTGTTACCCAGGTTACCACAAATGTGGCACATTCTGTGTCATAAAACATGTTGTACTGTGACACTCTGTTTTCTCATATTGAAACTTATTTAAAAAATTACTGTATTTTCACAATTATTGATAATAATTTATGAATATATGCTCGTAATTGATTTGTGTGCATTTTAACATAAATTTAAATTTATTTTTTCCCCGCTATGTAGATGCTGTGTTTTGAAGCATTCTTCCAAGAAACAGCCCAGGAAAGGCTGAATTTTGTTTATTGTATTCGGAAAGTGAAGATTTTCTTCTTTCTTGAAGATGGAACAATCCAAGTTTTGGAACCAACAATTAATAACAGTGGAATTCCTCAAGGAACATTAATCAGGCGGCAGCAAATTCCACTTCCAGCACCACGGAATGATGACTTCTACAGTGTTCTTGACTTCAACATTGGAAAAGAAGTGGAACTATTTGGACGAGTATATAAGATTACAAACTGTGATAAATACACCAGAATTTTCCTTAACAGAATTGGAGTTCATGTACCTGATGCCATCAATATACCACCTGATCCTTATACTGTACAGCGAGAAAAGGTGAGTTTAACGCCTAAGTAATGGTCGGTATATCATTTCTTACATCTTTCTGAATTCTTAGATAAGTACCCTTTTCAAGCTGTATGTGAGATTTCAGTGGCAGTGATGCTTAAGATGGAGACAGTACGTTTCTTTGCAGCGCTAATAAATTTTTATCTTGCTACATGCTATCACATAGTGGGAGACATTCTTCATAGCTGCAGGTGTTAATATCCTTCATTTGAAATTTAGACATCAGTGTTATGGACACTAATTGTCATATTGCTGTCCAAATCAGTATGACTGGAATCTAATTGGAATGTAACTCTTCTTGGTATTTTTCACTCCCTGTTATCAGCAATACAGGTTGTCTGTCTTGTGAACTTTTCTATGAGAAGAGCATTATCACCATTTAGAGTGGGTTTTTGAATTTATGTATGAAGTTGTATTGGATGGATATGAATATGTCAGAGAATGCTTGCATCAATACTGCAGTATTTAAGTAGAACTACTAAGAGTCAGATGCTTTGTTTCATGCACCTATTTAACACTTGATGATTTAATACATTCATTATTACTAATCAGTATGTTGCATTTTATAATTCGTGTGTTGAAAGAGTTGTGAAGAATGTTTGCATCACTGTCTTGGAATATTATTTGGTATTCCATTGTTTTTTTATTAATAATTTCAATTTTTATAAAACCTTGGATATTGCTCTTTGTTTGGCTTTCAGGTTTTTTGTATTGAGTTATGAGTGCTTACATATCTGAAAGCCAGTTCTTCACAACCGTAAATGCAGTATTTCAATGACAAATGCCTTACAACATTTTAAGTACAGTAGTCCCTTGGTCATGGGGAGTATACAGGAGGAGCGTTGGTCCAGATTCCCAGGTAATCTGGACCACCAAGTGGAAACTCCCTGGTGTAGCTAGCATATAAAAAATCATCACTCAGTGCTAATGTAATACTGTAAAGTAATAATTCAGGAAGTGTTTATTAACATGCAGGCTCAGCAGCCCAAGTGCCAGTTATAAAGTCAGCAAAAGAACACAAACACAACACAACAGTAATAAAGATGATACTAATAATAGTAATAATAATAATGTATTGTAATAATCATTTCATTGGGAAATACTGGGCTGTATTGGGCCCAAAATTGTCTGGATCACCATACAATCCAGATTACCAGGGTATGGATTGCTGAGGGACCACCATATTTGCAGTACCATAAGTCAGTCATCAATTGCTGCATCCCAGAACATGCTCAGGGTTAGTTGTCGTTTAAATCATGCAGTTGAGAGTCAGCAGTATAAAACAACGATGAACATGTGGAGGTGTCATCTGGTAGGTTTACATGAAACATGAACACTTAATATTTCTTCATGGATTTGCATAGGGGTGAAAAAATTGCCATAAGCTTATGCAGAAGAAATCCTTCATGTGATATTACAACCAGCTAATTTTCAAAATGCATGCAGAGACAAAGAAAGGATATATGTTCCATGACAATAATTTTCTTGTATCATGTTCTACGTGACATAAGTGGTTCAATAAATCACCTTCATTACAGATGCAACCATGCATACAGTTCTAGCCAGATGAATTTAATTTAATGTAATGTAATTTCAGATACTTTATAATGTTACTGATTTTAATTTGTCTTCAGCTATCTGACAGAATGGCACTGAAGAAGCCTAAGAGAAGCACTGACAAGTTGGGTCAGTTTCTTGATTTTGATCGAAAAGTATTGAGATTCTATGGCTACTGGGATGATCGTGAGAGTCTTCATGGAGTGTTACATGACCTCAAATTACATTATTATTTGGCTGATGACACTGTTGAGATTAAGGAGAATATCCAGCCAAATTTTGGGCGTGACTTAGGCTTTATGTTTCTACAGAGATGTAAGCTTCCTAAGGTAAAATTTTGGAATTGCTTTTGAAATACTGTATTTAATCATTAAATTTGTAAATATACTATTTGAAGTTCAACAGTGGAAATTCTGAATCAGAATAAATGGATATTAACAATTCCAAATGAAGTGAAGTTCTGGTACTAAGTATTTACCTATTTCCATGTATAATATTAAGGATTTCAGTGTCAATAAGTAATACACCTGTCAACACTTAAGCCACTTGCACAGCTATCTGTTCCATCCTGTGTAAAACAGCACATGTGTTTGAGTTTTCCATTGGCGCATGAATACCAGAAGGTGGTGTAAAATAACATGTAGTGACTTTCTGACAGCAGTCTGCATTAATTTAAGAGGTTGTTCGATGGTTATATAAATGTGTTTGTGGTTGGTTCAGAATAGTTTGTAAGTTCGTCCACACATGTTCAGAAATATTTACTTTTTGCTGTGCAGGTGTATGAACAACTCCCATCTCTAGGATATGATGATCCACACACTGTGTTGAATGTTCTGAGTACAGGATTCCTGAAAGGGCGCTATTTAGTTGATGCTGTCAACTGTGGTCAGCAGCCTGTTGAATATTACAAAGAGTCTGATCTTGCTATTGGTGCAGCTATTAATGCATTTGGCAGAAAGATTGTACTTACTGATTGTGACTCATTCACCAAGGAGTATTATGCAATGAAATATGGCCTTGGTAAGTTGCATTAAAATGTCATGCTGTGGTACATTAAATTAAGTGCATAGTTTTCTGAAAGGTATGACTAAAAATGCCTTTAAGCTCTGATTATTTATCACATTATGCCCTGTGGCCACATTAAACCAAATTTAAAATAGTTACACTTCTGTACATCCACACCCTGAAAGCATTAAATTAATCATGAAATATTAAAAAACATCTTTGTTGTTGTCCCTCTGTATAAAGAGGAGTTTCATATTTTGATATAAAAACACAGTAACTGATACTAATGTGCACAACAATATAACAGTGATAATAACATTTTATAAATAGAGGAAGCTGTACAAACAGTGCAACTGCACTTGTTTGCAGAGGACATCATAATATATCTATCATATGAGGCTTGCAGCAGTAGAAACTAAAGAAATCATAGTTTCAACAGAGGGTGTGGCTAATTGCTAGGGCATAATGTATGGATAATACTGGTGCCATTACAATTTAGTTTAAGTTTGATTCTGTCAGTTTTCTAGCTGCCCCTTTTGTAATGAGCAACTTAGGGAAAGAGGGGGTGGAAAATATATTCACCTTACTGTCTTCCTGCAGCTGCTAGTAAGAGTCAGCCATAAATTTATGAAAGTCTTAGCATTTCATTGGAGAAATAAACTTTCAGAGTCAAATGTTATGAACTGAATATCTGATTTTGTCTTAAAAATCCAGCATCAGGTATATTTTGTGTGGTACATCAAATGGATTGTCAGTTATGTTTGGCACTAGTTAACACAACTCACTTAAAATTCAGCGTTAGCATAAACCACACAGTGATTAAGGCACCTCAGTCATTGAAGAAGACTTAGCAGTTCATGTTGTTGACCATTTATTGACGCAAGTGATTATGCAGGTAACAAATTGCCACTTTTTGTTTGTCGTATCCACTGCAGACGATTTCACACCACTTGAACTTCCCAGAGCAGATAATGCAGTTTTGATAGAACAAGGAAAACGTCCACTGCCTCCATACAATGGGTATGGCACATATGGAGATTCAGCAGCCAACTGCAGAAATCTAATTCCAGTGCCACCACACAGAGATTTCAACAAGTTTTTGAACAAGGACAGGTATTTTTGGCTAGTTTGATGGGCATAGTCTTTTACAAGTACTTACAAGGCATTAAAGTAAATCTACTTTCCATAAATGGTGACAAAACTCATTACATTCAATTTAAGACCAAAAACAAGCCCACACCTAAAATTAAGTTTCTGGGTGTGTATATACATGATACAATAAACTGGAATTGCCATATTGAATATATTATCCCAAAACTGAGTTCAGCATGTTACATGACGAGGAGTATTAAACCATTTATGTCTCTCAGTACTTTAAAAACTGTTTACTATTCTTATTTTAATGCAATTATAAGTTATGGTTTACCTTTTTGGGGCAACTCCCCCCATGCTATGAAAATATTTAGAATGCAAAAAAGAATAGTTAGAATTATGATGGGTTATAAAAATAGGGCTTCATGTAGGAATCTGTTTAGAAAGTTGGAAATTTTACCTTTTGAATCTCAATATATCCTCTTACTTATGCTTTTTGTAGTTAAAAACAAAAATCTGTTTACTTTGAACTCAGAGATTCACACTAAAAGTACAAGACAATTTAATAACTTTACCAGCCCATAACTAATTTTACTGTATACCAAAAGGGAGTACATTACATGGGCATTAGGATTTTCAACAATCTTCCTCCATACATTAAAGATATATCCAATAATGTCAGGAAAGTTGAAATATACTTAAAACGATTCGTACATATATATTCTTTTTACTCCCTAGAAGAATATTTTCAATATAAATCTATTACAAGTTGATAATGTGCCTTTAAACGTCTTTCATAAGACAAATATGCTTAATACATAGTCCTAATAATCTATGTCACTAAGTCTCAAGAAAAAAACATTGTTACGTTAATGTTATTCACATGCATAAATTTGCTGTCTATATACATTCGCCATTCTGTACTTGACTTGTATCTCTGCTTGTTAACTATAGTCATATCTTTTTGTGCTTTGTTGTTACACAATGGTTTCGTCCTGTCTGTGTGAAACATCATTCATGTACTTGACTTGGAATCAGTTTGTTTTGATTCCAAACGTTTATACTACGTATTACGCTTGACATGTTCTATATCCTATATATTGTTATTGTGGATTCATGGAATGTAAATAAAATATCAATATCAATATCATTGTTATCAATTATTATCAAGCAGCAGGATGCAGTGGAGCTGTCAAGTAAAAATGGTTATGACATCTAACAGTTGAAGTTAATTTCAAAGGATTGCCAGATGCATCAGGTGCTTGTGTGACAGTACTGGTATCTGTTACAAGATTTGTGGCTGTATTCAGTCTGCATTATGAAAATGCAGGATTTATTGTAGCTGATTAATAATATTCTAACATTCATTTATCTTTTTATTTTCATTTTTGTTCCGTGCAATAGTTTATGATTGTAAATATGGGCCAACTACTTGCACTGTTCATTTATCTTATTAGATGTAGGATTCGTTATTTTGTCCTATGCCATTGTCTCATGCATAAGTTTTACTATTTTGCACTATTCTGTTGTAAAGTGGTCTTGGGGGGGGGGGGGGCGCACGAACTGGCACTTGAGATGGGGTACAAGA
>Ga0123357_10001382_pt1 | contig 25711 bp, 25 predicted proteins | sample TergutEmb28metaG_FD_89873 | JGI IMG/M metagenome (GOLD analysis project Ga0123357, IMG submission 89873) | Embiratermes neotenicus P4 segment gut microbial communities from Petit-Saut dam, French Guiana - Emb289 P4 | ecosystem: Host-associated > Arthropoda: Insects > Digestive system > Gut ...
ATTGCTCTAAATCTATATCTTTTGGCAATTCATTATGGGGCCAATCACTATTCTCACCAATAATTTCAGGTACAGATTGCCACGAAGCAGTATTTGATAAAGGTCCGACGATACCTATATTTTTATCACTTTTTTGACATTTAATTAATTTATTCAACCATCCTTCTGTAACGATAGTGTCACTATTTAGAAGAATACAATATTCTGCATCAGAGAATCTTAATCCAATATTTGCCGCACATGTATAACCTTTAGCAAAATTATTACGAATGAGTTTTATACTGGAAATATTTTCGGATACTGATAGTAAATATTTCTTTGTTTGGTCATCGCTTCCATCATCTATTATGATCAAACGAAAAGGCTCAGATGTAAATTCAAATACTGAATTAATACATCGTGTCACGTCGTCATAAGCATTATGTACACAAATAATAATATCAACACTTTCAGTATGACCCTTTATTAAATTTAAAGGGATTCTATTTCTTTTATTTCTTCCATTCGAATGTATTCCATAACAAGTTGGTACAAATGTTTTTCGATATTGAGTCAATATTAAATATACTGTTAATATTCTTTGCACATATTTTACTATTTTTTTAAAAGTTTTATTAATTCCTATTCGTTTAAATGATAATAAACTTTTAGCAATGAGAAATAGTATTTTATTATGCCTAACAAATAAGGAAATTATCCTCAAAGGCTTTGTATACCTCCAAGATTTAGAATTTAGGAGTCTATTTACTTCTAGTTTATGATTATCGCGTTCTGTAATAAAGGATTGAGTTATTTCATAAATTCGTTTTGATTTCTCTGTAGATTCCTTATCTATTTCGTAAATTCTTTTGGATTTTTCTGCAGATTCCTTATCTAATAACATAATAGTATTATCTATCTCTTTTAATACCGTCTGTAAAAATTCCTTTCTTTCTCTAATAAAATTGGTATATTGTAATTCTAGTTTATTATCACAAAATGATATATCCATGGGATCATATATTGTTATACGATCGCCTAATTTATTAATAATATCATTTAAACCCTCTTCTGTTAGGTTATTTTCTATACTGGGTATTACAGCATAAATAATTGAGAGTTTTTTTAAGCTTTCTTTTTTAAATTCACCGTACTTTTTTAGATGATTGAATAGCATTCCTATTTGATAGATATCAAGGCGTTCTCTCGGCACTCGATTTGAAACACCCCACTTATATACCCAATTTGTTATTGTTTTTCTTTCTATTTGGTAATTACTTCGAATTGGAAAATGTGCAAACACAAGTTTATCATGAATCAGAATATTATTGGCTTTTTGAAATTCAATAGGATATAGAAGATGGTGTGCACCAAGAACAAATGTTGCCTGTTTCTCCTTTATTAGAAATTTACTGGTAATCACTTTCCTATTACATGCATATTGCTCTAGAGCTGAATTACGATAATGATTAAAATTATTTGGCATAAATCCAAAATTGATATCTGGTTCGTCTTCATACACATAAGTACGCCAAATTGCCTGATATTCAATTTTTTCATCAAGCACTTCCAATGTTTTACGTGGGTTTATCCCATCGATATGATATAAAAATTCATCGGCATCTAGTGATATTATTAAATCAGCATTATATTCGTCAATTGCCAAATTAGCACATGCATCAATATGGTACATTTGAGGGTATTTTACAAAAATATCATCAGCCCAAAATATCGGTAATCCTTCATCTATTAAGTTTTGAATGATCTGTTTAGTATTATCGTTACTGTTATTGTCACGTATAAGCATACCATCACAATAGGTAAGATTATAACGGCAAAATGACTCAATAATGTCACCTTCATTCTTAACTTGTGCAATAGTAAAAATTGTTTTCATATAAGTTTATAATTCAATACTTTTTAATTTTTAAGTTAATTAACTCTCAAATTTACGTTGAAAAAGATATATCAATTATTAGGTAAAAATTTTTCATAATATCCAACAAAGTATTTGGTAATAGATGAGCATCTGACATTATCTCTTTAAACTACCTTAATAAATGAGGTACTAACAATTTGTATTTGCACAAAGTATAATTGGTTTATTCAAACTATCCATTTTCTCATTAATAGATGGCATACGACTTAATATTTCATCTTCATGCCCATCCAAAAGGTCCTCCGGCACAACTGAATATGCCCACCGGGTACATTTTTTGCAGCTCTTCCTATCCTCGTACCTTGCACGCAGACTATCCACCAGAAATTTATAACGTTCCGGACTATTCCATGCTTTATAGAGTGTTGTTTTTTCTACATTGAAACCTTCATAGGTAATACCATCTGGGAAACCAAAAGTAATCCTTCCATCCTGGAGGACACTTAATTTAAAAAACACTGATGAACATATCTTTACTGGCTTAAGGTCATAGCCAAAACGATTCTTCTTATAACCAGAATACAATTTATTTGTGTAATCAACAAAACCGAATTGTTCAAAAATATGTTCTATAGCGATAAAGTCACAAATATTACCGAATTTATCATAAAACAATACATCTTCTCCGGTATCCAATGCTGTATCGGCTACTTTTATCCTGATAGTACAATTCCCTTTATTGTTGAACGCATATACTAACGTTTTATATAATTTGTCAAAGTTAATATCAACGCCACATATATTCTTATATTTTTCCGCATTCATCCCCTGTAATGATATTTTGATCTCATCAAGGCCGGCATCCCTAAGCTTAACCCATAATTCAGGAGTTAAACATATTCCATTTGATACAACAAGTATCTTTTTTACAACACCTTTTTCCTTAATAAGACGTATCATATTTGGCAACCTTGTATCAAGTAAAGGCTCTCCAAAACCACCAAATGTAATTTTTTTAACTTTTTTTGGAAACTCCGCGAGTTGTTCCAATATTCGTTCAAATACAGGCCATTTCATGGAAGAAAAATGAAACCCTCGCTGCTCTAATTCCTCCTTTGAAGCGGCATGCATACAATAATTACAACGAATGTTACATAAAAAAGTTGGTTCTATACAAAATAGAAACGGTGTATCCAATGGAACTATTTCCCAAAGATTTTTGCGATTCATATCATATGTATTCTGTATAGCCATCATATTGCTAATACCTCCTAAATGCTATATATTCTGCTTTAACCAGACAGATTCAAAATCCTGTAAATACAAATTTGACATAATAGCCTCTTTATTTTTCTTCAAAGTAGTGGTGATATCATCAAAGTGCAATTCACATCCAGTTATTCTATACCTCTTTATCTTTTCACACATTGAAATCATAAAAGACCACTCGGAATATTGAATATAATTTTTTATAGCAGGCAGCTTTTCTGAAAGATATTCCGTACGCTGCCGGTACGCTTTCAAATACTCATCCAAAATATCAGAGCTTAACAATTGATGATTAAGAGAAAATGCAGAATTATTCTTATCATGCCTGTAAGTCGTATATTTTGGAACCCCATGTAAAACCACTTTATGGGTATAAGAAAACACCTTGTAAGTGGTTGTTATGTCATCATAATTTCCGCATTCTAAAAACGGAGGCGGTGTAAGAAGCCCCCGGAGAAACATTTTAGTCGGCATACCAACGTTATAACGTTCTCGCTTCAACAGTTCAACAATAGCCTGCTCCGTATTCAGTTCCAATATTTCATCAAAAATATACTTTGGCGTTAATACCCCGTCTGTGGAACGCCATGAACCGCAAATTGAAACACCCGCTTCGTACTTTGTTATCAGATTATATAAAAACGCGAGCATATCCGGTTCAGCAATATCATCATCATCAATAAATGTGATAAACTCTCCCTGAGCTATCAGCAATCCAGCGTTCCTGCCTGAACCTATGTTCCCTTTTTCCTTGTGGATAACTAAAATCCGAATATCCCTTTTGGCATAACTATCGCAAATTCCACCGCTGTTATCTTCCGAACCGTTATCCACCAGGATAAATTCGAAATCGGTAAAGGTCTGATTTAATATAGATTCAATTGCCTTGCTCACATATTTCTCACGGTTGTAAGTTAGCATTATAACGGAGATTTTCGGTTTTATTATCAAACTCCTTGTTCCCAAAAGTACCGACAATCAATCCATTTTTTGGTACTATACAACCAATTACAGTCGCTGAACTCCTTCCATGATGTAACCAGCGCAATAATATCACATTCCATGCATAGAATGTCCTTGCTTTCACAATAAATCAAATCATAGGCATAAATCTTACCAAAATTGTCAATAGCCGCCGGATCATAAGCATAAATATTCCGGTATCCATCTTTGAGTAAAGAGTCAATAATCTTTGCAGCCGGACTGTCCCTGACATCATCAGAATTAGGCTTAAAGGAAAGCCCTAAAATTCCTATTTTTGCATCTTTACTTCCAGCTACGCTTTCTATTTTAACGGCAGTTAAACATGATATTTCTTCATTTAATGAAATTACACTATCCAATATATGCGGCACAAAACCATTAGCCTTGGCATTGGCAGAAAGTGCGACTGTATCTTTTGGCAAACAATACCCGCCATATCCGCAGCCCGGGTATATATAATGACTAATTCCCTCACCATTTAACCGTTTATCTTGGTGTAATATCTTGAATGCCTTTGCAATATTTATATCGCCCGCTGCCTCCGCAATGAGCGCCATTTCATTGGAAAAGCTGATTAATGACGCCAGCAAGGAATTTGACAAATACTTGATAAACTCGGCAGTATTGGGCGATACAAAATGAACCAGAGTATTAAATGGGGCATAGAGTTCTGTTAACAGGGAAACAGCGTGTGTATCGTTTTCAACACACCCGCATACGATCCTGTCTGGGTTAATAAAATCTGTCCAACAGTACCCTTCCCTTAGGAATTCAGGATTAACCACGATAGAACCGCTAAAGCCTTTTGAACGAAAGTATGGCAATACTGCATTTACGGTCGTTCCCGGCGGTATTGTTGATTTTACGACTAAAACACAATTTGGATCTATCGTGCCAATAACGCTATCAATCGCGGACAGTAAATACCTTACATCTACTTTACCTTCTGAACCGCACGGCGTCCCCACACAGAAAAAAATACAATCTGCATGCTCTGCTGCCTTTACAGCACTAGACACTACTGTAAACTTTATATCAAGCGTACGTTTTAGCGCCGAATCGAGTCCAGGCTCAAGAAATGGAATTACTCCTTCCGTGATTTTGTTTGTACGCTCCAAATCAATATCAAACCCGGCTACGTCAAAACCTTTTTCTGCGAATCCTAGCGCGGTAGTCAAGCCGACAAAACCAAGACCCAAAACTGCTATCTTCAATCTCTTTATACCTTCTTATTCACTCAACATGCTTATGAAACATCAAGGTTTCTTTATTTTCCATAATGCCCAGGGGGCATCACCTTTAAGCCACATGGTAGTTAATGCATTTTTATCTTTAAGGGTATCCATGGATTTCCAAAAACCTGCATGCTTAAAAGCAGCTATTTGATTTTCGCAAGCCAGTTTTTCAAGCGGCCCTCTTTCAAGGATAGTAGCATTACCATTATCTAAATATGAATAAATACCTGGTTCTACAACAAAAAAACCACCGCTTATCCATGTCCCATCCCCCAGTGGTTTTTCCAGAAAAGAGCTAACCCTGGAATCTGGTTCAATGGTTATGGAGCCATATTTTCCAGTAGGTTGTACAGCGGTTAAGGTAATAGTCTTTTTCGATTTTATATGAAAGTCAAGAAGTTCCGGAACATTAACATCGCTCACCCCGTCGCCATACGTGAGCATAAAACGTTCATCACCAAGAGTACTCCTTGCTTTTAACAATCGTCCCCCGGTCATGGTGTCCTGTCCGGTATACAACATGGTCACTTTCCAAGGCTCAGTGCGGCAATTATGTATTTCAACCGAATTTTGAGCCATATCAACAGTGATATCAGAATACCGTGTATAATAATTAATAAAATATTCCTTAATCACATGAGACTTGTAACCTGTTAGTACTACAAATTCATTGAACCCCCAATAAGAATATATTTTCATTATATGCCATAGAATCGGCTTACCACCTATTTCTACCATAGGCTTTGGTATAAAACTTGTTTCCTCTGAAAGGCGAGTACCATATCCTCCGGCTAGAATTACTACTTTCATATCTGATCTTACTTTACTACTTTATAATTTGCCAATTTAACAATAATTCTCCACCAAAAACTTCAATAAATCCCCGCTAATATTCCTATCCAACGAAAGGTCAACAGCCATAAATTCCCTCTGAATATCCGCCTTCTGCTCCTCACTCAATATTTTCTCAAACCAGGGATACAGAATTTTATCCTCTTTCCTGATATGCTGCCTAAGTAGTTCGACGTACCCCAGAAGCGCTTCTTTTGTTTGCTCCTGGTTATTCGATTCAATACCTTCCATTGCCAGCCGCATAAAATTACGTCCTGTCTCATGCTCGGAAAGCATTACCTTAATTACGTCCGTATTGGCGTCAACCTTTGTAAATAGAATCTTTTCTTCCTTGGCGTGATGGTATTTATCGGCGTAATTCCTGACAAAGAATATTAACTTCTTTGATACCTCAATAAGCCTGTCGTCCAAACTCTTCTTGCCGGCTATATACTGCCCCAGATCCAACAGCCTGAGTATGTTTTTATGCTCATCGACAAGCTCCTGAATCGGTTTACAAAAACCCGCTGCCTTTTGATCATTCCCCATACCAATGGGAGATATTTCTATATCTTCCCCGTTTATAACCTTATCGATCTGGACCATTATTTCTTTCTTTTTGTCTTCAGTAAAATTATGAATATTAAGTACATCTTTTAAAAGGCAAGTTCCCACCTTGCAGGTAACACAGTCTACACCATGAAAAGCCAATAAATCCCCCAGCTTTGGCACCTCGGCTATTACGTCTTTTATTGGCGTATCATAATAGTTCATTATGTATTCCTTTGGCTCTGCACGTTCTATCACGGCCTGCCTCCGAGGGAACTAATTTCCTGCCGTACGAGTACTTCGCGATATATGGGATTAGTGATTGACGGTACGCCTCTTTCAAACCGGATTAACCCAAGATCTACACACATTTGGAAAGCATCGCTGTCGAAATGGTCAATGCTGAAGCCATCTGAAAACAAAACCTCGATCGTTTTGCGAACACCGGGATCATGAAGTCCTGCAACAAGAGAATCAAGATGGGGTTCTCCAGCGGCTATCATCTGCTCACGGGCTTGTTCTATGTGTTCCTGCATTATTTCGTGTATTCAAGGGCGTCATTGCTAATAAGCTGTCCCGTTTCTGACATTCCTTTACAGCGTTCAATGCTTACATAACAGGCTACCGCGTCATTACCGGAATTTATCTCGTTTGGGAAGCAATTCAATCATTACTCAGATACCTTGAGCAGTATTCATTAACACTTTTGATTATATCAAGCAAAACAGGCGAAAGCTTTATTATGTCACCAAAAAATTTGGCGATTTCTTCTATTTGATATTCATGTACAATACTATTTCGTAAATCCTTGATAGTATGCAGTAGTTCAGCCGAGTCTACTATCCTACGCTTTTCAGCCCGGTTCATTATATCAATAATGGTACCTATATCTTCTGATTCCAACGTATCAATACTTCTCAATACCTTGTTAACCAGCATATCCGTTGTCCGGGCGTAACGCGAAGCCAACACTTCAAGCTTCTCAAATTCCTCGGGGCTGTAATTACTATTTAGTTCTATTAGTCTCGTCTGTTCATAAGAACGTCTTACCCATCCCGCGCTCAAATTGAGTTTATTAACGTTTTCCCGCAATACCTCAAGGTGTAATTTATTCATAGCAGCTTAATTCCTTCTTCAACAGCCAACCGGAAAAAGGCTTCTTTTCCTTCAGAAGATGTAACAATGTCTATTTTTTGCTCACCAATACCATCACAAATATAACGCTGTACCTGTATCACCAGCATTGAATCCCTGTTAATTTTTTCCGAAAGTACCGCGATATCAATATCGCCGCCTTTCTTGCTATCATCCGTACGGGAACCGAAAAGCCAAAGCTGCGCGTCAGGATCCGTACTTTTAACTGCCTCAATAATGATACTTTTTTGTAGTTCTGTTAAACGCATATCTCTGCCGGCCGTTCTGCTTTACGCGGGAACCGTACAATAAACTGTTCGCCCTCTACATCATTCACCAATTCCATATCCGGTTGGTTGGCAAAGGCGCGGCGCAGCCCGGAACCCAGGCCGCTATTAGGAAGGGTTCGGCTGGCAAAGGATGCAATTTGATTATTCCTTATTACCGGATTACCGTATTTTACCTCTTCTACGGTGAGGCTATTGGGCAGCATACCGGGACTTATTATTTCGATGCGGTTATCAAAAATCAGCAAACGCACAGGAGCGTTTTTAAAATAGTCCCGGTGAATAAGGGCATTCTGCAGAACTTCTTCCAGAGCAACTATTGAAACTTCGGGTTTCCCATGGGAATTAAAACCCTGGCCGTCTTGTAGATACTTTATACAGCTTTTTACATACATCATTCCCTGCTTAAAAAGTTCGGGAATGGTTCCAATAAAAGCTATACTATCCTGACAAAATCCTTTTCGATTTTCGCCCTGAAGACCGGCGAAACTGAATTTATATCGATAATATCAACACTATAGGGAAGAAGCGATTTCTCAAACAAAGATGAAAGATTCGATTTTACAGTATCCGGGACAGGCTTCCCCTGATAATCAAGGGCAATATCAACATCAGAATATTTTGTAGCCTTCCCCTGTACTCTGGAACCATAAAGAAAAACCGTACAATTTTCCAATTCAGCAATTTTCCCTATTATTGAAATAATCATATTCACATATTTTTCATCAATATGAAGTAAAACGGTTTGTTGACTTTGTTTTTCCCTGATGGTTTTAAGTTCATAGTCGATATCTTCAATAAATACAGGCGCTATTACAACAATATCCTCAGCGTTAAATTCGTCATAATTATGGCTTGTTAAATTACGCAGTCTGCGGTATTTATCCCAGACTTCAAGATCGTTTAATAACAAGCCCCGTTTACATCCAAGGCGTATAATATCATTAAAAAACATTGCGGAAACTTCGTCCCGGCTGGGTTCAGTTTCGGACAGGAAGCGCCGCAAAATTTTATGGGATAATTCAAAGGTATATTCAAAACGTTGAATTACAGAATCCCTGACAATGGTGTTTGACATATCTTTTTGATATACAATCCACGATTCTTTTAGTGTGGCTAAAGCTTTCTCAAGTGATTCAGTTATTGATTCCATGTATCAGCAACCCACTATTGTTACGGTACCTGTTGTGGCGGCTTCTTCCTGCCAGTATATTCTCTCTTCCCAGGATAGAGCCTTCGCCGTATCACGGCGGTCAAAAATAATTAAATATGCAGGCGCACTGGCGTCTATTTTGTCACGGTACAGGGAAACCTGACGCAAACCTTCTTCATGTATCTCGGCGGGGTTATCCCACGAATGAATGAGCTTAATTTCTATGATGTATTTATTCCCCTTATATTCAACAAACAGATCCATCCTGCCCCGGCCAGCGGCGGCTTCACGCTCCATACGCCCTCCGCCGTTCAGGAGGCGCTGCAAAAAAGCCATGAGCAGCAGATGGGGAAACGCTTCGGTATAATCGGATTTCTGCTCCCATATCTCTGAATTACGCCGCCAAAAACGCTGGAATTCCTTTAGCAGGGCATCCATGTCAAGGCTGCCGTCTGGTTTTTGCCATTGCCATGACGCGGGCGGCGGCAGGTTATCGTGATAACCAGAGTTTAAATGCCGCGTCAGTATTTCCTCGTAAATGGGATTGGAGATGGTAAAACCAGTTGCGGTGTTCCACTTGATAAGCCCCAAATCAATGGCCAGCTCGACATCCGGATTGGTACGTCCCATTTCAGGATCGTTATTTCCCACTAAAATAGATTCTATAACGTGTCTTATCTTCGGATCCCGAAGACGTGTTCCAAGACTATCGAGGTGTGTTTCACGCGCCTGGATCATCTGTTCCCGCGCGGCAAGGATATGGTCCAGCGTAATGGTCTCCCGGCTTTCCTCGACAAGTACCCGCATAGTGGCCCGCTGAAACAGGGAATTGACAATCCACGGCTGCCCCCATGATTGTTCATACACATAATCCAGGGCCTCGTCAGTAATCTTTTGTCCCGTTTCCTCAGTCCGCTCTGCAAACAATGCAACGACTTCTTCCTTATTGAAATTTGAAATAAAGGCAGAATCGCTTTTTATATTGAAAGGCGATAATGGGCTCGGCGGCACGCCATCTTTTGCGGCGGTAATGTAATCTTTTAAATCCCGCATCCCGACGAGGGCAATTGATATGGGAAACTTTCCAACGCCGCGCATCATGAATCCACCGCGTAATTGCCGCAAAAAGCTTATCAGCGCGTCACCTTCAAGAGCATCGGTCTCATCAAAAAGAATAACCAATGGTTTTGGCGCAACAAGCGCGGAAAAACTCATTAGCACTTCACTGAGCATACTACCAGGCGCCTGAGTTTTTAATTCCGGAACAGGTAAATTTGAAGAAGCCGCATACTCCTGAATCGCTTTGCATAGATTGGGCATACAACGTTCCGGTTCCGGCATTCGTTGACAGCGCTCAATACTGACATAGCAGGCTGCCGCGTCGTTGTTCAAATTAATTTCTCTGGCCCAGCTCTGCAAGAAGGTCGTCTTGCCCGTTTGCCGCGGAGCGTGAAGTACCCAGTACAGTTTATCGCGCAGATATCGATGGAGCTGAGCGCCAACAAGACGATCCGCCGGGGGAAGCATATAATGATCCCAGGGGTAACAGGGGCCAGTAGTATTAAAGAAGCGTACCGGACGTTTGGGAGGGGTCTCAATCATATCTTAAACTATCGTTTCTCATAATTCTTTTCTATCCAGCGCCTGTATTCTCCGCTGCATATACTGTTCGTCCATTCCCTGTTGGCCACATACCAGTCCACGGTACGTTCGAGCCCCTGGTGGAAATTCACCATTTGCTTCCAGCCAAGTTCACGCTTGATCCTGGAACAGTCTATGGCATAACGCCTGTCATGGCCGGGGCGGTCCTTAACGTAGGTAATGGTGGAGCGTATCGCCGCTGCACCGGTATTGGTTTTTGCGGCAACAATGTCTATTAATTCATTAAGGAGCCTGATATTCTCCCACTCGTTCTCCCCGCCAATATTGTATTTGGTGCCAGGCACCCCTTTTTGCATAATGGTCCAGACCGCGTTGTTGTGATCCTCCACATACACCCAGTCGCGTATGTTCTTCCCGTCCCCGTAAACCGGAAGGGCTTTACCTTCCAGCATATTGAGGATCATAAGGGGGATGAGCTTTTCGGGAAACTGGTAGGGGCCGTAATTGTTGGAACAGTTGGAAAGGGTAACAGGCAGGCCGTAGGTATGATAATACGCCATTGCAAGGTGATCGCTTGACGCTTTGCTGGCCGAATAGGGCGAACGGGGATCGTAAGGGGTTGTTTCATTAAAATACCCCGTTTCACCCAGAGAGCCGTACACTTCATCGGTACTTACATGGTGGAACAACACACCGGAAGTGTCTATCCAGACACTTCTTGCGCAATCCAGCAAAGTAAAAGTTCCCATCACGTTTGTTTTAATAAAAGCTTCGGGGCCCAGGATTGAGCGGTCCACATGGCTTTCCGCGGCAAAGTGTACCACTGTATCAATTTCGTATTTTTTAAAGATCCCTTCTACAAACGCGCGATCGCAAATATCGCCCTGCTCAAAAAAGTAACGGGTCCCGCCGAATTTTTTATTTATTTCTTCAAGGCTCGCGGCGTTTCCCGCATAGGTAAGCGCGTCAAGGTTAATTACACGGCCCTTAAAAACAGGCTTTGCGGTTCCTTTTCCGAAGAGGAAGCGGATAAAATTGGTTCCAATAAAACCTGCGCCGCCAGTGACAAGGATGTTTGTTAGTTTACGCATTTAATACAATACTAATACCAAGAATTTTAACCACGAACCACACTAACCACACGAACTCTTCGTTTCAAGCTTTATCTAACCAACCTGATTATTTCTGATTTGGGGTAAGAACTAAAATTAACAAGCAGACCCAATTTATAACCTGTTGCTACAAGGTAATTCAATAGCTGTGCTTTATGCTGATCATTAATCTTTGATACTGCTTTGAGTTCAATGATTATTTTTTCAAAACAAATAATGTCAGCGATATACTTATTTGAAAGTGGTATACCATCATACAATATTGCAATTTCCTGCTGTGAAACAAAAGGTATATTCTTCCGTCTCAATTCCAGTTCCAATGCTTCCTGGTATACCGCTTCAAGAAAACCACTACCAAGCTTTCTATTCACTTCATATATGCAACCATATATTTCATAACATTCTTCTTTGAATAATATATCTTCATGTTCGTGTTGGTTTGTGTGGTTCGTGGTAGAATTTCTTATGCCATTATCCCCTGACACTTTTCCATTCACCAATATTATGTTTTCCATGATCAAACGCAACGCCGATCTTGAATAGCTTTTTCCCGCTCCCTTTCCATGGCGCGAGATATTCTTTTGTATCAATCTGGCTTAGCGCTTCTTCCGCGGTTCCGTTTAGTTTAAATTCAAAACAATAAACAAATTCTTTTGTCTCAACAAGCGTGTCTATACGCCCGCCAGCTATCCGTACTTCAGAGCGGCAATTAAGGCCAAGCATGGTGAAAATAAGGTGTACGGCGGTCTCGTAATAGTTTTCACTCTCTTTGATTATATCGTAGGGAATCGAAGCCATAAATTGACGAAGAACGCCTATTGCTTCCTCTACATTCCCCTCTGTAAGGGCATCCGGCAGTTTAAAGATTAAGGAGTTACTGCTTTCCATAGGAGCTTGCAGATATTGTTTGATCAGGGATTTCGCAAACGATGAGCGTACTTCCAGGTTTGGATAGTCAAGGGTAAACTGCTGCCGTTCTTCATTGTAGCCGGTTATGGTTAGGTAACCGCTTTGATACAATACAGGCAGAGCTTCCATATTTTCAATATCATATTTGGAGAAACTTTCGTATCCAATTTTCATATTACCTAAATTGGCGATATTTATTTTTTCTTTGGTGATCAGATTTATCAAAAACGTTGGGGTACCGGATTCATACCAGTAGGGCAGAAATTTACCATAACCGTCAAAATGGTTAAACAGACCGAATGGATTATACACTGTAGTTGGCTTCTCTGAGAAACGATAACCGTTATAATACCTGCGCAGATTATCCATATATTCTTCACGATCTCTGCCTGTTTCTTTCAAAATTAATTCAATATCCGTAGCAAAATTCCGCTCTACTTCTTCTTGCGTTAAGCCACAGATATCAGCGTAACGCCGGTCAAGGGTTAAATCTACCAATTGGTTTAGATCGGAAAATACACTGACATGGGAAAATTTTGTCACGCCGGTAAGAAATACAAACTGCAAATAAGCATCGTACGATTTAAGGATTCCGTAAAATCCTTTGAGCTCTTCTCTTAATCTTGTATGCGTCGCGGGATCATCAATGGTACTGAGCAGCGGTTTATCATATTCATCAACAATAACTACTGCTTTTTGCCCTGCCTTTTCGCAGGATTTTTGAATTAAATTCGCAAATTGGCTTATACAATCTTTATCATCTATGATTAGTTCCTGTTTTTCAGCTTCCCTTTTCAATTCACGAAAAAGAGTTGTATGAAGCGCATCTACGCCGTTGGAATAAACGCCTGCGTTTAAGTCGAGCTTTATCACAGGGTGTTTCTTCCAGTCCCAGTCAAGGGAATTGATGGCCAGGGCCGGCTGTCCCGCGATTTCACCGAACAACTCCCTTTTGGCTTCAAAGATTGTTCCGATGGTTGAACACAGTAATGATTTCCCAAAACGGCGGGGACGTGAAAGAAACGCTACTGCGGCAGAACCGGTTAATAATTTGTAAATTGCCCCGGTCTTGTCTACATATACAAAACCGTCTTCACGAATTTTTGCGAAATCCTGTATTCCTATTGGTAATCGCCGTTTCACTGTTTATGAACCTTCCAAGGAACTATTTTCTAAGAAATTTACCACGAACCACACAAACCAACACGAACTCTTAGGCCCGAGCTCTATCTTACCATCCTAATAATTTCTGATTTAGGAAAAGAACCAAAATTGACAAGCAGTCCCAGCTTGTAACCTGTCGCTACAAGGTAATTCATTAGCTGTGCTTTATGTTGATCGTTAATCTTTGATACTGCTTTAAGTTCAACGATTATTTTTTCAAAACAAATAATGTCAGCGATATACTTATTTGAAAGTGGTATACCATCATACAATATCGTAATTTCTTGCCGCGAAACAAAAGGTATATTTTTCCGTCGCAATTCAATTTCCAACGCCTCTTGATATACTGCTTCCAGAAAACCGGTTCCGAGCTTCCTATTTACCGCATATATACAACCATATATCTCATAACATTCGTCTTTAAATAAAATATTCTCTTGTTCTTGTTCGTGTTGGTTCGTGTGGTTCGTGGTAGATCTTCTTAATCTTTAGCAAATCTCAGTCAAGAATTTATGCAAGCTCTCATCCCACGCCGGAATTGTTATTCCCAGGGTGCTCTTAATTTTAGTCTTGTCCAGCACCGAATAGGCGGGGCGTTTTACCTTTGCCGGGAATTCGGAGCTGGTACAGGGCTTAACTTCACAATTCTTTACCAAAACACCCAAAGCTTTTGCCTGCGTGTAGATTTCTTTGGCAAAATCAAACCAGGTAATATCGGCTTCGTTGGTAAAGTTATAAACTCCACAGTGAATTGATCTGCCTTCATCTACAAGGTGAATAAGAGTGATAATTACCTGCGCGAGATCATGGGCCCAGGTTGGACTGCCCCTTTGATCATTGACCACAGAAACACTTTCCTTTTCTTTCATTAAACGAAGCATGGTATGAACAAAATTAGCGCCATATTTTCCGTAAAGCCATGCGGTGCGGATGATGTAGGTCTTCGTATTTTCCGATAAAACCATTATCTCTCCGCTGCGTTTGGTTAAACCATAAACACCTATAGGCTCAGTAATGTCTTCTTCAGTATAAGGCCGGTTGCTCTGTCCGTTAAAAACATAATCGGTAGACATATGTATCAGTTTGGCGCCAATCTTATTTGCAGCAAAGGCAATATTTTCTGCGCCTTCAACATTAATCAGCCTGCAATTATCTTTGTCATCTTCGGCTTTATCGACAGCGGTATAGGCGGCGCAGTTGACGATCCAGTCAATTGATTTCTGCTGTGTCTCTGTAAAGGCTAGGAGCGCTTCCCTATTGGTAATATCTACTTCGCGATCCGTCCCCGTAAAGGAAATACCGGATTGCTCAAACAATAGAGATAATTCTGTTCCCAGCATACCTTTGTTACCGATAAGCCAAATCATTTTTGATCACCAAATAATTTAATTTGCATGAATAACTCTCGCAAAGACGCGGAGGCGCAAAAAATATAAAGAAATAATCAGGAAACGCATTCAGAAAACAAGGGGAGCTTTTTATCCTTTTCAGACAGGATATAATCCATATCTACATCGGGCCATGTAATGCCAATTACCGGATCGTTCCAGATAATGCCGCCCTCATCATCAGGATAGTAAAAATCGGTACATTTATAGGCGAAAATTACCTGACTTGTTAAAGCCAGGAAACCATGGGCAAATCCCGGCGGGATATAAAATTGATTTTGCCTTTCACTGCTCAGAATAACACTGTGCCACTTTCCCAGAGTTGGTGAGCCGCGGCGCATATCAACCACTACATCAAATATCTCACCTTGAATAGAACGAACCAGCTTTCCCTGGGGATGCGTTTTTTGAAAATGCAATCCCCGCAGCGTACCCTTGCCTGAAAGGGATTGGTTATCCTGAACAAACTTTACCGTAATTCCTGCGGCGCAAAAATCCCGCTCAGAATAGCTTTCAAAGAAATAACCCCGATTATCACCAAATACCCTGGGCTGCACTTCGTAAAGGCCCTTAATTGGACATGGGGCAAAGGTAAAGGGCATTAATTATTCTCCGCAATGAACCGCAAATATTCACCATAGTCGGTTTTATAATTCAGCGCTATGCGTAAAACATCTTCTTTATTGATCCAGCCATTTTTGTACGCTATTTCCTCTATGCACGAAACATACATTCCCTGCCGTTTTTGTATTGTTTCAATAAAATTGGCAGCCTCAATAAGGCTGTCGTAAGTACCTGTATCCAGCCAGGCCATACCCCGGCCCAGGGTCTCAACATGGAGTCTTTTCTGTTTTAAATACACATTATTCACTGCGGTTATTTCGATTTCGCCCCTGGCTGATGGTTTAATTTCCTTTGCGATACTTACCACATCATTATCATAAAAATACAAACCAGGTACAGCATAATTGGATTTGGGCTGTTTTGGCTTTTCAATAATGGATAAAACCTCACCCTCTTTATTGAATTCCACAACTCCGTAATCTTCCGGGTTCTTTACATAATAGCCAAAAATCGCGCCGCCGCCGTTTTTTTCTATGTAGCCCCTTGTTTCTTTAAGGGTTTTACTGAATCCCCTTCCGTAAAAAATGTTATCTCCCAAAACAAGGGCGCATGTATCTTTATTTATAAATTTCTCACCCAGAATAAACGCATCGGCCAATCCGCGGGGTGATTCCTGCACAGCATAGCTAAAATCCATTCCAAGCCAGGAAGCGGTGCCAAAGAGCTCCTTAAAGAGATTAATATCCCTTGGGGTAGAAATCAATAAAACCTCTCTTATTCCAGCCAGCATTAAGATGGAAAGGGGATAGTAAACCATTGGTTTATCGTATACCGGCAGCATTTGCTTTGAAACCGCTTTGGTTAATGGGTGCAGTCTTGTTCCGGCGCCTCCGGCGAGGATAATACCTTTCATTGTTCAGATGCCTTTGGACATTTCTTCCAGTTTGATATAAATAGGGTTACTTTCTTGCGGATGCTTACAAAAATATAAAGCAAAATCATTACCCAACAACATCAAGAATTTTTTTAAAAGAGCTTCAATTATCATCCTCTTAAGATAATGATCTATTTGTTTATAATGGATATTTAAATAATTCAGAACCGAAAAATTTAAAAAATACATTAAGTCATCAAAATAATACATATTTTTAAACTTTATAAATGAAAAGTAATTTATTAGCAATCCAAAAAAATTATCAATATCAGAATTTGATGATACACTTCCAAAATTTTCCTTCCGTAACTTATTTTTGCTAATTTCTCTCCAATAATACATACAATTATTAATAAACATATCCGGTTCATAATTATCATTTAATGACTCAATATGTTTAAATAAAATATTTAATATAATATAGGTATAAAGAGCAGATTTAATAATATTCTTTAATGACCTGGACCTTATCTGAAAATCTGGAATGATATTACTCAATGTTTTTGTGTCCAAATATGATCTTGCAAAATAATATGAACCCGTTCTTTCATGCGAATGAATTATTTGTATTGATGACAAAACAGATATAGCATAACCGGCCTGAAGCAAACGAACACTTAAATCTACATCTTCTCCAAAATCTCCTCTATACTGGAATGTATCAAATATTTCTTTTTTGACAGCACATGCTACATCATACAACTTGGCGTTCTCTCTCCACCATTCTGGAGGACATTTATCACTTATCAATCGGACAATACGATCTCCAATAGTATCTATCATTTTATAATTGTCAATTTCCACTCCGCTAAAAACACTGCAATCCGGCCTCGGAATTTCAATACAGGTAGAGGCAGCCGTATTGTATTCAACAATTGGCGTGATCAACCTAAAAACCCAATCTGTCCCTTCCGGAATCGCGTCCTGGGTCATAAAAAGCAGGATATTTCCTAACGCCGCTTTCGCGCCAAGATTTCGTGTACCTGAATGGGAAAACTGGGATTTTGGTATCTCCATTACCTTTACATTTTCATTCAATAGAAAATCTTTTGTACCATCAGTACTGCCGGAATCAATGGCAATTATCTCAATATTTTTAATTTTTTCCTGTTTTTTAAGAATTGGTATTAATTTCTTAATATCATCGCCACCGTTGTAAACCGGAATAATTATCGATACAAATTCATCATAAAAGTCATTTTTACCAATGGTAAGAACCCTGTTCGTTTCCTTTTTACTATTCTCTAATGCAAAATTATACCTCAATAGTAATGTTCTATAAATTTTCAGTACAAAATATGGAAAAAATAGATAAGCTTTAACTAGCTTAACTACCGATTTTGACGGAACTGATAATTCATAAAGCAGCCTGAAGCTTTTATATATATACCAGGGAAACAAAAAGCATGATTTAATGGTTGGTATGGCTATTTCTCTTGGGCTAACGTTATAAGTTAACATGTTTCTTCTTTAATTACTGTATTGCTGCAGTATATGACCATAAAAAGTCAATTTACTATCAGGCGTATGTATTTGAAAATTTTCTTTCCATGCCAGCTTATGGAAAACAGAACTTTTAGCCGCGACATTGTAAACACCGGCGTTAAACTCTTTTCTAAGTTGTTTCTGTAAAAACATATAATTGGCATTGCTGAATTTATCTTCCAGGCAAATACTATCGATCATCTCTTTTATGCCAGGAAAGGAGGTATATGCAAAATCTATTGCATAATCAATAAGAAAATAGTCAATCATATCATTAAATTTTTTCCAGTATTCAGAAAAAAAATGGCAGATAAAACTAAACAAAATCGCGCCAGGCATTCCGCCAATACAATTTCCTGCCCATCGTTGTACCGCTACATTCTCGTCTCTTGAATCGCCCCGGATAGTGAAAAAAGACTTATCATTCAAAATAATATCATTGGTAACCAGGATTGAAGCGTCAAGCCACAACCCGCCATATTTTTCAAGCAGTAGCATTCGAATAACATCAGAAAGATGAGTAACGGTTATTATGCCACTATTAAATTTATTGATAATATGTTCAGGAATAGAAACGTAATTTGCAAAATTATTCTTTGTTATGACAGTAACCTCAAAATCATTCTTATGTTTCAAAACAGAACGATAACAGGCTTTAACGATGGGCGGCATAAACTCAATGCCGTCCCACCAACATATCCAAATTTGCCGGGGAATAGCTGTCTGCGCCGCAGAAAATTCCCGTTTTTCCGCATATTCCGGGATTAAATAATCAAAGTTCTTGAGCAGCCAAGCATTAATTGCCTTATGCTTATTGACATTGATCTGTACAGAAAAAATTTTAATCCGCTTTCTCTGTGAGTCCAGCAAATTGTAAAAGGCGACCGGAAAGCCATAATAATGTAACTTATGAAAAAATATTGACACATTTTTTATTATTTTTGAAAAAATGCTTTTCAGGGTCATAATTTCGTACCTTGGGGAAAATAAGCAGGTAAATTTTCTTTATTATCCGTTTCATAAGACGAGGTCTGGAATAATAAATTTTTAAAAATAGCTCTGTATTACGTTCTTTTAGCGCCAACAATTCATCTTTTTCTTTTCTATTGATATAGGGGCAATTTTTGATATTACAAGGAGGCACATCAACAAGAAAACCAGCGGCGATACCAACGGCTGACTCATAAATGGGTTCTAGCCCATACATAATGACGCCTTGAGTATAGGATACAATTATCCACAGAAAGACATTGCTTACATATATTCCTTTCAATTCATTATTAGTAATAAAACTTTGAATATCCGCTATAATTTTCACATGATCAATCGCCCGCGTTGATTTATTAAATGTATTGGACATAATTGAATTCTGATGTCGAACATAAGTGTATAAAACTTCCTTGATATAAAATATTTTTTTTGAAACAAATAAATACTTAAAAAAGAATGCAGCGTCTTCATAGAACAAGCCCACCGGAAAATTAACTTGATATGCATCTATTATTGACTTCCTGAATATTTTATTCCATAAAGAAACATCGGTATTTTGAAACACCGATTCATTCACCAATGTCAATCCGCTACCTTGTATCCTGTAATAACCATTATCTTCGGAGAAACGATCTACATCATCATAAATAATTCTTGTTCCGGAAGCAGCCAAGTCTGCACCTGATGAAGAAATCGCAGTATACAAAATTTGACACATCTTGGGCGAATAATAATCATCTGAGTCACAAAACTGTATATATTCTCCCCGCGCATATGTAATGCCTGTGTTTCTGGCCCCGGATGGACCCTGATTTTCCTGGGCAATAATTATTATTCGCGGATCTTTTTCTCTATATTCCTTGCAAATTTCAACAGAATTGTCCTCTGAACCATCAATTACGCAGATAATTTCAATGTCGTTAAATGTTTGACCAATAAGGCTGTCAAGACAGCGCGGAAGGTACTTTTCTGTATTATATATGGGAACAATTATTGATATACGCGGCGTACTCATATAATTATCGACATCTTATCCATTGTATAAACGACCGGAAACAGGAACGCAATGATGTATATCTTGGTTATTTCCCATGCGGTGTATTTGTCTTTTGTTATTCTTCTTTCCGAAATATACCTTCGCATTTCTTTTGAGAAAATAAGCAAAAAATCCCACCGGTATTTTCTCGCGAGGCGCCGGTAATTCCACATGTAGGTAGGGAACTTCAGCTTGGGAATGATGGGCAGTAATTTTTCGGCGAGATCCCTTTCTTCAATAAAGCGTTCAATTTCGTCGAATTCTTCACAGACGCAGAGCACTTTTTCCTTTGAAGCGCAGGATGAATTTTCGCCGTCCTTTCTGTAATGGATAAGGGTATCGTCTGAAAGCATGAAGCGTTCGGCCAGTGCCAGGACTTTGAATGTAAACGAAGTATCCTGATAGGATGCGCCCGGGGTTTCCAGAAATTTAATATTGTTCTTGCGAATATAACCGGTTCTGTAGAGCATGGACCAGACAGCGGGCTGCTGGTTAAAAACGGATACGACATCGCGGGGGCTGCATACAACGTTCTGCGGAATATGGGACAGATCGCTTCTTTCATGGGTATCATCAGTTGAATTGTAAAAGAAATAATTACAATGGACTATATCAAGGTCATAATTTTTAACATGGTTATACAGCCGTTCAAACATATCAAGTTCCGTATAATCATCGGACTCCACAATGCCAAAATATTCGCTGCGTACGGCGTTGATACCGGTATTGCACGCCTTCCCGTAGCCGCTGTTCTTCTGGTGCAGTACCTTTACCCGGGGGTCCTGCCGCGCATAGGCGTCGCAGAGGGCGGGACTTTTATCCGTTGAACCGTCATCTATCAAAATTATTTCTATATTCCTGAGCGTCTGATGCACAAGACTTTCTATGCATTGCTCAAGGTACTTTTCGGTGTTATAAATTGGTACAATAATTGATACGAGCGGATTTACCGTGTCATTGATAATACTATTCATATTTCTGGGTTATTTTTGCAGCTATATCAAAAGCCCGCAGAATCGTGGCGTCCATGTTGTAGTACTTGTAATCCGCGAGCCGGCCGCATAAATAAAGATTGTGAATTCTATTCAGTTCGGAATAATATTTATTGTACAGCAGGGTATTGTCAGCAGTTAAAATGGGATAATACTGCTCTTTTTTATTCGCCTTGTCGGCAGGTACAGGATAATCATAGGCAATGGTCGTAATGCCCGGTACATTTTGGGGGGGCAGCTTCTTGTATTCGGTAATTCTTGTATACCCCCTGGCGTCAGGATGAATAACTACCGGGGCGTCCTGAAAATCCTCGACATTCTTTGTATGATAATCAAAAACCAGCGACCGGTAGGGGAGCTGTCCGTAGCGGTTATCCAGGAGTTCATCTATTGATCCGGTATAGATAACCGGAATGGCCAATGGTTTCCCGTTAAGCAATAACTGCTTGCCGCCTGAATCAACTTTCAGCGAACTTAACGCGTCTGTTTTAAGGTGAATTTTAATATTCTTATGATCCAGAAGTTTTTTAAAAAACCTGGTGTACCCTTTCTCGGGCAAAACCTGGTACCTGTCATCAAAATACGCGTCGGTATAATCCAGCCTGACAGGAACGCGTTTTAATATACTGGGATCGATATCTTCAGGATCTATGTCCCATTGCTTGACGGTATAGGGCCGGTAGTTCAATTCATATAATTTTTTTGCGTATTTTCTGATCGATATATCATCACAATCCAGGAGCTCAAGGATGGTAACGCTTTTTAATCCCTTGTAACAGTTCCGGAGGCTTGTCTTAAGCGCTTCGGCTTCATTCCTGTCGTAAAGCAGATCTATGGTTTTAAAATTGGCCGGCGAGGGCGTTACTATTCCTTCTATATCAACGGCGCAGCGGTGGCGGTAATCAATCCACTCGCCATAGCGGGTAATAAAATCAATAACACTGCTTTCATTGGTATGGAAAACATGGGGGCCGTAGCGCTGTACCAGAATACCGTTGGCATCTAGTTCATCGTACATGTTGCCGGCAATATGATCCCTGCGTTCAAAAACCAGCACTCTTTTTTCGGCTTCCGCGAGCTTCCGGGCAACGACGCTCCCGCAGAAACCGGCGCCAACAATAATACAGTCTATTTCATTACTATCGATCATGAGTGTATGTCCGGCTTTTTAGTTGTTATTCTCACTATTCCAAACCCCTGGGCACGACAAAACCTTCCGGCCCGCCCGGAATTTTTTTCAAAGAAGATATCAAAAACCCGGCTGCCGCCGAAACAGGCTTGCCGGATTTGCGCCATACTCCGAACGGAGGGCCGCCTTACGCGGCGGGCGCTTTTTGGGTCATCCCAATCATTTCCTTAAATCTGCCTACGGCGTCTTCAACAGGGCATTGTTCCATGGTAACCTTTCCGTGCTCCAGGATAAGCCCTTTATTGCACAGCGCCGATACCGCCCCAACATTATGACTCACAAATAATACGGTCCTTCCCTGGTTACTGCTCAGATCCTTCATCTTTCCCAGGGCCTTCTGCTGAAAACCCCAATCCCCCACGGCAAGCACTTCATCGGCAATGAGTATCTCGCTTTCAAGATGCGCGGCAATGGCAAAACCCAGGCGTACAAACATACCGGAAGAGTAACGCTTTACCGGTGTGTCTATGTGGACACCTTCAATCTCGCTGAAGGCTATGATCTCGTCCAATTTTTGGGCAACTTCCCTGCGCTTCATCCCGAGTATGGCGCCGTTCATATAGATATTTTCCCGCCCGGTTAATTCACCGTGAAAGCCGGTTCCTACCTCAAGGAGACTGGCAACCCTGCCCTTCATATAGAAGCATCCCCTGGTAGGGGCGGTGATACGGCTGAGAATCTTGAGCAGCGTAGATTTCCCGGCCCCGTTCTTTCCCATTATCGCAACCCGGTCTCCCTGTTCAACCTCAAGATTTACATCGGAAAGGGCCCAAAAACCGTCTTTATCGTAAACACCATCGTGCCCGATAATGCGGTTGGGATCCTGCTTTCCAAAGAGGCGGGCGAAATAACTCTGCAGATCCTTCCATAATACGCCGTTGTTAATGACCCCGAGCTGGTAATATTTGGAAATGTTCTCTACCTTAACTACCAACGCCATCTCTATATCACATCCATACTGGTTCTTTCATTACGGTTAAATAAAATTAACCCGAAAAAAACAAACATAATCGTCATAATAACACTGGTTAACACCATCTTGTAAGGCACTTCCCCCACCCCGTAAAACCAGATTCTGAACAATTCAACCGGGGCGCTGACGGGATTAATATAGAAGAAAAACCTGAAACGCGCAGGTACCTGCGAAAGGGGGTAGACTACCGGGGTAACGTACATCATGAGCTGCAACGCCAAAGCCAGAACCTGGCTCAGATCCCGGTACTTGGTAGTCAGGGCTGACATGATCATCCCAATGCCGGTGCCAAGGGCGCCGAGCCACAGTATCATCACCGGAAAAAGAAACGCCAGGGCGCTTGGGCGCACAGGACTGCCCCTTAAAATAAAATACACCAAAAAGATCATGAGCATCACAAACTGTATCAGCATCTTGAGAATGGAACTAAACGTCGTCGCGATGGGCACCGAAAGCCGGGGAAAATACACCTTCCCGAACCCCCCCGCGTTGACCAGGAAAATATTGGAAGCGCTGTTAAGGCAGGTGGAAAAAAACGACCAAAGAATAGTCCCGCCGTAATAGAAGAGGAGCTGCGGTATGCCGCCCGTACTGATACCGGCAATACCGCTGAAAAGGAACGCATAGATAATAGTCTGACAAAGCGGATTTATGATGTACCAGAGCGGCCCCAAAATAGTCTGCTTATAGGTAGTAGTAAAATCGCGGATAAAGAACATCAGGATGAGATCCCGGTAGTGGATAAGCTCCCGCAGTTTTATATCTACAAGCTTGTACTTGGATGAAACGGTCAAATCCCAATTCATTGCTGCCCCATGGCGTAAAACAATTGTAGTATATTGAAATAAAAAAGGGTAACACCCGTAAAACACTTCTTCATATCTCTTCTCTTATCTATTATCATATTAATGGTCTTTGGGCAAGAAACCAAGAGGGTAAATATCAATTTTCACAACAAGTTAAAAAAATTCTTTTTTTTATTCCAACTCTTATATCAATTACATCCAATTTCTCCATGTTTTGATTATAAATCTCCCGGAAATTTATATCTTTAAGCGAAATCCCAGTCGCCCCAGGATATTTGTAATAAATACGAAAGACTGATTAATTGGAAGCGAAATGAATGAAGCCATTAACGGCGGCGCCATCAGCGGCGGCGACATAAGAACCCTGTTCGCGAAAAACCTAAAACGGTTCCGGAAGATGGTAAAAATATCCCAACTGGAGCTCGCCGCCCTTACCGGTTTGGCACATAACTTTATCAATGACATAGAAAACGAAAAGAAATTTGTTTCCGACGATACCATCGCCAAGCTCGCAAACGCCCTCAAGGTTGAACCCTACCGGTTTCTCCTTCCCGAAATGATGTGGAGCAAACAGCCGGAAGAAATCTCAATGGACGATTTTTCCGATTCTCTCGGAATAATAGTAAAAGAACACTGCAGCAATTATTTCAGGGGCAGCCTCACAAGGGACGCGGATAAAAACAAAACGAAGGGAGAGTAGGCGTGTCGCCCGCGACGGCGCACTTCGGAAGTTCGAGTCTTCTTCTGCTCTGATCATAAAAAAAGCCCCATCCTAACGGACGGGACTTTTTTATGCGCCAACGGCGCCCTAAAGGGCGCCTTACACTTATTCAAAAGCAGAATTTATTGGCGCTTACAACGTGCTACATTACTCATCCACACAACTTCGTTGTGCAGTCTCTGTTGTGCCCAGAAGAAGACTCGAAGTCCTCCACCCCTCCGCTCCTGCTCCGGGGTTCCGGGCGCCGCCTTCGGGCGCTGCCGGCGCCATCCATGGCGCCTCTTCCTCCCATTCGGTCGGCGCGCCCTTCGGAAGTTCGAGTCTTCTTCTGCTCTGATCATAAAAAAAGCCCCATCCTGGCGGACGGGACTTTTTACGCGCCAACGGTGCCCTAAAGGGCGCCTTACACTTATTCAAAAGTAGAATTTATTGGCGCTTACAACGTGCTACATTACTCATCCACACAACTTCGTTGTGCAGTATCTGTTGTGCCCAGAAGAAGACTCGAACTTCCATGCTTTTAACGGCACTGGTACCTGAAACCAG
>Ga0123357_10001383_pt1 | contig 25705 bp, 19 predicted proteins | sample TergutEmb28metaG_FD_89873 | JGI IMG/M metagenome (GOLD analysis project Ga0123357, IMG submission 89873) | Embiratermes neotenicus P4 segment gut microbial communities from Petit-Saut dam, French Guiana - Emb289 P4 | ecosystem: Host-associated > Arthropoda: Insects > Digestive system > Gut ...
CCCCTCCCCCTCTAAACGCTCTAAAGCGTTTCTGGTATAGTACGTAAATTTAAATGTCCCGTGAAAAAACTCGGCTCTTCTGCCCAGGCACTAGTGATTTGAATGGAACGGGGAAAGGGTTAAATGAGTGAAGTAGATTGCTTATAGTTATGCATTGTTTTTCTTTAAGATCCTGAATTGGATGGGACACAACGTATTGCTTTGCTGCAACAGAAACTTCAGGAACTGAGGAAAACTTACATGAATGTGAAAGCAGAACTTGCATGTATTGACAGGCGGAGAAAGAAACTGAGGCGAAGGGAGCGTGAAGGTGAGATACCAAAAATAATAAAGAATTAAAATAGACATGTCAGTTGTGTAGTTTTATTTTATTTTTACATTGTACAGTGTGTATTTTCTAAAATCTTAACAGGAGAGTGATTCAGAATTCACATACAAATATTGTCACCATAATTTTTAACCCTACCTTTAAACTCATAATTTTCATTAAAAGTGTTAATTTTGATGAGCAAGATTGTACAGATTCATGAACACATTATATTTCTGTAGAATGTTTCATTCCATTTTGAAATTTTTAATACTGCATATTTTAATCATAATTATTGATAATTGTAAAGAAGTGCAGCTTCTTACAGTTAGAGGAGTGTGTCTTTGTGTAGCGGTGTGTTACTGCATTTTGAACTGGTACTGATATTTAGTTGTTAAGAGATTTGACCCTTTGCCTGCTTGTTATGTAAATAACTATCTTGGAAGTACAGCACTCATTATTCAGTTTCTTAATATTTGTGTAAATAATACACTGTCGTATATGTAAAGTAATATTAATAAAAGAATTTTTTTCTATTGATGTTTGTGATAGAAGGTGGTGTCATTTAAATGTACATACTCAAGACATTCACTGAGAACCAGTTGTAAGAATTGGTTGTGAGTAGGTTTGGAATATTGTTGCATATACTGCTATCATTGTTGTTTTATACACTGCAGCTTTTTTGTATGAAAGATAAGGTTGGCAAGAGATGTTTAGAGTTTCTGGATCAGGTATGGATGTCTGTGTGACTTCCTCATTCCTGCAAAAAATCCTACAGTGACTGAAGGGCTGTGTTGAACTGTACAGTCCCTCTGATTAGCATGTATTACAAGTGAGAAAAATTCACCTTTGTGGGTACTTAGTCCCTCCTTAGGAGTGGATAGTAGCAAACATACAAATGCCAGTAAGATCAAAATGCCATGGCTAGGGACATTTAAATTTGATCTGCCATCACAACGACAAAGAGTTGCTTTGTTAATTTTGCTCCCACAATATTCTGACAATGATATTATTCATGTTCTACTGAAAATAAAATAATATAATTATTCTAGGGTATATTTTAGTATTTTATCCCAAAGGCTGCATAATACAGTTAAACAGGACTTTGCCTGTAATATGTAACAGAAACAGTGTGTTACTCATAGTGACACCACCTTAGATTCTGAATGCAGGCAGTGTCATGAAGTAAACCACAAATGAGTGAAATACACATTATGTAGGTAAACTTGATATTGTAAAGAAACTTCGTCCCCATCCCAGCAGCCTAACTCATAGGGAAGGCCCTTAAATTGAAAACAGTGTGTTTTGTTAAGTCAAGGATTGATTCTTTGGTTAGTTAACAGTGCTGTTTATATTGCAGATGATGTGTAATTTTGCATAAGGTTAGATGGTGATGAATAGTGATGAAGTAAGGAGTGGAATGAGGAAAAGTGACATTTCATGTTACTATCCTGGTATTCCCTGGGATAGCCTGCACATGCCATGGAAACCTCATTCCATAAAGGAATGAGTCTGTAGCTTGGGTATGAAAATTAAAAAAAAAATAATTCATATGAATTCTGTATAGCAGCCGTTCATTCAGGCTGGAATTATAATTGAACAGGCTGGGCAAAATTAATTAGTATTGGTACAGAATGCGCTTAAAATATGTTCTGTGCAGTAATTGTAATCCACAATCAAGGCATTATTACAGTAATCAAACTGTTTTGTTTCAAGATGCTGAATTGATCATGTAATAAAAATAAACATAAAATTTCTTCTTGAATTGTACATCTCAGAAAGTGTGGCCCCATCGTACAATGTACTTTGTTATGTTAATGCATGTACATTTTATTTTGTAACACCATTGCGTATAGGGAAATTCAAGTTAATATGCATGCATTACACAGTTGTTTGAACTTGATGTCTTGTGGCAAACGTAATTCACATTTGTTTCATTTCAATCTGCATTCCTTCAGACTAGGATGTGGCTTATAATTATCATTATGGGAAGAAAGTCAGCCTTCAGTGCCATTGATATGAAAAGTTCCATTATAGCATTCAGTATAGAAAATTATAGGTTATGTAGATTGGTCATGACACAGGGTATTCATTTACAGGGAACTTTTTGACAGGCCATGTGTTCCAGTGCAGTTGGTTGTCATATAATTGTTACCGTGTCTTTTTAACTTAAAAGATTTGAAATCTGATACTTGAGGGAAAATTAATATAAAAATTCTGATGACTCTTACAAAGGAGTTATTTAATTTCTTATTTTTGGCTTAAAATTTAGATGCAGCTTATGTTAACACACCACGTATGTTGGCACAAATGAAGTTGAACAAGTACATTTTGCTGCATATACAGAGCAGTTACATGTCTATATGTACCTAATCCATAATGTTAGTGCATGTATAGAGATTTAAGTTAATTGAACTGTTTAGAGTACCAGATTAAATCTGGCTTCTAATTACTTGAAAATATATTGGTATTGTGCAGCTGTTGGGTTTAATACTTTTAACATCTTCATTTTGAATGTAATATGTACTTTTTAACTTAAAACACCAACACAGTCTTGTGATTTATGAATTTTTATTATGTCTTTGTTTAGCACATTTGTGGGAACTATTTGCATCAGGAATCCAAAATGAATAAAATTTTCCAACCAGGGTTCCTAAATGTGTGGTGATTGTTCAGATGTACCAAAATAATGTAACTTTTATATAATTCAGTTACATTTTGCCAAAACACAAAAGTTGAAATCACAACACAGTTTGGATATACAGACAAATGTATTTTTCATAATGTTATTCAAACAAGATTTTGTCTTCATTTTACAGTTTTTCATTCCTGTAAATTATTTATTTTGTTAAGCGTAACTATGAAATTAATTTTTGTTACAAATGATAAACAATGTATGTTTAGTGGAATTGTGAATCACTCTCAGAACTATGTTTTGTATATAAAACAGCAGTGTCAGACATGTTTTCTTAACTCTTATAGAGAAAGCAACAAAACAGGAAGTGGTGTGTTCGTGATGCTAATAATTCACGTTCCTCTGAGTCCGTGCAGTGAGCAAGTGATTTCATATGACCATTACATGTGAAGGTCAGGAGGTAACAACTGCACAAACTGTAGTTTTATATAAGAGTAAAATATTTTCATGGAAAATGTACAAAGTTAGTTTCTCAGATATTTTACTAAGGGTTTGATGTTTGAGCATTGCATTTTGACCATTGTGAAATGGTTGAACACTTGTGAAAGCAATAGGAATTGCTGAATTGAAACAAATAGAGTTTTTAAATAAAAGAAAGTGTGAAGTTTGAGGGTTGTACAGTGTACAGCAGAAACTTTATGTTCACTATTGAACTTGGAGCAAATAGAAGATATCAGAACAAACTGATAACAGCATAGTTTCAGTGTAAACAAGCAGTGAGATTTTAAAATGGCCATGAGGTGATGTTTTATAAATTTCTATTTTTATGCAATGCCAGTTTTGCTTTCAAAAGTGAATGGCATTTATTGATGTTCTATTTATTTCATGTGTAGAGCTTATCAGGGACATTTATAATGGAAGAAGAGTATAAATTTTCTTATCTTGTCATCAAGTGTGTGACATAGAGAAGAAATAAAAAGTGTACAGAGAAGCAGAGGGCTGTATTACGTTTTATGTTTTAGGTTACTGACACATTTATGAAAAAGTGTTTCAGGTTCTTATTTTAATTTTGTTGTGATATACCTGTGCAGTTCAAAACAAGTTCTGTATATTGTTAAAAACTTGGGTGGATACTTTTGCACTCATTCAGTTATCGTGATTAGTTATCATAAACAGTATTGTCATAAGCAACAAAACGTTGGCACACATTGGCTTAAGAGTTTTGCTTATGTTGAATGGTTACATTGTGTTTCTTGGTTCTTTCAGTGATCATTCTATGCTCATTGAAGTAGACAGCAGTTCATTTCTGTGCTCTGATATTTTTGTAGGCAGTGTACTAAATGCCTACTTCTGAACATATGCCAGTGCTTTGATATAACTTTGCTTTAATGTTTACAGTCTCTTAGATTTTTTTTAAGTAAACACGTATTAGGTATGACAATGACAACACTGGTGATAATTGGTAAGAACAAAAAACAGAGCTAGTTAGAATCAAATGTACCTATGTGTCAGTAGCATTTGGTCTAATGTCATTAGATCTGCTTACTTCCAAAGAATAGACAATGGAGTTCCAATAGACTACCTAGCTAAAGCAGTTTCTGCATGGTGTATTGTCACACCGGTCTTCATTGTTATTTTCATCTACACTGAATGATGGCTATGTAAATGTTTCCTAAAAGTTTAATATATAAATGAAAATATATTGTTAATAAATAAAGTGGATAGGAAATTGTCATCGGGTCTTATCTTACTCATCTACTTTATCAGGATGTTTCCTTGTTTCATTGTACTGCAGTTGTCATCCAAAGCATATCTGTGTATTAGTCTATCCATTATTCGGAAAAGATTAATTTACTGGTTTAACCCATGTGAAATTTTTTTCTTTGTGTATTGTAATGTATTTAACCCTTTAAAGACCTGCCATTACATATACGAATGCTGTATGAAAATGCCCCTAGAAATTATATATATTTAGGCCCCAAGGAAAATTTCCTGCATTTTTAAGACATGCTGTTTACACTGTTTTATTTCCCACAAAATGCTGCTTATTTCTTAATTTTATCTATTTTCTGTTCAAATAATGTGCACATTTTCATAAATCATGCACACAAATTTAAATACCCACCCCAGTAGGAAAAAGGTTTATGGTAGTGTCAGCAATTCATATTTATTTTTATGGACAGATGTTCTAAAATTGTACTACTACTGCTACTACAGCTACCACCAGTTTCTCATTTATCAACCTGAAGATGGCCAATGAAAAGGGCTGAAACATGTAGTTGGTCTTTATGTAATAAATTATACATATCTATACCACCATATAGTTGTGTTAGACAGGTATACAAACTCCAATCTAGTCTACCACCAGTATAATTAGCATTACCAGTACAAGTCATGCAGCAGTGTTCTGCAGAACAGTCCCCTTTGGTGCAATAGCTTCTCACACTCCAGCAGATTCATTCACTTTTCACATACATACATCCATAAATACATGCATACATATATACATACATATATATGCTGTTCCATTTGCCCCCATCTGTCATAACAGCGATGACCCAGCTGCCCAGCAACTATCCAGCCAGCCAGTTTAAGCACCACACTAAACCCATTCATAGTTCATTGATTTTGAATTTACATACAATGTAAAGGTTTGAATCATTTATTTATTTTCTGTTGTTTATCCTGCATAATTATGTACTGTTAAGTGTTTAAATGGTTGTGTTTATTATGTATGAAGCCAAGTGTATTGTTTCATCTAGTCTCAGATGATCAAAACATAATTGTGATTGGGAACATGTATCACATTTCCTGACTATTTTGCCCACTTTGTGTGGATGTGAAACTCTCAGGGAAGAGTGTTGCGAATGTTCGCTGAAGACGATATTTGGACCTGAGAAGGACAAAATGAAATGAGACTGGAGAAAGCTGCAACATTAGTAGCTTCATGATTTGTACTCATCATTAAATATCAGGGTGATAAAAACCGAGGAGAATGAAATAGGTGACGTGGCACACATTGAAGGGAAGAGAAATGCATACAGGGCCTGGTTAGAAAACTTGAAGATTAAAGATAACTAAGAAGACCTAATACACGTAGAATAGACAGTATTGAAATGGACCTTAAAGAAGTAGGTTTGGAGGGTGTGGACTGAAATTGTCTGGCTCAGAACAGGGACAAGTACTGACAGGGCATTGTAAACACAGAAATGAACCTTTGGGTTCCTTAAAATGCAGGGACTTTCTTGACCATTAAAGGATTCATTAGCTTCTCAAGGACTTCCACTCAGTAGCATTTCCCCATCTGACACATGTTTGATATATGACAATTTTTAGGAATACAACCCCATATTATAATGAGGCACTTGTAAAAGGTTCAAATTTTCGATCTTGCGGAGGCATGAAACATGTGTTACTACACAATGGTAGTGATAGTTTTGTGAAGTGTACAAATGGACCAGTGCCTAGAAGATAATGTATTTTTTAATGTGTCTGCTATATAAAATAAATTCACAAGAAGAATGCAAGTTGGACTGCACGTTAAACTGATGGAGCTGTGGACATTTCCAGACCTTCAGTTCTTGTGGAAGGGATGATGTGTCAGCAACAGATTGTGCAGTAAGTCACATATTTCATTTCTTCACTTACCAAATCTCCTGCTTCATACTGTTAAAATGATTTTGAGATGGGTGTTTAAAAATATGTGTGTTAATCCCCTGTAATGTTATTTATCCGAGGGGCTGCATTATCATGGTGTTGCAGTAGTATCTTATAGAAGTCACACAAATTTTAGTATACTTCCCACCCTTATTATGTATTCATGTGTCAAAAACAGTGAGAGGAATCCTCAGTTCCAAATTTAAAAGGTTTGTGATTGTCAAATCTCATTGTGACTGGTTCAGAATATAGCACTTATACCTTCAATGATGTTGCACATGGCTCAGGTTGGGCATGGAAAGTTATGAATTTTGGCAAATTTCTTCATGCATTTGTAGACATTTGCTAATACTGTATAATAGTGTGCATACTGAGCAGAAATTCATCTTAACAAAAGAGAAAGATGCCAGGGAAAATCAGTATGTCCCCATACTGCACAAGTGTGCATTCACTGGTGTCACTAGCAACAGAGGTACTCGATTACTTCTGTTTACTTGCTTATTGTGCCATTTCTTTCCCACATTTGGATTATATAAAACGTTCTCCATTAATATATTCTGTGGCAAATAAAAAACTACTACAACTAAAAGACAACCATTACACATCCAACTGTTTGTATTAGGTTTGCCAACATCAATGTTAGTTATCTCCAGAGTAGATGGTACCTGAGAGGAAGTACACAACACAGTTGTAGTTAGTGTCCACTTTTTGCACTCAAAAAGAGGGCTATGTCGTAGTTTTCTCTTTGCATTATAAAATATATGAAGCAAGGACGAATGGGAAAAAATTTCCATTAAATTGGGATTGGTCTCATCTGCAAAAGGTGTTCAACAAGTAGCAGCACTTATGGGACTTATTTCTACCTGCTGTGGTCTGTCACAGTACCTATGACACCAAATGATTTACACAACACTACAACCGCTACGTGCCCCATCCACCTAGCAAGGGCTATTTTGGAATGGTGCAGAGTAGGCTACACACAGCCGCTGCTGCTATAAAGTTCATTAAACGCCCATTTTTTAAAATCTAGTATCTTCTACCTACGTGTAGGTCTCGCAAGTCACGTCTTCCGACAAAATCTACGATTTTCCCATCCCTCCTATACACGTTACAACCCTTACTGATACTATCCTCTTAATTCTACCCCTGTAATAAATTGTGAAGATCCTCATTTCACAGATTCGACAACGTTTCTGACTTCCTTATCGACACAACCCTACTTCATAGGTCTCTGGTCTTAAATCTTCGGTATGATCTGTGCTTCGGTGTGACCAGATTCGTAACATTCGAACCACAGAGAAAGTTGAAGTATTGTGTTGGCAACGTTGTTCGCACTGTTGCATTCAACTCTGATCCATGGTTGCATTTTCTTTGTTTGTGTATAAAAAAAAGTTGTTAGACTTAGAGCACAGTACAATATGGCGGATGTGGTGTTTTGTAGTTATAGGGCTCTGTAGTCGCAACAAATAAAAATGTATGTTCGTTAAATAAAGCGCTTTCTAAGGACGGAGAACTCTCGTGAAGTTATGGGCTGTAATTATAATTAAGTAGAAGATGTGCGATGTATGCGCTGAATTCTTGGATCTGCTACAATCATGTAAGTAACGTTCGAAAATTGGACCAGCAAATATTGGAAAATTGTGTAGACGAGGCTATATATTATGCAGTATTTTGCATTAAAGTAAAATGGGCACAACACATACTTCCCATCATAATAATAATAACAACACGTAGGTGGCACCGTGGTGTGCCATTCGATTGTAAGCAATTTAACGGAACGTCACGCCGTACGGTTTTGTTGCTGAGATAGTCATAATGTGTGTGTCAGTGAAGGTTGTACATATATGCTACTTAAAACTCGGTCTTCTTCGATAACATGTGTCAGTGATATTCACACAGTTACGATTTAAGTCTAGAATGCTATCGACACAACGAGCGAGCTCCAGAGATAGAAAAAGGTTAAACATGGGTATACCGTACACATACAGTTGCATGTTTTGTATGTATGTATTCCTTATAATATACATAGCGTATAAATACGGTGACTGTTAGAAACTGTAAAATTATTCAACTACTACTGGATAGTTTGGAGCCAGTGAATCTCAGTGGGTATAGAGAGTAGTTCACAGGTTGGATGACCAAAGAATCCAAATTTTATTCAAGACAAGGATAAGAAACTGTAACTACTGAGTAATGGAGCCACTTCTCTTTTTGTGTTTCAAGTAGGTAAGATAACATGGGCATCAACACTTTGAAACATGATTAAATTTTGAAGTGATGCAGTATTTGTGACTCATTGTGTTAATGTAACTGTAATGTAATGCAGCCTTCAAGACATGTGCATTGTCAAATACTAGAGTGATCAACTCAAGGAGAATGAGAGGGATGGGGCATGTGGCACACAAGGAAAGAATCACAAGATTTTGGTGGAGCAACTTGAAGGAAAGTGACCATTTGGGGGGCTTAGTTATACATGAGAAGAAAATATTAAAATTTGTCTTTTAGATGCAGGTTGGTTGGGCATGGGTGGAATTCATCTGGGTCAGGGTAGAGACAAGTGGTGGGCTCTTGTGATTTTTTTTATTTTTATTAGCTGAAGAAATGTTAGCTTCTCAAGAGGGACTCAGCCCCATGTAGTTAGTGAGATAATTTGTTAGTTCCTTACTTAAGTTAGGATATGCACAGCATGTTTTATGGTGTGGAATTTGTGTTCCAAGTGAGGACAGGCAATGCAGTCAGGGTTGCCAGTGTGGGTAACATCTGTGTAGTATATTGGGAATGTGACAGTTGTGAAGGTGACTGAGGTTTCCGGGAAGCTTGGCCTGTGGTGCTCGGTTGTTTGTTCCTGTGCCATGTTTGTACGTGTAGAGATATCCGACATGGTGCAGTCATTCACACATGCAGTCAGAATATATCATGTGGACATGAAATTGTGAAAAGTTTTTGTGTGGACATGAAGAACAATACCCATGTCACTTGTTTTAGTTGGATGAAGTGACCTATCAGACGGTGAAATGAAGCATCCATGTCTGTAAATTGTACACAAACCTTTTCATTCACCGAGAGTTTGTAACAGCATAATGAAACTGAATGTTTAAGGTTTGTGTTAGTACAATGGAAATTTGGAGCAAAACCTTCCTGTATAGTTCATAGAGTATGTAAACGTGGCCCATTTCTTGTCTTGTTTGCATGTCTTGTTTTCATTTTGAATGTTTGATTTGGTTTTGCTCTTCTTATTATTTTTGTTTAGTGTGTAAAGTTTATTCTTGTTGCAAACATTGCTCTGTGCCATACTTATGATTGTGGTTATTTTCATTATAATTATATTATATGAGTAATAATGGTCACACAGTTCTTTGAAGACACAGAATACTAGTAATACATAGTAGCTTCAAAAAGTTTCTGGAATTCACTGGTATAATTTATGGAATTTGTTGCAAGAGGGAAATTGTAAAACTGTGAATAAAGAAATGCATATTGACATCCTTCGTTGCTGTAGGGATGGGGTTGGAAGGAATATGGAGAACCAACATTTGGTTTCTTCTTCACAACAGTGCGCCAGCACACCAGTCCATTTTGGTCAAGGATTTCTTAGCAAAGAACCATGCAATAACACTGGAGCATTCCTTCGTGCTCTCCCGTAGCTGATGTTTGCCTGTTCACTTGACTGGAATCGGTATTGAAGGAACGGCAATTCTGTTTGCCACCGAAAGTGTTGACATTGTGGAAAGGTGTACATAGATCAATAGAGTCTCAGTTTAAGGTTTCTCAATTTAAAATTTGCTTGCATTTTAGGTTTGTGTTTTTTGTAGTGTTGGCCAAAACCCCATGTACGTAATGTATACTTTTTATCAGATTAAGGTTTCTCAATTTTAGGTTTTCCCCACTTTTAAGACATGAAAATTGCTTCATACTGAGTTTTGGAGCCAGAGTTTAGGTTTTATAGATACAGCTTTTGAATTTAGATTGCATAAAAAATGCAGTGATTATGTGTAGTGTGAGTGAAGTGATGTCAGAATTGATTGTGAATTACCACAGTAGTGTTTATTTATTCCCAGGAGTTAGCATATGTATGATTGGCCAGAAGGCCTCTGACAGGAGCCATTTACAAGTAGCATTTCTAACTTAGCAGTGCTGTTGTGTGATCACGAACCATGAAAGTGTGCTACCTTAAGATTGGTCATTGTATGCATGCTGACATGTGGGCTGGGAGAGTGTAGTCATTATAGGAATTTGCTACAGGCTGAATGGTCCAGGGATTGAATCATAAGTTTATGGGGAGTAAACTTCATGCCTGTTATAGGGTGAACTTTACCTGTGTGTACAGCATAGTGTTGTCTATTTGAGTCAGAATCCATGATATCATAGTTATTATTTTGACTTGGCTGCCCAGCCCACTGTTCAGTTTATAACGAAGGATTCTTTCCTCAGGGATAAATGAGTCAGGGTGTGGAGCTAACTACTCATCACTGTCTGCTGTCATGGTTAAGAATATGTGGATACATACCTCCTCTCTCCCATATACCTTCATGGCATGTACAAGGAGAATTTTGCCTCCACATTTTTAAATTAGTTGGTTTATAAATATTGGCCGCATTACATATGGTTAACCAGAAATTGCACATGCCATGGAGGTGTTAATATAATGTTGAATCTTATTTATATGTTCCTTTATATGCAGTCTTTGTATAAGGTGCAAAAATCAGAGCATATGGGAAATTAATGGCTGTCCATCTGCATGTTCCATTTCCATAATTACTGAACGGATGCTAATGAACCTGTGTCATATTGATTTTGGTACTTGCCATTGAGTTTGTTATGTAGGAAGATTTAGTCAGGTGTTCTTTGGGATTAGGCTGTGCATAAGATCATTGAGATATATTGTGAAACTTGTTGTTTTCACAGTTTAACATTCTGTACATTTGTGTATAAGTGCAGCCTTTAGGGGATGTGCATTACAGTGTTTGTCTAACATTCTGTGGTTTCCAAAGTTTGTGACAATAAGGAATAGGCCAATTTCACAAGGGGAAGGTCTTGTCATTAGTGTTATTGCCACCCAACACAAAGCTGTCATTACCAGATGATCTGTGAGGATCTGAGAGTGGTTCTGCACGCATGCCAGCTGATGAAGGCTTTATTATATTTGTATAAAATATGCTGGTGAAAGAACTGCTAGTAAAGGACCAGAAATGCGTACAGTTGGTAGCAGTTTTTGAGTAATGGCAGTAATTGTTTGCTTGAGGAAGTAGATATACTTGAAGTGTCACAGCAAAATAATCACTTATGATCACAGGTCTAGAAATGCATTTACCCACTTACAGGGGATGATAGTATTATTTTCTTAACTGTGGATGTGTATGTTTTGCTAAATGTTTTTGAATATGATTTTGTTCTTCATTCTTTGTTTGTTTTTAAGTACACCTAACATGATCCTGAATTTTTATGTTATGTCTGCCTTGATACAGATGAAGGAAAGATTTCTAAAGAATCAGATGAACGGCCAGTTCTTCGAAAAGATGAAGTGGAAACAGTTTTTATATATATTCAGTCATGGTCTCAGAGGTAAGTATTTGTAGTGTAGTTTGTCAACATAAACATTGTTAGTACTGAGAGGTACCATGGGAACTTCGGCATATATCACAAAAATCATAAGTTGGCCTATCAGCTATCAAAGCACACAGAAGGATAGTTAAAATGTTACAGTTTTGTATTTGGGGGTTAGGTTTATGTGAGAAACATTAGCATTTAAAAATGGTTAAAAAAATGACCAGAAACATTGGCTGCTGACTGTGATGAAGTAATTTACTTGTAAGTAGCTGAAAAACACATGAAGCTGTGTAGAGGTATATTTTCACTCTGAAACTAAACATATCGATCACCTCAGTCCAGTTCAAAGGTTTCATACATATCACTCATTTTTCATGTCTGTCTGTTTTACTTCAGTTGATTCATTGTACCAATCTGATACCAAGAAAATTTGATTTTTATTATTTTGGTGCAAACAGTAGTGTGTTTTAAAAGTTAGAATTTGGCCTGCTGATATATACTTTAGGGAAGACAAAGATTTTTACTACTAAAAATTTTACACCAATTTTTAAACTTCTAAAGTGTGTGATAACAGAATGACATGGATCCGGTAATGGAATGAGAACAGTTCAAGGGATGCTGTTATATACGTGCCATAACACAGTAATATTGATATGAAGATTATAATAATAAATCTAGCTGCAGGAAAAATGGCCAACTGTTTCATTTTGGTAACTGTATTAAAGGAAGCAATTAAATAGGTGACATCTCATCTCCCAAGAAGACGAGAAAAGTGTTGCAGAGTTGTTACAGAACTTACCATTGCTAATAGAATATAAGTCCAGATTGCGTAGATATTAAGCAGATTCACTGTTAAATCTATCAATTTAAATCATTTCTCTGTGTGCCATTATGGCTGAGAAGGTAAATTACATGTCAACATACTTTCAGAATTGTCTGGGGCTAATATTGTAATTCATTTTCTCTATGTTTGTGGAAAAGTGTACTTACGAGGGAGAGTCAAATGAAAACCTTAAATATTACCATTAAATTTAATGGTAATATTTAAGGTTTCATTTCAAATCAGTTTCATTAACTTTACTGTTTATTAAAATAATTAAATTTAAAAAATACATATGAATCACGTACATCCTAATTCATGTGAGCTGGTGAAGACTGTACTGTATGCGGTTGATCTACGAGGACAGGCCTTGTATGGAGAAACATAACATGAGACATTTACAAAAATATATTTTCAAAATGTTTCAAGTGACCACATACAGTTTACAGCAAACCTTTCTCTGACTTACCTTACAAGCTCTAAAATTTAAAAGAAACAACAAATTTCTTGAAAAAGTTACACAACAGCCACAACATGGAACCACAAAAATATCTTACAATAAACATCTCTAAAACTGCAGATGGATTAAACAATCTAAACGTACAAGGATGTGTCAGATGAAAACCTTAAATATTACCATTAAATTTAATGGTAATACTTTTCACTCTGAAACTAAGCATAACAGCTACCTCAATCCAGTTCAAAGGTTTCATACATATCACTCATTTTTCATGTCCGTTTTACTTCAAGTCACATACTTTGTTATTTGTTGATAGCTATGTATCAAAAAATTATTGGGTCTTTAATCATTCCAGTGTACATTGCAGCTGTTTGTATTCTGGTGTTGTGTTTCTCTTAGGTTACGGAGAAAGATTGTTCAGTTGAAATTCAACTTTTTTTTGCATGACTGCCAGGTGTTACACAGTGCAAGATTATATCTAAATAAAAACCATTATGATTTAATAGAAATTATTACTGCCTGGTTGTGAGGATTTTATACTAACATGTGGATTCTGGAATATATTTCTGTAATTATCTCTGCAACCTGTGCTTTTGGAAGCAGACGGGAAAATTTTGAATCTGATGGAGAATGAATTATGCCATTATGTGAGCAGCATCATATCTAGATGCAGGGGATGTATCACACAACAACTGACATTTGTGTGGGTATTTATGGTGTTAGTATCTACTCTCTTCTTTTATATCAATGATAAAAAGAAATGTTTTTTTTTATTTTATTATGCTTATAACACACAAAAACCTTTCAATATAAGAGGTTAGGCCTTAGAATATGGAACAGATGGATTTGATTAAAGTACACGAATTGTTAATATGGTGTAGTAACAGACTTTGAATTTAAGCAATATTATCACATTTACATTAACATGAAACTAGATATTTTCCAGATTAATTATTTGATAAATTGAGGGTTGCCTTATTGTCATGCACAAAATTAAATGTCTTTTTTATAAGTATTTTTCCTAAAACTGAAGATTGTGAGGGGGGGAGGGGGAGGCATTCATCTTATATGTAGGGCTCTCTTAGAGTCCATATGGTGTGGTATTTATGGCAGGGTTGGTATTATTTCGTCATTCATACTCCAAACCAATTTCCGCTCAGATTTATTATAATAGTCAACAGGTATACAGGAACTGCTGTTCTAGTTTGTATGACTGCTTGTGATATTGCTACTTTCGTGTGTGTAGCACATGAACTGCTGTGCTGTCATATTGAGCTTGCTGAGGTGCCGACAGCATATTGGTGTTATTGCCTCAGTTGCTACCTGGGTTGCGGTTGCTAATTCTTCCCAGCATATGCGTGGTTGTACTGCTGTCGATTGAAGACACATGGCTGCAGTGGTACATGGAGAGACAACTGAACTGTTACTCTTTTGACACGACTGTTTACTCCTTTGTAATGAATGAATGAATGAATGAATGAATGTGTTTGGAATTCCTCACCTTTTATCTGATGCAACAGCCGGACTAGCTGCTCTGTGATTGGCATGTGAGCATAGCATGTCACAGCGATGGGGCAAGCGACTACCAGTGTACTGCCTTTTAGAAGGGGCAGCCGGGTGCATTAACCTACAACTGCCAGTTGGGCTGCACAAGCCCTTAGCCAAGGGTTTGGACGTCTCTGGACCCCCTGCCTCATCTGAGGCTGTTAGGCTGAAGTCTTGAAGACATGCCCAGGCTGCTGTATGGCTTGCATGGAGGCATCACTTTAAATACCTAAATGGTCTTCAAAAGTGTCGCTTCCGCAGACGAGCAACAAAATAAGTCCCCCATTTATGTCTCAGGGGTCAGGGATACTCGTGTCTACCTGATATGATTGAGAGGGCTATGCCCCAGCAGTCTCTCAGCCCAGATTAAGGGGAGGGGTTTTGATTGTCCCATGGACCGCTGATGGCTTCAGAGCCACGGCCATTGCGTTTTCACACCTTCTTTCTCCCAGAGGATCGCTATGTGTGTCTCCTCTTCAAGAATCTTGGGAGACAAATGCCTGAGAATGTGTCCAGGAGGAATTGGAAGCTCTGTTTATTAGTGTCCAAGGAGTCTTTCATCTCTGCTCTGGGCACCAGTACCAGAACAATTCCAAAGCCTGCCACCTAACCCCGAACCTTGTAGTGTCGGTAGCGCGGGGATGTGAAGTGTTGAAGGTGCGTTCTCTGACAACTGTGCGGCCTGCGAATCTCGGTGGAGACGTACATCACCCCTAAGGGCCCTTTTCAGTGCAAGTGCAGCCAGCGCTTTGGCCACATGCACCTCAACTGCAGATATGCACTCTGGTGTGTTGCTTGTGGTGAGACCTTCCTGGGGAGTGCTGTACCCCAGTGCAGCTGCCGGGGAAATCACATGGCCAACTATCAGGGCTGTGTGAAGAGAAAGCCAAGGTGGCACTTGCAAAGTGAGTAGCTATTAAGGGGGGTGGCGCATCCTGCCATGCTGAAGGCGAGTCGAATGTGTCCCTCCTCGGTGCAGGAAAGCCTGGGACCTGTTTGGAACTATGCCGTGTGTGGCAACCGTGTTAAGACTGCTTCCCCACCTGTTCCACAACCCATTCCCTTCCCTGTCACTGAAGGTCCTATACAGAGTCAAGTGGCCAGCACCAGGAATGCGGGAAATACTACAAAGTCTGTGCCCTAAACATGCCCCTGTCAAAGAAAACTGCGAAGACTTCAAAGTCTTTGTAACCCAAACCCAATGAACTGGTGTCTCCACCCCAAACCAAACAGTTGCCCTTCGAGGAGGTCTCTGAACTTCTTGACAGCCTTCCCCTTGACGCATGTGTGACACTGACTTGTCGGATTCTTGCATCCGCCCCCACCAGCCCTTTCTGGGCCAGCTAGCTCACGGCCTGTCATCAAAATAGTTGTACTCTTCATGGCTGAGTATGGCAGCACGACTTCATTGGACAAATCAGGTTAAAGCCTTGTGGCTGGCCTGCTGGAACGCTGACAGTGTCCGTGGCAGGAAGTTGGAACTGGATCATTTCCTTGGTTAACACGATGTTGACATACGTCACTTAAATGAGACACACCTCCGACTTGGAGAAGTCTTTTGTTTTGTGAACTATGTCTGCCACCCCACACACTGGTTAATAAAGGAAGGCAGAACAGCTGTTCTGTCCACCTAAGTATAGATCACTATGCTATACCTGTCCATGGTCTGATGCGCTTGGAGGAAACTGCCATATATGTCATGTTGGCCAGTGGACCAATGAAAATCCTGGCAGTCTACCTCATGCCTTCCCGGCCCATTGTTGACTTGGACGTGTCTGCCTCCTTCAGCAGCGGTTACCCCATACTGATGGCGGGGGATCTCAGTGCCAAGCACTTGGACTGGAATCCTAGTCCAACCACAAGGGGCAGCCTCCTGTGTGGTTACACCTGTGAAAATTCCTGTTTGATTTATGGGCCAGATACCCCAACCACTGTTCTGTAGAATTCTGCCACCACCCAATGTCCTAGACATCATAGTCACAAAAGACCTAGTCACCCCATTGTATAGGACCACATTTCCCTATTGAGTTCAGATCACTTAACAATGCTGATTGACACACGGTGCTGATCATCCTTTCTCAACCTACCGTTTCTCTCCGATTTCAAATGGACCAACTGGGCCTAATTCCAGGCCTGCCTGGAGGATGGACTTCCATTCAACCTAGGCTCACAGCGTGTGGTGGAAATAAACACTGTCTAGGAGCAGTCCAGCGCTATTTCGAAGGCGTTGGCTGAGTCTGCTCCCAAGAGTCAGCTGCATGATGACCCACGGCCCCAGACACTGGCTTGTATTCAGGATGAAATACGCCAGAAGAACTGTCTAAGGAGGCAGTGGCAAGTCAGTAGGGCCCCACTCTAAAAACTGAGGTCAGCCACCTGTAGAGGCTGGTGACCAATCAGCTCAATGAGAGGAGAAACAACCAGTGGAGCTCTGGCCTGGAAAGCCTTGATCTGGGTGACCAGTCTCTGTGGAAGATGAGTAGACAGGTGATGTGAGTTCCTACTCCCTCACCCCCTCCCATGGTCACACCAATGGGAATTGGTGTGACCAATTGTAACCAGTAAAGACCTGTCAGAACCGGCAGCCATTGGGATGGTTGATGACCCAGTGCAAGCATACTCCTTTGCTCCCACAAGCGAGCCTGAATTAACTAGTCCAGTGGAGGTTCAAGTGCAGTCTGGGGTCTCAAGGTCAGCCAGGTACCAGGCCCAAACGGTATTCCGAATAGGCCCCTTAAGCATCTGCCACATAGTGTTGTATTCCTTCCTGTAAAAGTATTTAACACAATTTTCGAATGCAGTACTTCCCACCTACTTGGAATCATGTGCCCGCATGATCTCCATCCTGAAACCACGAAGGACCTGGCATAGCCCCCGTCTGATCAACCTGTAAATCTACTAGACACTATTGGTAAGCTGTTTGAAAGATCCTACAGTAGGTTTCTAAGTAAAGTATGTGTGTGTGGGCTTCTGCACGATGAGCAGTTTGGGTTTAGTCCCAAACTCAGCACTGTGCTACAACTAGCCCATCTTGTTGAAACGGTGTCCAGTAACTTTTGTGAGAAGGGCCTAACAGGTGCAGTTTTCCTGGATATGGTTAAGGCCTTTGATGCTGTGCGGGCAGTGGCCTCCTCTACAAGCTAACAATCCTTATTTTCCCCTTGTACCTCGTAAAACTTATTTTTCCTACTTGTTTGGTTGGACATTTGAAGCGTTGTTCCAATCAACCACATCCACTGGTTGTGGTATGCATCCTGGCATGTCTCGGGGTGGAATAATTTCCCCGTCCCCTCCAGTCTTTATGTCAACGACATGCCTACGCCACCCCAACATGTTGAGTTGGCTGTCTATGCGTACCACGCAGCTATTGTAGCCAAGTCCTGCCAGCCAGCTCTGCTCAGCAGCTACCTGGTTATCTCAGAGAACTAGATTGGTGACAGTGAGAATGGAGGGTCGCTATCAGCTTCGCAAAGAATATTGAGATGCTCTTCGCTAAGACCAATAGGCACATCCCAAAACCCAAACCAATGCAGCTCTTCATAGAGCCATTCACTTGCATTGATACCATCCATTATCTAGGGGTGCTCCCTATTGTGCTTCTGACCTGGTCGACTGATATCAATCAAGTGAGAAAGTGGCTCAGAGACTGGGAATGGTGTGTCATCACCCAAAGAGGAGTGGTCTCCATCGGGAACAGAGTCTTGCTGTATAAGCAGCTTATCTGTCCAGTGGTGGACTACGTGTGCCGTAACTGGAGAACTGCCACTCGTACCCATATCAGGAAACTGCAGGTGCTTCAGTCGAAGTGTCTGCATTGCTACCAGTGCACTTTGGTACAATGGTAACGGGCAAATTCACAAGGATCTGTGAGTTCCATTCTTTGCTGACCACATCAGATCTCTAACCAAAAGATTCGACTCCACGATAGCTGATTTGGGGAACCCCTTATTTCGGCAACTCGGCAGATACCTTCGCTGACTGAAGGTTGACCCAGTTCTACCAAGTGTCCCTAGGTAGATGGGGATTGACAGACTTGGTGGTAATATCTGTGTAAAGGTGCTCATATTGACATGATGAATCGTGCCCAACCCTTACTTTCCAACTACTTGGACTGGGGTTTTTCTGTTTTTCCCCCTCAGTAGTAAGGCTAATGGCAGGTTATAATGTGCAGAGTCGAGACATGGCCTGCACTCCCCTCAGGCTTGGTGGCTTCACCTAAGTGCCTGCTTTTCACTGCTAATTTAATTGTGTACATGACCAATCTGGTTTCAGAACTCATCTTCCAGCCAAAGGTCTGCCCCCCCATAGAGGTCTGTTGCCCCTTGAGCAAGAGTCCTCAATTTGTCCATGTCAAGATCTTCAACCATGACAGGAAACTCATTAGCATAAGCCTAATCCCAGTTATAGTTTTAGGTGTCTCTTACTAAGTCCAGCAAAGCAGTAAAAAACAGGATTGGCTAAACAGACCGAGGAACGTTAGCTTGCACTTGCGCAAGTCGCCCCCCAGTTAGCTCTTTGGTTGGTTGGTTGGTTGGTTGGTTGGTTGGTAGAAGGGCTGTTTCTGAGTTGTGGTGCTGCTCTGGTTGGGAGAGCTGGTGTGATATGTGGCGCTCGAGTCAGGCCATGTCAAAGGGCCGTTTCTGACTACAGTAAAAGTTCCCACAGTGTTGTTCCGGGGTTTTTTTGCAATTAATTGTGTAAGCTGCTGTGGTACATACTATCATAGCGCATAACAACCATGATAAATATGTTTACTATGAATTCAACCACAAACAATTCCAGCAATTGTGTTGCCACACAATGAAGCCAGAAGCTTGTAATAGTGATATGTTGCTATTTGGTACACAGCTGTTTTTTGTTTAAGAATATTAGTCTGACATGTGCTGAATTGCACCACCCTGGTTCTACTAGACTGCTCCAGGCCTGTTTTTGTGGCTCATATATAGTAGTAGTGGATATGGATGTGACATTCACTATTCACAAATGCCATGAAGTATGAGTACTTGCAACTTATTTTCTTGGATATAACTGATATTGCTGCTAGTAGTGCTTCATGTTCTTTACTGATATATTTATGTTTATTTTCAGACAGTGTATGTGCTGTTTCCGTGATCCAAAGAACTTTGAAAGGTTTAACTTGATAACTCAGAGTATATTGTGCCTGGCAGTATGTCAATTGAAAGAACTACGAGAGGACTTGGTTAAAGCTAAATCATTGGTGAAAAACGAGAGAGAGTTAAGTAATGAACATTGTTCAGACAGTAATAAAGGAAGTGATAACACACAAGTGAAAGGTACTGTGGGAGATGATAAGCCAGAAGAATTGAAAGTCATCATTGCTTCAGATTGTTCTGACAGTAGTAAAGCTGTAGCAGAAACTGACAAGGATAGAAATGATTTGGAAAAGAAAAGTGATCAGAATGAGAGTGGTAGTGGTGACGGTTATAAAAGTGGTATAGGAAAGGTCAATGAAAATCAGTCAGTGAAGATTAATAAGGATAATGGAAGAGGGAAAGCAGATGAAGAAGAAGAGGAAGAAGAAGAGGAGGAGGAGGAGGAAGAAGAAGAAGAGGAAGAGGAAGTGTGGAGCATGCAAGAAAAGGAAAAATTATTACACTTTTTGTCAAAGGTGTTTCTTCTGAACTTTCCATTGTATGTTGCCTACAAACATAGCGTTCAGTCCAAACTGGAGGAGATATCTCCCCAAGAGGCTGGAAATTTGAATGTTTTCTGTGATCTTCATGATCCTGAAATTCCAGTGTATCTATTGCGTAATGTGTGTTTGTTCTGCAAGAGTGGTGGAGTGCATGCAATGACTTTCTGTTTTGACCGTCAAAGTCCAGACACTCTTCCTGTCTCCATAGCTCATGCCATAATTGCGATTGTTTGTAACCTAAAACTGTGGCTTAACTTCCGTTCAATCATGCAGTTGTTTGTGCCGCTTCGATCAAAAGTGTTGAGATACATGTGTAACCTGGCAGATAAGGACCTCCGCATGCCAGGAATCAAGACCATGGCAGGTGAGAAATAATAGTTTTCTTTTTATTTGTTTGTATATGAGGTAGGCAGTGCATGCAGTTTAGTCCAGAATATGTCTTGTGAGTTTTTAGCTTTTGATTTTTCCATCCAGTTACTCATATGCTTCTTCTGCATTGGCGTAACTGTATTCAAAGGATGTTAAATTGGCTCATTTATCAGCCTGGATTAGGCCCTCGCTGATGTAAATTCTATTTATTCCTTTATAATTTTTTTTACTAGTTTATACCTTTGTTCTCTGACATAGATCTAAATCAGATTCACATTTCCCATTAAACATAATTCCGCTGAGAAGTTAAGTGTGTCTGATGTGGGGTATTTCAGCAGCCAAACAGAAACCCCCATGAAAACATACAAATATTCAAAGGTCTTTCCAAAAATATGAGGGTTAGTGGTATTGGTTAAGGTATCAGCAGTGTTGTTCTCTCTTTTTCAGACTTTATGTGGAGTGCCGTGAAGGATCCTCTAGATTCACCATTAACATTTGATAAAGATGGTTTGGATTTAGCATTTAAATATTTTACGAGTTCAACTCTGACGATGCGCTTAGCTGGAATTGCACAAATTAACAGCCATATTAGCATGTTCAATGAACTGTGCAACAATGAAAGCATTATAGAAGTTGAAAATGTGGGCCAGAACTTAGCAAATTGGTTGATTGAAAATCAAATAATATCACATATATTTGGTCCAAATCTTCACGTAGAGGTAGGTATTAACAGACAGAAAATAGGGAATTTAATATAGTGGTGCATGAAGTAACTTAAGGGTTTTTTTTTAAAGGGATTAATTGTGTGGAAGTTATGTAATCAGATATAAAAAGTATTGTATTGTAGATGATGATGATGACAATGATGATGTTGAAAGGAAGGGTGGTGGTGATTTTTTGTTAAGCCTTCTGTTGTTTTGTATGATCAGACTGACTAAATGATCAGAGATCATGGAAAAGGAGTTCAGTAAATGAGGTAATGAACAGCCTAGGAATGTACAGAAGCTCAGTCAGTGGACAGCATATTACTGGCACATATCTGACAAATTACAGAAAACTGTTGCACCTCCTGGTATTATTGTGTGTCACCAGTCGCCATTATGTTAACTACTGCTTGTTGGTAATGTGTTTTGCTCTATCAGAACCTTAAAACATAGTAGTGGTATAGAAGTTAGATATAGATTTATTTCAACTGTATCTAAGCACCATAATATCATGACATGTAAACTACTGTGTCCCAGTAAGAAAGTTAGTCTGTTCTATATTCTCCAGGTAATCAAACAGAGCCATGTAATATTAAGTTTTTTGGCAATGGAATGTAAAATAACAAATGAACACACAGATATTATTTGGCAAGCTGCACAGCTGAAACACTGCAGTAAGCAAGTCCATGATCTTCTGCCTCCTCTTATTAAGAATTTGGAAGCTGGTCCAGTACTGCATTTATATGGCTTACTGTGCAAGCTGGAACCAAAGGACCATACAGAACAGGTGAGTTGTAGCATTTAACAGCCTCAGATTGTTAATTGTTTTTAATCCAACCGAGAGCAATGATAATCCAAATAATATTTCACATTTTGAGCATAATTGCTGTTTAGTATGAAACAGAGACAAAATCTGTCAATATGTTTTGTGTGCAAAATGCTGGGTTAATGTGTATCACTCTTAGATGAAACAGAGATGTGTGATTTCTGTCCATTTTGTTGCTGAATGGACATGCAGTTCAATATTTTCTTGTGCTGTGTTGTACGTATTTATGAGTCATCTGATCTTTTTCACTTATTGCTGGCAGTGTGCAATAGAAAGTTATGTCTACAGACAAAAAAAAGGTGGACCATTCGTGATGCTACATTTATAGAACCATCATTACTCTTAACAAGCGAACTGTTTCACTCTAATATTCTTGTTCTGTTTAATTTTCATATTTCAGTGCCATATTCTCTCGAATTTAAACACACACTCCTGCAGTTTTGTGGTACATCCTTTATAGAAGAGGGATATACTTACTTATTTACTTACGTATTTTACTTTACTTTATTTACTCCATGGAGCGGAGTCCTTCTTGAAAAGCTAACAGGTTGTCAGCTAGTCAAGAAATCCCCAGCATTTTATGGAACCCAAAGGTTCATAACTGCAGTCACAAGTGCCCGCCACCTGGCCCTATCTTGAGCCAGCTCGATCCAGTTCATTCCCCCACATTCCACTTCCTGAAGATCTAAATATTATATTCCCATCTATGCCTGGTTCTCCTAAGTGGCCTCTTTCCTTCAGGTTTCCCCACCAAAGCCCTGTAAATGCCTCTCCTCTCCCCCATATATGCTACATGCCCCACTCACCCCATTCTCGATTTTATCACCCGGACAATATTGGGTGAGGAGTACAAATCATTAAGCTCCTTGTTTTGTAGTTTTTTCCACTCCCCTGTTACCTTCTCCCCCTTAGGCCCAAACATTCTCCTCAACACCCGATTCTTAAACACCCTCAGCCTACATTCCTCGCTCGATGTGAGCAACCAAGTTTCACACCCATACAAAACAACAGGCAAAATTATAGTGCTGTATGTCTTAATCTTTCAGTTTTTGGATAGCACACTGGAAGACAAAAGATTCTGCGTTGAATAATAGCAAGCATTCCCTGACTTCAATCTGCTCTTAATTTCTTCCTGAATAGAATTTTGATTTGTTATGGTAATTACCAAATATTTGAACTCTTCCACCCTTTCAAAGGAACTATTTTCAATCTTTATATTGTGACTTCGTCCTACATTCCGATCTCGAGACATAACCACGTACTAGTTTATCCACATTTCCTTCTGGTCCAGTGTCCTTACTAGCCACTACCAAAGTTTCTGCATTTTCCTTTATAGTATGTACAATTCCTCCCAACATATTATCATCAGCATAACGCAGAAGCTGATGTGTACCATTTAGTTTCATGCCATCCTGGTTTACCTTAACCCTCCTAATGGCGTACTCTAAAGCAAAGTTGAACAAGAATGGCGATAGAACATCTCCTTGTTTCAAACCATTCCTAATAGGAAACATGTCAGACAGATTCTTACCTACCCATACTCTGCTATACGTTTCAGTCTGACACACTTTTATTAGCCCTACCAGTTTCATGGGGATACCAAATTCAAGTGAGAATATTATACAAGACCTTCTTCCTGACTGAATCATAAGCTTTCTAGAAGTCTGTAAAGAGCTGATGCACTGCTTCGTTTTTGGTTTTTACTCAAGTATTTGACAAATGCGGCATATATAATCATTAGTTGACCTGTTGCATCAAAATCCACATTGGTGATCCCCAATAATTTCCTCTGGGGGCACATGGTGGCACAGTTGGTCGAAGCACTGCTGCAAGCCAGAAGGTTGCAGGTTTGATTCCTGATGGTGTCATTGGAATTTTTCATTGACATAATCCTTCCGGCCGCACTGTGGCCCTGGGGTCGACTCAGCCTCTAACAGAAATGAGTAGCAGGAATATTTCGTTGGGGGTAACAGTGCCTGGTGCGTAGGGCTGACTACCTTACCACCTTTATGTGCTGATTGTCTTGAAATCTGATAGCCTCAACCTCCTGGAACCCTCGGGGCATGTCCAGGCCTGTAATGGGAATGCTTTACCTCTAATAATTTCCTCTGCATATGGAATTAACCTAGATGGCAGAATGCTCGATAAAATTTTGTATGTAGTTGGCGAAAGTGATATGCCTCTATATTTACTACAGTCCATAGATTCAGAAAGTAATGGCAAACTTAGGTGTTTCTTAAATTCTGTTTGTTAAGTATTACATCCTAGTTAAGAGCTTTTGAAATTGATTCATAATATTACAACTGAGTGAGATTTGAGGTTATTATAATGATGAAGGCAGCTGTCTTCTGGGTTGAGAGAGTGTGCAGCCTTGTAGAAATTTATTGACATTTCGGAGGAACCTCATGCCTCCATGATCAGGGTAGAAGAGTAAGCCATGTCAGATTCATTGGGTAGTAATGCATGGGAGTTGTAAATTAATTGCATTTTAAAAATAATTAATCATTACAATTATAGCCTATTATATAATTTTTTTTTCAGAGCTTGTATCTTGCATCGGCACTGATCAAGTTCATATGGACCAGTGGTGGTACCTACAGCCAAATAACTAGTGAAGCTCCATTTCTAGGTCTTGGTAAAACTTCCATGATTGGTCTGAAAGGAAGACATCATGAGATGAGTAGTAGTGAGAATAGTGTCAGTATGGAGGCCACTAATTCGGAGGATGAGCAGGTAATTAGGTATTCTGTTAGTGGATGACATATATTACCAGAAACATGTTATCATACACACTGCTATTGTTCTAGTCATACAACTTCAACAAGGAGTTTCTCAGTAGAACTTTTTATACCTACATTCCTGTTGCACAGATTCTGAGTTCTGTGTATCCTGTGTTATATTCTAGTTATGGTAAATTAAGATCCAACGGTGAAATGAAATTAACTCATGCATTATTGTGCTGCTGGATGCACGTGCACGTGGTCATGTGATTGAATCTTAGTTTAACCCTTTCCCCGTTCAATTTAAATCGCTAGTGCCTGGGCAGAAGAGCCGAGTTTTTCACGGGACATTTAAATTTACGTACTATACCAGAAACGCTTTAGAGCGTTTAGAGGGGGAGGGGACTTTTAAATCCCGAGCGCTTTGGAGCGTTAGGGAGGGGAAAGGGTTAATATCAG
>Ga0123357_10001384_pt1 | contig 25702 bp, 26 predicted proteins | sample TergutEmb28metaG_FD_89873 | JGI IMG/M metagenome (GOLD analysis project Ga0123357, IMG submission 89873) | Embiratermes neotenicus P4 segment gut microbial communities from Petit-Saut dam, French Guiana - Emb289 P4 | ecosystem: Host-associated > Arthropoda: Insects > Digestive system > Gut ...
GGGGTGCGTATCGCAGTAGCGCAGCTTATTGGCGAAGAGTTGTCAGCGATTGCATGGCAGAGGGAATTTCGCGGTGATGTACGTCTCCGTCGAGAATCGCAGGCCGCAAAGTTCGGCTACAGATCGCAGTTTCGCCACTTCTGGTCCTCGCGCTACCTACGCAGTACAGTGCGATGTTAGGCGGCGTACCTTGGAGGTTTCCTGGTCACGCCGAATGGAGCGGAGCTGCAGGAATCCCTCGACGCAACCTGAGTCTCCAACTCCTCCAGAACCACGTCCTTAGCAATTTGTCTGCCCAGATTCTTACTCAGCAGACGTGCACAACGTTCCTGCAGAACAGATAATGTGTGAAATTGACACCCTTGCTCTTATCAAGGGACGGCAGTGCGATGCCCCTGGCTCTGAAGACGTCAACTGTTCGTGGGACAAGCATAAGCCTATCAAATGGGCTGAGAGCCACTGTGAAATGGGCCCGTATCGACATCAAAAAGCAACGCGTGTCTGTGAACGTTGAGAATTAGATGGGGTTTGTTTTACCATTCGACTGCGGGAGCGACCCTGTGACCGCTTGCGCGTTAGACGTGATGCAATTAGGCATGTAACACAGAGGCCCAGACAAGTATCCGATAGACATGCTCTTAGTGGCCACCTCAGATGAGACAGCGGTTTCAGAATCACCTGAACCCTTGTTTGGGGGCTTTGCGGTCCACTTGTCTGTTGCAGGCTTGCGCACTCGGCTACCTCCTCAACCAACGCCAGCCCAACATCGTTCAGAGTTTCCAGCTCTCCGTGGATCACTGGGCTTCGGGCACATCACCAAACAGATCACAGGGCGAAGAGCGACGGTTGCCAGTCTCAGACGGTTCGTCTGACCTGGAAAACTCCTTAACTTTCCTTTTGCTAAGGGTTAGCTGCGGAGACTCGCTGTAGGTCGGAGCCTCCCTGCCGAATCCGCTCTGATGCTTGAGGGTCAATGCGCTCGTGGCGTTAGGCTTTGAAGTCCGCAAAGTCATTCTCCTTACCAAGCGCCACTGCTTTCCTCAGCTTCCGAAAAACTGGGTAAAGCTCAATGTTAGACCTAGCCTTGATAAGGGCTAGTTCCTACAGCCTCAGCACTGCGCCTACCGCAGGATCTCACATTCCTTTCGAGTGCTTCCTCTGATCTGCAGGCGTGTTAGATGTAGGACGCCGGTAAAAGCAATTTTCCCCCTCTCTGCTTAATATAAACTCCTTCCAATGAACGAAACAACTTCATCCAGAGTGAAACGACAGGAGGGGATCGGTAACTAGGCAAAAGAAGCCAAAGCGGTATATGAGGGCGGAGACTTTTGCGAAACGCACGTCGACGTCCCTCGGTCGGATCAGCCATTCCTGCGTTTGATCGATTCGCTGAGCTCTGTAACATATACCTTAATTCTGATGGGGGAATGTGCTTGCGCTATTTGTTTTAAGTCAGGATGAAAACCTTGAGTGAGCTTAACAAAGACTAGTGCCTGCGGGAGGAATCGGTGCCTTGCCCGGATTTTGCATTATATACCCTGGCATTTGCCTTACAACTGAGGAAAAATCATTGCAAGAACTCAGTCAGGGCTCGACTTATCAGCGCCGAGCTTGATTCGTTTAATCGACTTGGCCACCGTCTAGCGGTTACCTCTATTTGCCTTCTGTCCCCTGTCGCCATTGGCTTTCACCTCAGGCAGAGGGATGGCGAAATATGGGTTCCTCATTTCAGCTAACTTGGAGTCAAAGCTGCAGTTATACCTCTGATGTGGTCGGCAAAATGTGGAACACCTAGATCCTCGTGTAACTGCCTTCCACTAACGTACCAGAGGGACCCCCTAGTAAGGCGAAGACACTGGGATTGTAACACCTGACGTGGGTGCGGGCGGCGAACCTTCATACAGGGCACGCTTAATTCATCATAAGGCGGATGAGCTACTTAGAGAGCAGGACTCCGTTCCTGATGGAGATATAACTTGTCCTGTTTAGGATGAGGCCCAGCATTCCCATCCTTTAGGCACAAGTGTTCAGAGTTTCCACCTCCTCACGTACGATATTCTCAGGCATTTGGCTGCATGTGTTCTTGACCAGTAGCGTACGCAACGGTCTTCTGGGAGCGAGAAGGTGTGGAAACTCACACCCTTGCTCCTTTCAAGGGACCGCAGAGCAAAGAACATGGCTGTGAAACCGTTGGCAATCTCTGGGACTACCATAAATTTCTTCCCTTTACTTGGGCCGATAGACTACCGGCGCAAGACGCACACAACCAGACCAAGAAGCACGAGTGCCTCATACTCCTGGAATAAAGATTGGGATTTTATTTAAGCTTTCGCTAGCGGGAATGTTGTGTTGATCACTTAGGCGTATGGTCTAGTAATGTCAATTGGTGTGCCGTTCAGAGCCAACCAACCCATACACCAAACAGGTAACTGAGGGCGGAGACTTGCGCTTTGGCGCAAGTCGATGTCCCTCAATCTCTTTAGCCATTCCTGCATTAATTGAATCTTTGGGCTCAATAACAGACGCCTTAAACTATAACGGGGATTGCGCTTACGCTAACGATTTTCCGTCGCGGTTGAAGACACCGACGTGGGCAAACTGAGGACCATTGCTCAGGATGCAATAAGCCTTGTGTGTGTGTGTGTGTGTGGGGGGGGGAGCATAACTTTGTATGGATGGCTTTCTGGAATTCGAACCTGGAATGGTTATGTTTAAAGTTAACGATAGACTAATCGCGGAAAAATTTAGCCGCCTTACGTGGGAAAAGTGCGGGCCGTGCCCCGTCCTTTTCCGTGTTATACCCTGCCATTTGCCTTACAAACGATGGAAAAGGTACAGAAAAGCCTGTCTGGGTAGTCCAAATGTGCCAGGTGGCCCCATCCCCGGGGGACCCCAGTTGCCGGCTGTGGTCAGCAGACTGTTCGCCCTAAATATCAGCTTCAAGTGCGGACAAGGGCGCGGTCCCACCGCTGGGCCCTGGGCGCCTAGTGGCGGGCTCTAAAAAAATTGCCCGAGCTGGCTAGCTCATTGGCCTTGCGCTTGCCCGCGAGTTGTGCAGACGATCTTTGCGAGTCGTGGGTGCCGCCTCCAGGCGTGGTGTTACAGTTCCACCGTGCACCACAGACTTCCTCTTCTGGCTCGATCCCATCGCCTTCCACAGCTCCATTAGGAGAGCTGCAGTGAAGTCCAACTGCGAGTTTGCCTTGAAAAAGGCTAGTTCATCCTTCCTCAGCATGGTACTTGGACAGGTGCTCCCCTTCTAAGGCGGCAGCACGCTTCGGTGGTAAGCGAATCAGGGATACGCATGTTGAAACTACTCCCCTTCCTCGCAGACTGCTCTTTCAGATGTCTGGTTCTAACTCCCTTCGAAGAGCTTCCAATCTGTAAAATCCTTTCAGGAGCTCCCAGTCATCTGAAAATGATCATCCACTCCTTGTCAATAAGTGGGACGAGATTGCTTGGGTATTTGTACAGGTAAAGGTTTTTACTCTAAATTGCTTGAGCCAATTGGAAGGAGGGGGTACAGGAAACTGGCATGTCCGAGTAGAGGAACAGGCTGTGAAGGGCAAGGACTCCAAATGGAGGCCTGTACTAAGTATGTGGGAGAAATGGCTCTATGTCGAAGCGAGGAAGGGGAGCAATGGGATGGTAGTGATCAAATACTGTGTTTCAGGAGACTGTCTCCTTTCTTTAAGCATGTGCAGATAGGATTTCCAGGATTTGCTTAAGGCCAGGCCTTCTTCCCTATTCACTTTGTGTAGGTTCATTTCCAATTCAATGGCTTCCCTGATGAGTTAGCCCATCTATCCAGTTTTTACAGAAAGAAGTGTTGTATCTTATAGATTAATAATGTGGTCCTGGTTAATGCTGTGTTCCACTACTGCTGATTTATCTGTTTGTGCTAGTCATATGTATCTGTTGTGTACCGGGGAATCATCCAAAAGAAAGAATATGACATGTTATGTGTTGACGTGTGTTATATGAAATGAAATGGTTTCAAATACATGCTGTCTCTAAGACGCATAGGTTACTATGTTTATTAACGTTTTTTAATACATTATTACATCTTTATTGCAGGTTGGAATTTCTTCTTGAAGAAATGGTGGGTGCGCTGGAAACTGTGGCAGCTGCAGCAACGTGATCTACTGACAGTGGCAGATTCTGTTTCTGCCCTTCTACCAAGCCAACAGGATGAGGACAGAGAGCTGCTGCGGACACTTGTGAAGGAGAAGGAAGTACTGTTTATTATTCTGCAGTATGATATTTCATATGTAGTTTATAGATCATAATTCAGTGAGTGTTACACGTTATTTTTTTGTTTTTGTTTTAATGTTTAGCACACTTTACTACACATAACTGTTTTTAATTAACCTGCAATTATTTCAAGACATTGACACTGTAACAAGCCAGGATAGGATGATGATACAAAAATAATACAGTGTTTTCTGAATTAGAATCGCACTTCTCTGGGACAGTCAGAGAGCTTAGCAAATTTAAAGAGTTGAACAGGTTCTATTGTGACTGAATGTATTTGTTTTGTCATGTTTGATGTGCAGAATCAGTTATCAGTCACTTGTGACAAATAATGCACTTCACCTATAAAACAGTCATTGTGGCAAAAAGGCAAACTGAATCTGAACTGTTGTCTGACACAGAATTTCTGAACTATGCATTAACAAAGTCCAACATCTGCCATCTCACCAGTCATAATTTTGTCAGATCTCATATTGAGGCCACTGTTAAAGTCAGATTTTATTTGCAGCTACTGGGCTTAACACACCCTATTGTAAGCACCTAGCATCTCTCTCTCTCTCTCTGTTTAGTTTTATTTATGGTTAACAAATGAGAAACAGAAGAATGTGATGCAGTTGTATCAAGATGTAAAAAGAAATGGCCAGTAGCCAATCACAATTATGCAGTTACTTCTTTGTTACTGCTGTCTTTAGTTTGACAGTACTTAAAGAGCATCAGAAGAAATAAGAAGGTAATCATTAATGCAGAGGAGGTAAGAATTTGGGACAAGGGAGTGGCAGTTTATTTTGAGGTACTGTTGTATTGGAGACAGATAAAAACTATAAGGAATCTCAAAATCACTGAGATCAACAAACTGTGTACCTCTGAAATACAAGTCTGTGACATTACTGTTACACTGTTTCATAGATTTTGTTTCCTTGGCCAATACGATATAGTTTGCATCCTTAGTTCATATTAATATCTTGCTATGAATAGCAGTGCAGTTAAGTGATATTTAAATCCACTAATTAACCAAGTTCATGGATCAGAGTCCTAAAAAGCTCATAGTTGCTGTTTTGGTCAGTAAATTTCCTTCCTTTTAAGATATGTTATGGTTACCTTCTTCACTAGAAGACACCATTGGACTTGCTAATTAAACAATATTCCTCTGCGATTATCTGTAGTATTACACTTTTATACATTAAAATATTGAATATAATATTATATATATATATATATATATAGTAACATAATAACAATTGGATCCAATGATAATGCTATTGAAACATAATGCAGACATACTGTTACTGTTAGGTGTTCTGGCTGTAAGGTGCATTTGTTACAGGTGGACAGCATAGCAATCTGTGGAACAGATCACAAGGGTAATGCAGTATATCTAAGAATTACCAGAAAGCAGCACAGTGTTATTGAAGTCTGGCTGTATGTACAACTGGATGATGGGTCTGTGTACCAGCTTCCAGGTATGTCCAGGAAGTGTGGCTATGCTGCAAAACATGGTTCTATCAGCTCTGTAATCAGAAGTCTCAAATTGATAAAAATGAATATGAAATTTAAACTTTCACCTCGGATAAAATACTCAGAAGTGTCCTATGTTAATTGGTGTTTCTGGTCTGAGTGTTAGAGTGTAATTCCTGTCTCCCATTGATGTCTCTTGAAGAGTTAAGTATCATGATGATGCTTTGATATGTCATATGATATGACAGCTGTATTCCTTTCACATGCTATATCCAATTCCAAAGTTGGCTTACTATGGAATATTGTAAAATTAGTATAAATGTTGAAATATGAAGTTACAGATTGAGTAGGATTGGAAAGGAGTTAGCAGTTTTTAAAATTTGATTTCATATTACCTGGTGTTGGAACAAGATGAAGAAAAGATCCCATATGTAAGAATTTTTGTAGGTTGTTTGCAAGGTTATCTGTAATCTTGCAAGGAATTAAATTCTGTTTACAGGATCTGAACTTTTAGAATTGCTAATAACAAAGCTTTTCTTTACCACGTTAATTCATTCCCTTAGTTCTAGACATTTTTCTTGTGGTTTATTTTTTAATACTATACAGAAACTGTGATGAAGTATTGTGCTTATTGTCTGTTAAAACTAAATGAAAAAGGAGATCAGATGGGTAGGACTGGTAGCAAGTGAGGAATTACAGACATACTCAGCAGAATATCTCCCCAGTTATTGTTTTCTCTGTAGAATACTTCCTAGTGTTTGATATCCAAACTTCATAGAATGTACGTATCTCTCAATACGTTTTTTGACTGATGTTGTATAGGAAGAATTTATATTAATGTTTCAAGAACTGAATACAACATTTTTAACAAGATGATGGATTTGCACACAGTACATGTTACTGCAAACAAAGCAACTGTTTGTAAGAACCGTATTAACCCTTTAAATGCTGAGTTAAATCCCATCTGCCCTTTGCTAGCATTATTCAGAACTCACCGTATTCTCCACGTTAGCAGATAAAGGTTAATTGTTTTGTATCATGAAGTGGTGTTTTAAGCATTTTTACATCATAACATGATAGTTTTTTACTTCTATATAGCTGTTTTACTGCATTTTAGTTATATTTTAGGAAATTGGTTGGTGGTTTGGGATGGCACTGTAACACATTTTAATTTTTTCCATTTAAAACATTGGGAAATAGGCACCAGATTAGCATTTTTGCACAGAATGTCTGATTTTCAAGAATGAATTACTGATATTTAGTGGAAGATAGCTGTATATACTGCCCAGGACATAAACCTAATTTCCTGATGTTACTGGAGCATTAAGGTTGTTGTCTAAGTCAAATGTTGATAATGTTTCTGGTGTACTTGATAGTTGCATTTGTTTCCCTTCTACCCACAAGCTAGAGTGGCACAGGTGGAGTGGACAGGTTTGGTTGGGCCACTGTATAGTGCAACTGTTATACAGGAGGCAGGTGACAATGAAATGTGAAATGGAGAGAGGGGGATAGTGCACTGCAAGGTTTAGCACTATTCAGTTCACATTGTTTCACTGCTGAGCAGTGCATTGCCACAATACTGAATACATTAGATTTTTCAGATGCTTCTGGTCATTGTATTAGATCTGTCCTTCCACAGCTAATATAATTCACTTGTAATTAAGTGGAGCAGCCACATAAAACATGAAACAACCAGCAAGGAGCTGTTAAGCATATGTATATGGGATATGGGGAAATGTGGTTGCACACACACAATGGGAAAGGGTAGAAAGATATTGAAACATAACAAAAGGAATAAATCCCCTACAGGGAATGTCACTGAGGTGTGATAGTAAGAACGAACCATCAAATGGGGCAATAGTCTTATAAATCATACTATTACAGAAATGGTTTGAGGTTTTTTGCTCATCCCCATTGTTCTTGTATGCCATTGTTTGCCCCATTTGACAATAATATAGCCCCTTCTAGGGGGATTTATTCCATTTATATTTTGTTTTTAGGCTTTTTACCTCCTCCCCATTTTTCACGTGTGTCTTTTTTGCTCCATTTTGTGACCATGCAATGGTTTCTTTTAGGATGTTTGTTACTTTTACATATTATTTTGTGTTTTAATGCCCATGTACATTGTTCTTGTGCCCTTTTTGCCCCTCATTCTGCATTATTTTGAGCATATTGTGTCAGGTGCAAACATTTATATACGTCATTAGTTTTATATGTGACACAACATAACACTTCCATGATACACTGCTGTTCTTGTTGAATTTTGCTGCGGATCAGTTATTGAAGTTGTTGAGTCACAGGTGTGTCATCTCCCCTTTTGTCTTGAAATTGCTTTTTCCACATGAAACCTGTGTTCTATTCATTATTTCCCCTCCATGAACTTGCTATAACATGAGGTGGTCTCATATTCAAGGGTCAAATGTCCATGACAATTTTGACAATTCAGACACTGTAGATGAGACCAACATGCTGTTATGAAACTTCAGGCACCAATGACCCAGCACTGCAGTGCTGTATCTCAAAAGAATGGACACCTCTGCATCACTGCAAAAGCCTAAACACACTTATTCCTGAAATTTCAGTGATATTTTTTTCTTTTTCATTAGACTGTCAAACTGAACTTTTCTAGCACAGTATCATCCATGTTACAACACAGCAACAGAACAGTTATTGCAGACATGGTACAAATTGAATCCCAATGAGTTGTCACATAGAAGTTTTGAATCAAGCAGTATGTAATATTACATTTTTTTAAATGTCACCAAAACTCTCTTGAAAAGTGCTGTGTTTATGTAGATTCCTGTTCTCTTGTTACTGGTTCCCTGTGTTTTAGGACACCCAGACACTACCCTGCGCAGCAACAACAGAAGTTCTTGGAGTGGTGGAGGGCTCAAATTTAAGATGTGTGAGCCAATGCGGAAATGGAGAATCACATTCAATGGATTGCTTAGGTACACTTCTTTCTTGCTGCTGTTGTGTGTTGGTAAATATCTTTATATTAGGCTGTCAAGGTTTGCAAGTGGGTGTTGTACTAAATTCCTTATATCTTAGACATTGTCTGTGAGCTGAGCAGTTCTACCTCTCTCTCTTTTCAATGAAGTGAAAAATGCTGGTACTGTGTGTGAGCAATAATTTTTTAAAGACATATTGCTCATGAAATGGCAGTTTTTCCTAGCCCACACAATTCATCAAACTAAGATTCCCACATTAATGGACAGTTTGGTTACAAACACACCTGGCAAACTGTGTCCAAAATGACTTTCTTCTACTTATATTTTCATAAAAACGTAACATACTTAAATATTGGTCTATATAGGATTGGTCAAGTCTTATCTGTCTCCTGTAAAACTGTGTATCAGTGGGTTGCAACAAATTTCTCTTTCATAATTTATACATGTTTTTAGAAAGAAATTTCAGTATACTAATAATAAAAATAATAAAAACCAGCATAATAAAGAACAAGCATACTTTGGGCAAATTTTGTAATAGGCTGATATTTATTTTGTTGTATGAAAATAAGTGCCACTACTTTTCAGTGTTCCATACCAAAGCATAAAATCCTGGTCTTTGTTTAGATGCCTGATACTTTTTTCAAGCAGAAACTGACGACACAAAGAGACCCACCTCTCTTATGCATCATGATGTACTTCATGAAGTCCATTAATCAGAAATCACTGTCTTATGTTACCTTCCTGCCCATGCACTTGTGTATTTGCCACCATGCAATTTCTTTCATTGTTATCTTACCCATGTAGGTCATTCTGAATTAACCGAAATTGACCTCTGCTTTCTGTCATTGTCCATTTGCATAATGTGCTCAAACTACTCTAATCTTGACTTCTCTAATGTGCTTGTCCCCCCCCCCCCCCCCTTCTGTCTCTCTCTCTCTTTCTCTCTGCTCTCTTTTGCTTTTCTCCTTGTATTAATCTTCTTTTTTCCTACATGGAATAAAACAAAGCCTGCTGAACTTGGTAGCTGTCTTTTTGAATGGTTTTTCTGTATATCTGTATCTTTTTGGCTCATACTGAAGAATGATTTTTGACAGTTTGTTTTCATCATCGTGTTCAACCAGTTTAACCAATTAGTTATGTATGTGACATGGTTTTGACATATGGTGTGAATGGGAAAGATGAGTGATGCATACACATATATGAGTTGAAATGTCTGAAGAGAAGAGGATAAGGAGTATGTGGGAGAAAAATGCAAAAAGTATGTATTTGAAGGCAAAGAGTTTCAAGGTGCAGAGTATATGTAGTTGGCTTAGAGTAGGTTTCAGTGGTGGGTTGTCAGGGAGATGGTAGTATTGTTATAAGAGGCAGAGTTCCACGACCAACTGATCAACAAACAGCTTCTGAAGAATGGACTATGCTTTGTGAGGTTAATTAAATGTGTGTATATATTTTTAATCATGTACATGTGTGTATGTCTCAGATACTGGTTGGTGTTCTATAGAATTGTTATACATTTGTTATTTTATGCACTGCATTCTGTGTTTGTTTAGGCATGGGGTGAAAACAAAGAGAAACATCGAGGACTGTGAAGATGACAAAATCCATCATGTACAATTTTGTTTTATGTGAGTATAATCAGAAATTTGTTTATGACCTAATTTTTAATGGGAGCCCAAATAGCATAGCTGGAATAGAAGCTCACTCTGGGCTGGATGGTTGGGAATTTGAACTGCGGTGGGGGTAAGATTTTCTATGCCTGTCCAGACCAGCCCCGAGGTCCACCCAACCTCTGTAAAATGGGGACCTTGTTTCTTTTCTGAGGGTAAAGCAGCCAGGGCATGGGGCTGACCACCCACCACATCTAGCACCCAGATTAAACAAAGAGTAGAACTGTAATGTCTACCCCAGGTAACTTGTTCCCTGTTAATCCGTCCGCGGGTGGACACTACTTGTTATAAGGTTGATAGTTCACTTCTTAACTCCTAGGGTAGTGCTGCCACCATGTCAAGAATCTTTTCTTATTATTAACAACTAATTCGTTCTAACTTCTCTGTATAATTTATTGGGAATTCAAGGATGTTGTAGAGCCGTTTAAATAATTCAATTCAATTCTAAAATGTATATTCTAAAATAATAATTCTAATAAATAAATACCCAAAATAGCAATTTAGTTATTATATAATATGTTCAAGTTAATCAGTTTAAATAATTGTCTCACCTTGCATATGTGTATCTACTCACGGTGTAATTTGGAATTTTGAACTCAATAAAATTAACTAAATAGTAACCAAATTTGCTCAGCTCAAAGTCTATAAAATTTCCAATCCAGTCAACACAACTTACCTTGTATAAACAGAAGATAGCTGAAGTATAACCACATCTCAGTCTCTGCTTTGCACTAGTTCAATACAGTATGCACAATATAAAAGTTTCTTCAACGTAGAGGTACGTAGTAACCAGCAGCAATCAAATCAACAAATTATTTCAATTGAGTGAGAGCAGGTTTCCGTGCAGCAAGTATATATATAGAGGTGAATTGATGTATCATACATTCTTAAAAGTTTAACAAACTTTCCATACATCACTATAGACTCTAACATATAGTTAAGGTGTAACGAGCTGACAAAATGCTGAGCTCGGTCATTTTCCGAAGTACAGTGAACTGCCTTCGCTGCGCTGACTTCACAAGAGTGCAGCTATCGGCAAAGTTCCGGGTGAGTTTTGTGAAACTAAATCCAACATCTGTAGTCAATGAATGTCAAATTTGATATTCACTACAGAACTATACCTGTACTCTGTACATTCTTAGCCTGTTATAGGGATGCCTTAACATATTACCGAAATTTTGATACAATATCTGTAATTGCTTATTTCCTAAATGTAAAATACAAAGGAGAAAGATGCGTGCATATTCCATATGGAAAATGATAGTGATATATGAGATTTTTTCATGCTGGATTGTATAAGCAAAGAAGTAAACTTATACAATATCTTCAGCTTCTCATTAAGAATATTTATGTTCCAATTGCAAGGGACTGTTGAACAAAATGTGTTAGCATATGTAGGCATATCTACAAAGGAATTATATTTTCTTGTTGTAGTTAGCAAATAGTCAAGACATATGTTGCATACACTTCTGTCAGTCAGTTAATTTAAATTAAGCTGCTAAGCATTAAAGGAACCTTTTGCTGCAGTTATCTTCAATTTATTATTTATCCCCTCTTTTTCATTTTTATTTATTTATTTTATTTATTTGTTTTGAAGATTGGCCTTTTACCCTCCTGCACCTCAAGTAAAGCACAAATTAGCGTAATGGGGCCTTAAGGTAGTTGAATTTATGATGTGAGTTCCTAGATGATGGCATATTAATACATCTAAGGGACCTCACAGTCATGTAGCACATATGAGGCCCTTTCTTCTTAATCTTGACACCTTTAACAGATGGGGCTGTTTAGTGGTCCCTATTAACATAGCAGTCACCATCTGAACTGAATTTTATGCAACAGAAGAATTCCATGTTTTGTTTGGCAGAGGATTCTTGAAGAAAACTTGTTGCATGATTTCATGATACTGTGGACTGCCAGTACAACTGAGTGGTTCCAAAGAAATGAATTTCTTTGTGTTTCTCTGAACCTGAAGCTTAGTTTAAGGTGGAAGAATATTTTAGTGAAAGCAAGTTGTCTTGTTCCCTCGTTCAAAGTAGGGAGGAGAATGACTTTCAGTAGAAACTATATAACTATATTGTATTATAAAACTGTGACTTATTTCTGTGCTTAATGCAGTACAATTTATTGTCCTGTGCTAGTCTTAGTATACTCAGATTCGGTAAATAAAAGTCATAGGCATAAACCTTTCAGAGACTGAATTTACATATGCAAATGCACATAGGAAAATGCCCCTAGAAATTCATTTTATATACGTAGGCAACAAGGAAATTTTCTGAATTTTTAAGATATGCTGCATAATTTATATTATATTTTGCACAGAATGCCGTTTGTTTCATAATTATATCTTTTTCTTTTTAAATAATGCCTTTTTCATAAACCATGTGCTAAAATTTAACTACCCTCCCTTGTGGTAGAAAGGTTAAAGTGTCTTGGGGCATCAGGATACAGAGCATCAAAATGGAACAACAAAGGACTAAAGGCATGTACTAAAGATTAGCTGAAACATCTTAGTTTGTGCTTTTATTTCCATAGCCCATACTATACAGAGCAGCAACTGACTACGGGCTGGACGGTCCGGGGATCAAATCCCATTGCGGGTGAGATTTTCCGCACCCATCCAGACTGGCCCTGGGGCCCATCCAGCCTCCTATACAATGGGTACCACGTCTTTCCTTGGGGTAAAGCGGCCAGGGCGTGGAGTTTACCACCCACCCCTATCTAGTGCGGAGGTTAAAGAAAAAGTAGAGTTATACCTCTACTCCACTTCTGGGCCTTTGTGGCCTGTTCTAGGGTGAACATTTTTGTACACTATGCAGAACATGTTAACACATGCAGGCCCTATGCTATTTGCATTGTGTGGTGTTAGTGTCATTAAATTTTTTTTCTTTAACTTACAGTTGGACAGCCTGTAGTAATGTTATTGATATCCAGAAAGACTGGAACATGGCCCTAATATCAGATGCTTTAGCCAGAGAACCATGGAGAAGTGGAAAATGGATGAAAATGAGGTTAGTTTTCTATCAAATTGTGGGTGTTGTGCTTTGTCATTTCGCGGGTTACAGTTCCTCTTTATATTCTGATTCCAGTTTACCATTTGCTGCTTTTCATCTTCTGAATATTTTTTTGTCATTGACTTTTATATGTGCTTACAGCAGTTGTAAAGTTTGAGGTTTTGATGGCAGTGACTTTGAAGATTATGTTCTTTTGGACTCTAACACCATGTAATTTGGTTGATGAGTGTTATTTCAGAGGAACATGCTGCCCTTATCTTCAGGGTAGTTTGGTCAGTGCCTCTCTACCCAACTGCATGATGTTACTTTCCAGAAGATCATAATCTTAATTTGTAGCAGCTGTTTCTCAGCCTTGTTCCTTTGGTCTTTGAAGCTTATGGTGTATTATTTTTTGATAATCATTTGTTATATGTTTGTATTTGTATATAAACCAGCAACTTTCAGTATCTCTAATGTAACTGACTTTTGTACCTCGTTTGAATCATTCCTGTTGACTCTCAGTGTTATAAATAAGACTTTATTTGGGTTCTTTCAGTCAGGACATATCACAGAAGTATTTTTAAGTGCTTAATTTATGTCCTGCCCTCAAACTAAGGGGCCATGTTTTATAACAAAAAACATAACAAAATTTGTAAATTCTTGTTGTATATGTCAACATATCTTCTACTTATAAAGCGCTACAACCTGTATAAGGTTCTGGCTTCCTCAACTACTTTCTTCCAACCATCTCTATTTTGTACTACTTTCTTCCAATTGCATACATTCATGCTCTTTATATCTTCCAAAAGTCATCTTCCCAACATGTTTTAGGTCTTCCAATTGGTCTTTTAGACATGGGTTTCCATCTCTTCATCTTCTGCACATTATTATCTTCGGCCATGCGTTCAACATGGCCTAACCAGTTTACTCTGTTTTTTAATAAACCCGATTATATTTTGACCTTTTAATATTTCATTGATTTCTTGATTAGTTTTAATCCTCCAATAACCATCATCTGTTCTAGTAGGACCACATATTTTCCTCACGATCCTTCTTTCGAAAATCATCAGTTTATTTATCATATTTTCTTTAAGTACCCATGTTTCGGAAGCATAAGTTACTACTGGGCAAATTAACATGTTATAAAGTTGTAGTTTGACGTTTCGGGGTATTAATTTTGATGTGAATAGTTTTTTATGGACATGGTATGCCATATTTCCTGCTGCTATTCTTTCTTTAATTTCCTCTTCAATAGAGTTGTCAGTATTCACCATTGATCCCAAAATATTTAAATGAATTTACTTGATCAAACTGTTCTACTCCTATATTTAAATAGGTAGGCTGGAATATTTTCCTGGTACAATATAGATATTTGGTTTTATTGTTATTTACTATTAGTCCAGCGTTTAACACCTCATGTTTGAGTTTGCAGAAAGTATCAATTAAGATTTGCTTTGTTCTTCCAATTATTACGATGTCATCTGCATAAGTGCAAATCTGTTTTAATCTAGTAGTTATATTTCCTTGGACTTCTAAATGGGTGATTACTGAATCCATCACTACACTAAATAGTAGGGCGGATAAAGGGTCTCCCTGTCTGACTGCTGTTTTTTTTTAAACCATTCAGAATAACTGTTGTTAACTTTCACCTTCATTCTGGTTCGTTGCATTGTGAGTTTTATTAGTTTAATCAGTTTATCTGGAACATTACGTTTGATTAAGCTGTTATATATTGCATCTCTATGAACTGTATCAAAAGCTTGTGAGAAATCTATAATTATATTATGTAGATCAATATTGTATTCATGGCATTTCTCATATATCTGTCTCACAATAAATATATTATCTATTGTTAATCTGGTAGGTATGAATCCCATTTGGTAATTTCCGATTTCTGGTTCATCTATCTTGCTTAATCGGTTATATAATAATATTGCAAAAATTTTATATGTTATGTTCAGTAGGGATATCCCTCTGTAATTATTGCATTGTTTTCTATCCCCTTTTTTGAATATTGGTCACAGGATTCCTTCCAACCATTCACAAGGTATTTTTTCTTGTTTCCATATCTTCACTATTAATTTAAATATTTTCTGTTTTAGTGTGAGACCTCCATTTTTTATAAATTCCGGTAGTATTTCATCAGGACCAGCAGCTTTATTGGGTTTTATATTTTTTATTATTTCGCTTATTTCTTCATATGTTGGCTCCTCTAGTTCTAAATTATTTATTGGGTCCTCAAGTGTTTCTATACTGATTATTCTTTCAGCCTCAGGATTTAATAATTCTTTAGAGTGTTGTTGCCATCTTTCCAGTATTTATTTTTGTTCTGATAGTTTGTTGTTGTCTTTATCCTTACATACCAATGTTGTTAGAGTAGGTAGATTAGATAAGTTTCTAACACCGTTATAACATTTTCTTGTATCCCTTTTCTTATTTGTTTCGTTTAGCTCTTTAATTTTCCTTTCTATCCACTCCTCTTTCTTTCTTCTACAGATTCCATTTGCTTTTGTTCTTTTTTGATGATAGATCTCCAAGTTTTTTCTTGTTTTTGTTATTAGACATTTTCCTCTTGCTTCATTCTTTTCTTGGATTGCTCTCTTACATTCATCGTCCCACCAGTTGTTAGCATTTTTTGCATCTTTAGATAATTTAAATTCCGTTGTAGCCTCTAATATCGCATGTTTTAGGTTCTGCCAGATTTTATTAACATCCGTTTCCTCTTCTATTTCATGCAACATTGATTGTAAGTTTTCTTGATATTTTTTAATTTTCTCTTTTTGGTTTAATAGTTGTCTATCCCATTTATACTTTTGGATTTACCTGTTTTTAACTATTATTAGCTTTTGTTTAATTATATGTCAGTATATAGGATGATTAAACATTTTATGACATAATCACATCTTCATGACTAAGTCTACTGACCAGAATCCATTTAAGAAGTCGGTAGTCACACGCTGATCAGAAAACCAAGTACCTTGTTCAGAAGACAGAGGTTCATTACTATATTTATACCCTGCCTCCAAATAGTCACAATTCTCATCGAATTAATTCAGTCAGTATTAATAGTACGTTTGCATCTACTTTGAAGTTTTCCCAAGTAGCGTCTTTTATTTATGTTTCCAAGAAATTTTGTTTGCATTTATTTTCTGCATAATATTTGCTATATGTACCATGAATTTCAGCCTCTTTGATTATCACCCATTTGTAAAATATTTAATTTAAAAAAAAAGGAAGATATTTATGAGCTGTTACAATTTAATTCAATGTGACTTAAGGAAGCAACTAGGAGAGGGTTATGAGCAGTGGGGCACACTTCATGGTACATGGACAGTGGTCAGTAGTGATGGAACTGCAAGAGAATTGTACCTAAGAGGCATCAGACGGAGGCGGTATGGAACTGATGATGCTGTGTGGCAACGCAGAGCTGTAAACTACATAGGAGTGACTACAGATGGATCTATGTTTAGTATTGAAGCAAGATGCAATGAGAAACCTGGTGTTACACAGTAAGTGTTGCATGAAAATGAATGGCATTTTTTGTATTCTGTTCAAGTATTGAGTAACATGTAATGTGTCTCTCAGATTTATCTATATTTTGTGCATTTTAAATGTGTATGTCAATAACTGATATATTACACCATGATTATGATGACCACTGCCCACTGTCTCCGGTATAATTGCCATACATGACAATGGGGCAGATCCTGCCTTCAGGTTATTGGTTGTTGCTGTACTGACACATCTCCGTGCTTATTGGCTGTGGTTGTGATCAAACCTGCAACCATGTACATTTGAAAATTTTATGTTAAATGTTATCCATGATAGTGTACTAGCTGACATTCATGTTTAATATTCAGAGTACTCTTATGTTTGATCCCAGTCCTTGCAAGCAGTTGTAGTTAATGGGATGGAGTACGGTGAAACAAATCTTTCCATGTGTTGTGAGTACAGGTTGGATAAATTAATAATTTTGTAATGGTGCAGCAAATCATTCTCTTCTTAGTGCAGTGTTTGGACATGTCTGTCGTCCAGATGGATGTCAAGCAGTAGTGGATTCATGCGATTTGTCTCTGCCAAATCTTGGGGAGCACCCTGACTCCATACCTCAACATGCTGTGCTACGATTTTCAGGTACTGACAGTTCAGCAGCTTTCATTCCTTTGGGACCTTGTACCAGCAGAATTATTGATACCACAATATTTCCAAGTTTTTATTAATAGGGCTGACATAGGCACTAACTGTAACAGATTTAACATCAATAATATCAAGACTAGACACTGAACATACTGTTAACCAGTTTTATCCACATACCAGTCTCATGATCTGTTTCACTGCAATATTTATTCATGTTATCCTTTCACCCAGTCTACAGAGTGACTGTTTTCCAAGAAGTTGCCACCAAAATTCTATGTGAATATGGTGTTATGCACATTTTAGCTATGTGTCTACTGCCTCCATTATCTACTGTGTTGATGGAAGCAGTAGTTTCTTGGAAATGTTGGTACATGTCTATCAGATTACCCAGTGTCACATCACGTCCCAGAAGACAGTAACCTTTATAATTATGATTTGAGGATCCCACATCTACACACATTTTATTTGTGAGATAGCTTCTTAAATTTGACTTTATGTAACTGACAGTTTAGAGTTACCAATAAGACAATTCAGTATCAGTACATCAAATAAAAAAGACTGGAAAAAGAATTGTATGATTGGGTAAACTACTGAATTATATGTAATTTGTTCCTTTTTGGGTAATTCCCCGGCATCTGAGTTCTAATTGCCGACGTTTCGGAACTCACAATCGGTTCCATCTTCATAGGCAGGTGAATGAATACTTCATTCACCTTCCTATGAAGATGGAACCGATAGTGAGTTCCGAAACATCAGCAATTAGAACTCAGATGCCGGGGAATTACCCAAAAAGGAACAAATTACATTTAGAACATGGCAAAAGCTTAAAAACAAGAATACTGAATTATAGGTATCTTAATGTGTCAGTGCAGTAGAATTCCATTAATCCAGAAGCTGATATTCTAGAAATCGTGATAATAGTCCCAAGTCAGAAGTTTTGGCATTCATTCTATGCAGTATGTTTAGTGGTTCCATCACTTTATCATATGTTACCTGGACTTTATTGAGCCCATCGAGCTATTATAATAGTTCCCAAAGATTCAAGATGAGTAAATGTGGTGCTTCTGGCAAGAGGAATCGTGTAACATTAACAGTTTCCCAGAAATTTGAAATAATTAGGGGTGTTTAAAGTGGCAATAGTCTTAGTGTGACTGTGGCAGCATATCACATTGGTTCATCAACTATCTCTTATATAAAGAAAGAGAAGGAATAATTGTGTTCCTTATGGTAGAAATTGAAGAGACTCCAGAAAACAAAGAAAGGGACCCTGACACTCCTAACCAGCAGGTGAACAAGATATCCAAATCAAATACTGTGGTTGGTTGTGCAACTCAAATGTAGGAGCAGTAACAAAAACTTACCTATAAGAACTTGGATCATTACAGATTATGTTTAGTAATCTGGAGTATATGCATATTTGGCACCTTTCTGGTCTAATGGGTGCCAAATTATAGGACTTCTACTTATATTCACAACCTGTTGTCATCAGTGCCAGGTATTATATCAGTTAATACCAAACTTAGCCATACTGCTGATGTTTTGACATCTTTGGGCCTGTAAAATTGATGATATGTCATATATTATACAGCAGAAAATGATATTTAAGGTTAATTATGGATCGTGGAATGAAAAGTCTCTCTCTCTATATGGTTGCGTGGAAGGACTTACAGAATTATAAAGTCAGTTACCAATCATGCAATGAAGTCACCATCCTACTACCTGGAAGTACTAACAGAAATATTAAGGTCAGTTACACATCACGCAGTGAAAAGTCACTGTCCTTACATTGACATATAGGGACTTACAGAAATGTAAGGTTAATTACAAATTTTTCAGTGAAAATTCATTGTCCTTATAGTTTCCTGGAAGGGCTTACATAAGTGAGAGATTCAAAATGCTTACACAATAAACTTGTTTATACCTACATAACCTGCTTCATATGAAGTAATACTGTTAAAATTATAACAAAGGATGACAACTGTAGAGTGAGTCAGTTTAACATGGATTAGGAGGTGTCTGAATGTAATGAAACTTTCCAGTTTCTGGTCTGTGCTGATGATAATAATATATTGAGTGAAACCAAATGCCATAAAGAAAACACAGTAATATTGTTGTAAGTTATAATGAGATGGGGCTGAAACACATACAGAGAAAACTGTTTACTGTAAATGTTATGTCTTATCATCACAATGCAGGACAGTCATAATAAAAGCAGAGAGTACAAACCCCATATCCTAGCTAATTGATGTCTATCTCAGAATAGTTCAAACTAATGGACACAACAGAATGGGGTTTGTCATGTTGTTTTCACTTGATGACAGATACAGATCTTATGTGTATCAGATATAATTGAGACAATGGCCAGTGTCCAGCATGGTATCTGCATAATGAATCAGCCTTTGTCAAAGCTTTCAGGCAATCATGAGGAGTTCTTTTGAAGAGCTTAGGAATTGTCAGCTCTTCATGAAGGGCTCCATTCATGGAGTTACTGTAGTTAGTATTTGATATCATCTGCCAGTGGTCCTACCAATTCCTGACATCATAAGGTTCGTGAATGCACAGAGGATAAGACGGCTAGGACATGTGGAGAAAATGCTGGAGGAACAGATGCCTGGAAAAATGTTGAAGGCTAGATTATTCCCCAGAAGAGGGAGTGGACAACCATGTACATTTGGTTGGACAATGTGGTGAAATGGGTTAGAGGCTGGAGATGAAGAGTAGAGGACAGAGGTAGCTCAGGAGAGTTGTGAAAGAAGCCAAAGCTCGCTGATGGCTGTAGTGCTGATGAAGATTAGTCCTACCAATTATCCTATTTGCATGCTAGAGGGAATGACGCTGCTCTATGTCTTCTCTTTTCCAGCTGGAGGCAGAAACTACATGGCAAGTATTCACACCTTACCTCACAGTACCACTACACTCTATGGAGGCTGTCCGTGGAACTATGAGGCCCATGTACTTACATTCAAATGTATTCTCAATGTCAAGCAGGGGGCTGGAACAGCCATCTTTTGGTACAGGTGAGTGGGTGATGGGATAAGGAGTCTTGTATACAGTATTTCAGCTTCAAATATTAAGCACAGAAATGTATTATGACTTAGAAATAACAATGCAGTAATAAGGAATGAAGTTGTTCGTGTTCACACAATGTAGGCCTGTGTAGGCATGGAGACATGCAGGCATGGAGGCATGGAGGCATAGCTGCATGCATTTTTAACCTCAGCACCAGATGGAAGTGTGTGGTCAGCTTCATGCCCCAGCTGTTTTATTCCTGGGGAAAGATCTCCCACTACTCAAGATGGGCTCAGAATGGATATTTTGGGGAACAGAAAAATCTTATTCCTCATCTAGGACTCAAACCATTATTTGTCAGTCATCTGGCCTGTAACATGGTCACTATATTGACTTGTGTTTTTTAAAACTGTTATGTATTTTTCAGTGTGGGCTGTCTTTGTAGTTTGGCATCTTTAAACCTGTAATTCAGTTGTTATGATACTTGCTTCTGTATTCTGTGTAAAACTTCCAGTATTCCTCATTTTAACTATTTTGACATTATTACTGTTGAGACCATTTATGTGCTTTGCATAACCCCAAAATAAGAAATTTAATGGACTGAGAACAGATACATTGTGGCCATGAAATTCTACAGATTCTACTAAAACTTTGTAAAGAAGTCTCATTGATTGATCCCCTTTATATTTCTCCCAAACTGTGGAATAGAAGTTCAGTCACATCCAGGATATGCAAGTGAGTAATGAGATGAAACTTCAGTGGTAATCTACACACACAGTCTTAAAATTGTGTATGTAATTAGTGGTTTTAACCATTATAATATTGAATGAATAACTGACATTGCAGTTGAACATAGGTAGAGAACACTGTGGAACCAAAACTTCCAGTTTAGTGACTGATGGTACTCTTAGTATCACAATGCGCAAGTCAGTAAATCATATTGATGTAACTGTTAAAGGTAAGTTGGTAATCATATAATTATGATTTATATAGCCACATGGTTTAAGAGATCTGAAGAATTATATACTTCCCTTACCTTCCCCATCCATTGTTGATGCTCAGCACATTGTGATTTTGTAGACTTTAGTGTCCTGTCAGTACTAATTAACAAGAAACAGGGATTATTGTTCTTAGTGTGTTTATTGTTTTGGTTATGTAATAACAGATCCACCTAGGGGTTGCAAGAACTTAATGAATGGTGGTGGGGTTTGTGCGTGTTAGTGATCCATCAAGCTATACTCGCAGTAACATAGCTGCTGGTAGGGCCTCCTGTGCCAGGCAGATTGGTGGTGAGAAAGCAGGTAAAGAAGTGTAGTGCCTCCCAGTGATAGTTCTGACTCAAACTACTTCCAACCCAAGGAGACACTATAGGTAGTGTGACTTCGACAATTCTACTCTTGTTGTCTGGGTCTTCACAGCTTTGATGGTGCTGCCACCATTCACTTTTGGGTTTTTAATAGCAGATTACTGACACCTGCTTCCGTTCTAATATCGTTACTGCCTCCAGAGAGACTGTTGCCTGTATGCAAACTTTAGTTTTTGCAAAATTCTATCGGTTTGTGTAGCTAGCCCGGGACTCAAGGACATGGTAGTATAGGTGTTATATTCTTGTTGCTAATTAAGAATTCCAACTATACTGCTAATGGTATAGTCTAGTTTACTAAAGCTATTGGGCTACAGGGTTAAGCTACTCGCAAAATATACAGTTTACAATTTATACACAAGTTTACAAATTTGAAATAAATGCCAAAATTGTACCAGTCAATCAAAATAATTGCCTTCCCTTAACTTTTGTTACGACCTAGTGCAGCATCAAAGTTATAGAATTTGAATAAAAATTGCAAGCCGCAGTCCTGCATTATCTTTCATGCTTATTTCTGGGCCCATCTCCATTCTGCCCTTCAGTCTGTCCCAAAAGGAGTCTCAGTTGCTACTGCCAGGATTCCTGATCAGGGATACTGGTACAGAGCCCTGTAACATGAATGAAATATGTCTGTGATCTGATGAGGAGGGTTCAGAAGAAACCTACCAACTTGTAAATCTTTTCAAGAGTCCATTGGACCCCAGGGTAATATCAATCACCTCCAGCCTTCTGGCCCTACAGTAGGTGGAATGATTACCTTGATTTGGAATCTACAAACTTGAAGAATTTAGAAATTCTTTCAGCTCCACCCCTCTATCATTGCAACTGGTGCTATCCCACACCATATGGTGTGCATTGGAATTGCACCTTATGACTAAACAGAGGTTTTCTTTTTCACAATGGCACACAAGTTCCTCCAACTACTTTGTCAGGGGAGGAACTTTGGAACCATAGGGCAAGTAAGCAGAACAGACAACCAAGCGTTTTTCTGCCTTGCCTTCATTATAATTTATTAGAACTGCTACAAGCCCCCTACAATAGATTCCTGGTGGCATCAGTATATTCATGTTCATAGAAAGGATACATGCTTTATGTCTATCTGTTCCACTAATGCAGATGTGATACCATGGTTCCTGTATCAGTGCCATGTCTCTGTTCTGATAGGAACCCTAGAAGCAGCAATACTGTGTTGTAGGTTGGCCTGAGTGAATGCAATGATACTCACCATATCACGTTTGGCCTTCTTGTCCTCCTCCTCCTTCTTGTCTTCTTCTTGATTCTTTCCTTCTGGTTCAGTACCACGAAGGGAAAGTTTGCCTGTCCATTGCCACTGAAAAGTCACCACCTCATTTCCTCCAGTGCTGTGACAAACAAAGAATTGATGCTGAGCACAAGGCAGACCCCACTGGATTTCTCCTTGCACTCATAGACTGTCCACTGGTCAGTATTCAGTCCCCAGTTCAGCCTACAGAGTCAGTGAATATAGCGCTCTGTATCTTCCATGGGGCCCAGAAACAAATCCACCACTCTTTTATAGGTAGAAAGTGCCTCCAGGCCCACTGTTTTGAGCCTAGAGCCCTCCCATGCTTTAAGGGCTGGTAGCTTACTACCCAGCCAATACTGGGTCTGCTTGTCCTTGCTACCAAAATGGCAGCCCCTTTTGCCCAGTAGGTATCGATGAGCCTGGGGGCAAACCCCTCCTCAGGAAGCTCATCCACAAGCCCACCAATCACCCACTGGGTGTTGCCGAAGTCCTTCTTGGAGACCTGATCCATCAAGTAGCCACCACGGGCAATAGCTATCCCCAGACCCTCCTGAGCAGCCCTGGCATAACTCATTTGCCCAGTATGTCTGGGCCTCTTCACCTGTCCACTTTCAGGAGTTCCACTGGACAGCCTCTGGCGCTTACCAGGAACCTGTAAAGGCCCCTCAATTTCAGGAAGTTTCGAAACTGATGAACTGGGTCCCCACTTCAATGACGTTTCTTCCCTTTCAGTCTGGAAACCAGAAGTACTAGGCTCCTACAGGGTCTGGATCTGGCTTCTCTGAGGCTGGGGCCCCACTTTTGGGGAGCCCAGCTTAAGTTGGCCACCTGCAGAGCCCCCAGCAGGAGTCTCTGCAAGCGTAGTCTTCCTATCCCCCTTCTTGGCAACACCACTGTGATTCTTCTTACTACTCGTGAGATCCAGGGTCCCAACCTTCTCTGCTGGCACCTTAAAATTCTCGGAGCTTGGACTGCAAAGGGGCAAGTGTTCCTGCCAATTAGAAGGAGTCCTACTTGCCTCAGATGAAAGAGGATTCTGCTTGGTTGCCCCTTGCGGAGCCTTCGAACATGAGTTCCCCATGACTGGGGCTCTCCTTGGAATCCTTACTAGGGTCCCCAGTTAAGGAGTGCTCCATAGGTTCTTGATTAATCTCAGTTTTCTCAATAGTGGTCCCACGAGTGAGGGGGGAAAATTCAAGTCCAACAAGCAGAGCCCCCATGCCTCATAAGGCTAAATACATCTTCTAGGTTGCCTGGTATCTCAGAGTGAGCCACTGAAGACAGACTCATCCACTCGCATTCATCCCATAGGCACAGCACACACACCCTAGGAATGGGGATTATTTTTCAAGATTTACTCCTCCAGACACTCTATGTTCTGAAAAGACAAGGCCACGTCCTAAAGGATGTGCTTCTTCACCACACACAGATGGTCTTGGGTGAAGAGGGGCTATATATTCACATCTACCACCCCTGGAGAATAGCTGGCAACCCACCTGGGCCGGAACCTTCACCCCCCAACGATGTCCCAACCCGAGCATGATCCAGCCAACTCCCCTTGATGCCATAGGAGTGAGAGCTCATAACGGTACCTAAATTCTTGTGTATTGTATCTATGATTTTGATTACTGTATCCGAACACAAGAATTTAAGTGCTCTTTTACTATTTTGGCAGGTACTCTGGTCCGACTGTGACTAATCCTGCTTTATCAGTACCTATCTTAAAGGAACCACAGCTGAGATCTGGAACTCCACCCCCATTGGTGGTAGATTTGAAGGACAGAGAGTGTGGCAGTAGTGCACTGGTCGGAGGGAAGGGATCATCGCTTGCACTCATGACTGCCGTGGAAGAAAACAAGGTCAACATTAATAAATGTAATTCTTAGTATCATAATTACCATTATGTATTTCTGTCTACTAGGCTGTTGACTCTATGCTGTAAAGAAAGAATTTAATTTAATATAATTTAGCCATCTACGGATGTTTCCAATAGGCATGATGACTTAATCATAAAGCCTCATTGGCATACTGAAGGGGACCTGGGGTTGGGGATGGGGGCTCTCGACTTCAACCCCTTCCAAAATCAAAATTTAAAAAACACAGAATTTGTAGACTGAATTATATCAGACGTTTTCAGCCAAAATCAACCACTGAAACAAGTTGATGACCAGTACATTAGAATTTTGAAAACTAAAGTAAAAAACAGTGTGTGTCAGATGAAATTAAAAAAAAAAAACCAAGAAGAGCAGACATTGTGATTTAAATTAGGTGAGTGAGTCGTGGAATAGGTATTTATATGTATATAAATACAGTTGCAAATAGTGTTATGTTACATGTACTCTTATGATGTGATTTTAGTAAAATAATTTTTAAAATCCAACATAAATTATATATATATATATATACAGGGTGTCCCAGGAGGAATGTGCCAGACTTCGGGAGAGTATACCGATATAACCCAAAACACCTATGTCCAAAGTTGAACGGTGACAGAGATAATGGCCAGTGAAGTTTGAAACTTTGACAGCTGTTACACACTTATTGATTACCAAATACATTTTAAAACTGGCAGGAATATGTGGTTTCTGTAATGTTAATATCTGTACTTAACA
>Ga0123357_10001385_pt1 | contig 25693 bp, 21 predicted proteins | sample TergutEmb28metaG_FD_89873 | JGI IMG/M metagenome (GOLD analysis project Ga0123357, IMG submission 89873) | Embiratermes neotenicus P4 segment gut microbial communities from Petit-Saut dam, French Guiana - Emb289 P4 | ecosystem: Host-associated > Arthropoda: Insects > Digestive system > Gut ...
ATATTATTTATTGAATAACTCCTAAGGAGGCAATGATGATTGAGGTAATTATTTCTGGTGGACAGACCGGCGCTGACAGGGCTGCTCTCGACTTTGCCTTGGAACGAGGAATCGAAATTCAAGGATATTGTCCACACGGGCGGAGGGCAGATGATGGCCCTCTTGATAAGAAGTACCCTTTACAAGAAACGGAATCACCCGAATATCAGAAGCGCACTGGACTAAACGTGAAGTTAGCGGACGCTACGGTAATATTCAATGGGTTTCTATTCAACGGACTGCCCGAATACTCCCCGGGAACCGAGACGGCTATTAGGTTTGCCAATACGCATGGGAAGCCGTTTATCGTGTTGCAGGGCTTCCCGGATGTCGCCAAAGACGCCGCCGACCTCAAACAATGGTTAGAAAAATACACTCCTCTAAAGCTCAATGTTGCCGGAAATGGTGAAGAGAAGTGTCCGGGTATGTATGCCCATGTTCTTGCCGTATTATGGCAGGTAATAAAATAGGGCGATTTCCGAGGTGCTCATGGTGATCGCCGCCACGTGGATCATATCATGTGCTCGCGACACCTCGACCTCGATTTTCTTTACTTGACTTTTTTTGTGGAATTGCATTGTTATATGCGAAGCTGCTAAACATTTTCAAAAATTCGGCACGTGTGGGGGTTTGCGTATCCACAGCCGCAGGCAAGGAGAGAAGCAAATGGACGAAACAACAGTGGAGCGCATCCGCAAGAACCCCAAATTCGAGGATCTGGTTCGCAAGAAATCCCGATTGTCGCAAATGTTGTTGATGATTATCCTGGTCATCTATTACGGATTTATTTTGCTGATTGCCTTTGCCCCGGGCGCCCTCGGCACTCCGATAGCGTCGGGCAGGGTCATGACCGTCGGCATTCCGCTCGCCGTATTTGTTATTATCTCGGCATTCGTTCTGACCGGAATCTACGCCTTCCGCGCCAATACGGAATTTGACAAAATCACGCGTGAACTCATAGAGGATATCCGAAAATGAACCAGCTACGCTCGAAAATGATGCCGAAACTGATCTTGCTTGCATGCTTCGCATTGCCCGTCGGTCAAGCATGGGCAGCCGGCGCTCTTGACGGCGCCGTGCAGCAGCGAAGCACGAATTGGCACGCCATCATCATGTTTTTTATTTTCGTGGCCCTGACCTTGCTCATTACCTACCGGGCGGCGCGCCGCACCCGTTCGGCCAAGGATTTTTACGCCGCCGGCGGAGGCATTACGGGGTTTCAGAATGGCCTGGCGATTGCCGGAGACTATATGTCGGCGGCGAGTTTTCTGGGTATTTCCGCCATGGTGTTCGATACCGGCTACGATGGATTGATCTATTCGATAGGCTTTCTGGTCGGATGGCCCATTATCACCTTCCTGATTGCGGAAAGACTCCGCAATCTGGGCAAGTACACGTTCGCGGACGTGGCTTCGTATCGTCTCGAACAAAAACCGGTGCGCGTTTTTGCCGCAATCAGCACCCTCGTCGTCGTGGCGCTGTATTTAATTGCCCAAATGGTCGGCGCGGGAAAGCTCATACAGTTGTTGTTCGGCATGAACTACCTCTCCGCCGTGATGATCGTCGGTGTGCTGATGGTGCTGTATGTGCTGTTTGGGGGCATGCTGGCGACAACCTGGGTGCAGATCGTCAAAGCCGTCATGCTGCTTGCCGGAGCGACTTTCATGGCCTTTATGGTGCTGGAATTCGTCAACTTCAGTTTTGAAGGCATGTTTGCCAAGGCTGTCGAAGTCAAGCAAGCTGCGGGCAATATGAAAAACATCATGGCGCCTGGAGGCTTGGTGTCAAACCCAATCGACGCGATTTCGCTCGGCATGGCGCTGATGTTCGGCACGGCGGGCCTGCCGCATATTCTCATGCGCTTCTTTACCGTCAAGGACGCCAAAGAGGCGCGCAAATCGGTATTTTACGCAACCGGATGGCTCGCTTATTTCTATATCCTGACCTTTATCATCGGCTTCGGCGCCATCATGCTCGTGTCGACGAATCCGGCGTTCAAGGATGCGAGCGGCGGACTGATTGGCGGTTCCAATATGGCCGCTGTGCATCTGGCCGACGCCGTCGGCGGCGATTTATTCCTAGGCTTTATCTCGGCAGTGGCCTTCGCCACGATCCTCGCGGTGGTTGCCGGATTGACGCTGTCCGGCGCGTCCGCTGTTTCACATGATCTTTATGCTTCGGTCATCAGAAAAGGCAAAGCGGATGAACGCGAAGAAATTCGCGTTTCAAAGATCACGACGGTTGCCCTGGGGATTATCGCCATTCTGCTGGGCATTCTGTTCGAAAAAGAGAACGTGGCGTTTATGGTCGGCCTAGCTTTCTCAATTGCCGCTTCCGCCAACTTCCCGGTGCTCCTGCTGTCGATGTTCTGGCGCGGCCTTACGACTCGCGGCGCAGTTCTCGGCGGAGCGGCCGGATTGATCAGCGCGGTGGCCCTGATTATCGTCAGCCCGCCGGTTTGGGAAGCCGTTCTGGGGCACCCGAAAGGTTCGGCGCCCTTCCATTACAGCAATCCGGCCGTTTTTTCGATGACGCTCGCCTTTGCCCTTACCTGGCTGGGTTCAATTTGCGACGGCAGCGCGCGGGCCAAACGCGAAAAAGCCTTGTTTTTGCCGCAGTTTGTGCGCTCAATGACCGGAATCGGCGCTGAGGGCGCAAGCAGGCATTAACGAAAAACATGAGGCATGGACTGAGCTTCTCTTGCGCGACCGTCGGCACCGCCATGCAGTAAAAAGCCCATCTGCGTACGACCGCAATGACTACAACTGTTTTCGATTTTTCTCATCCGCCCTTCGACAGCCTGGACCCGCAGGAACGCGAAGATATTGAACGCAGCATCGATGTAGAGTTTTTCCCGGCGGAGCATCACATTATCCGACAGGGAGAAACGGTCGACGCATTATACCTGATTATCAAGGGCATCGTCAGAGAATTAGGCGACCTGGATCAGAATGCGATCCTGAATGCCTATGTCGAGCATAATTGTTTCGACATCCGATCGATCATCAGCGGACATGCCGGCACGACGCTGGTGGCCGGAGAAGATACGCTTGTGTTTCGCTTGCCGCGCGAAACCGTTTTGCGCCTGATAGACCGTAACCCCATGTTCGGCGCGTTTTTTTACCAGAATGTCGCCAAACGGCTTGCCATTCTGGCGCACCGACCGCACCAGCAGGCCATGCAGTCCATGTTGATGGCCAGGGTCGAGGAGGCGTTCATTCGCGAATCGCCCTATTTGCCGCACGATGCGACAGTCCTGGATGCGGCGCTGTGTATGCACGATGCGCATGCTTCATCCATTCTGGTTCGCAATGCGACCGGCCGTACCGGCATTTATACACAGAGCGATCTGCGGAACTTCGTTATCGGGGGACGCAATGCGCGGACAAGTCCGGTCGCGGACCTGGCGCATTACGATCTGCATTGCGTCGAGGCGGATGATCCTATTTATCGAGCCATGCTGATTATGACGCGGCATACGATTCAGCGGGTCGTGGTCAAAAGGCGCGGCGAGATTATCGGAGTGCTTGAGCAGATCGATCTGCTTTCTTTTTTGAACGATCACTCCCACCTCGTCTCGGCGCAGATCGAACGCGCCCGTTCGCTGGAAGATCTGCACGCCGCCTGGCGTAATACGGATCAACTCATCGCGATGTTGCACACTAACGGCGTCAAAGTGACCCTGATAGCAAATTTGATGGGCGAATTACGCCACAAACTGCATGCGCGCATCTTTGAGTTGCTGGCCCCGCCGGAATTGCTCGAAAATACATGCCTTCTGGCCTTGGGATCCGAAGGACGCGCCGAACAGATACTGAAAACGGATCAGGATAACGCGCTCGTTATCCGCGACGGGTACGAACATCCCGCCCTGGATGCCGTGTGCGCGCAATTCAACGAAGCCCTTATCGAGTTCGGCTATCCCCCCTGCCCCGGGGGCATTATGATCCGCAACGCCGAATGGCGGCGTCAGGTCAGCGATTTCAAGGCGCTGATCAATACCTGGCTCGATAGCGCAAGCGGCGAAAACATGCTGAATTTCGCCATTTGGATTGATGCCTACCCGGTCTGCGGCAAGCGCGAGCTTTTCGAACCCTTGCGCGATTATTACCTGCGCAATATGAATAATGATCCGAGTTTTTTTGCGCGATTCTCGTTTCCTATCGAACAGTTCGATATTCCCCTTGATCTGTTTTCGCGTCTGGTGACGGACAAAGGCGCCAAACGCAACCAGCTTGATTTGAAAAAAGGCGGCATTTTCCCATTGGTCCACGGCGTGCGCAGTCTGGCGCTCGAAGCGGGCATTGAACAGCGCAACAGCTATCGACGCATTGAATCACTCACGCGGCTGCAAGTGATTCCGGCTGTTCTGGCGCAGGATTTATCCGAATCCCTGGCCTTTCTGCAAAGCTTGCAACTCAAGCACGGCCTGCAAAAACACATGCGGGGGCAGCCCATTGACAATCTTATCGATCCCGACGGACTCACCACGCTGGAACGCGACCTGCTCAAGGATACTCTGGCCGTCGTAAAACGCTTCAAGCAGCATCTGCGGCATCATTTCCGCCTAAATTCCTTATAAAAGAGGAGCGGCGGCATGTTTCCATGGAAGCAATGGCACAGACGCAGACAGTTGCGGAAGCTTAAGCTGGTTCAATACGCCTGCCTTTTCAACGAAGCTCCGGCAGGGGAATATGTATGCCTGGATTGCGAAACCAGCAGCCTCGATCCGAAAAACGCGGAACTGCTTTACCTGGCTGCCGTGCGCATCGTCGAAAAACGCGTTGTGTTATCCAAGCGCCTGGAACTCATGATTCGGCCTGAAGGAAATATTGATCCCTCCACGATTCCCATCCACGGATTGCGCCAACAGGACGTTTCCGCCGGAATGCCGCCTGCGGAGGCGATGCGTAATTTCCTGGAATTTATCGGACCTCGCCCGCTTATCGGGTATTACCTTGAATTTGACCTTGCCGTGATCAACCGCTATATCCGGCCCTGGCTGGGCATCGCCCTGCCCAACCGGACGATTGAGGTATCAGGGCTGTATTACGACAAGAAAGTATCCGCCTACCGGCCTGAAGTCGACCTTGCGCTCAATGCGATTCTCGAACAACTTGATTTGCCTCGCTGGCCCCGCCACAATGCGCTGTGCGACGCGCTCACCACAGCCGCTATCTGGTTGAAGCTTACATACTCGAAGATGCCTTGCTGAAGCGATACTCATAAATCAGCTTCTCCCTAGATTTCCCAACGGCAATATACGGTGTAGGAAATAATTTAGTAATGTGTCCCCAAAATTCCCATTAAGCTCTTGCGCCCGGTAGTAATTATGGCTACCATCATGCCACAGGGCGTCAGCCGCCGAATAGAAAACGGAGTCGCTATGCCGGTTATCAGCATGTTTTACGGGGTCATCATTTCGATGTATTTCCGTGAACACCTTCCTCCTCATTTTCATGCCGCGTACCAAGGAAAAGAAGCCATCTTCAGCCTTGACGGCGAGTTGCTGGAAGGCGATTTCCCCGCAAACAAATCCAGAATGGTCGAGGTTTGGGCGGAAATACACCGGGATGAACTCATCGCGAACTGGCAGCTTGCAACGGAAATGAGCAGTCTTTTCAAAATTGAGCCTCTGCGGTGAGGTAAGTTATGTCCCAATTCGGCTTTATACAGCTTACCCATGTCGAACCACACAGCGATCATACCCTGCTGTTGACCTTTGAAACCGGCGAAAAACGTCTTTATGACTTCAAACCGGAACTCAATCTCCCTGTATTCGGCCCCTTGAAAAACATCGGCTTGTTCATGCAGGCAAAAAAACACTCCTATGCCGTTGTCTGGAACGAGGACATCGATATCGCATCTGAAGCGCTGTACTATAACGGCGCCCCTGTCTGAAACCCACTACGCCGGAAATGTACGCGGAACTTTTCCGCAAGGCGCAGAAAGCCGGTGCCGACAGCCTCGACGCATGGCTTGAGGAGTAACATGTCCAGACGCCTGCTTGATAAACTTCCTGACCTCATGAAAGACCCCGCATTTGTTACGGCATGGCAAGAGGCCACTATAACCTTCAGTTGACCGTCGAGGACGGCGGACACATCACCTCTGTCTATCGGCCCTTTCCCGCTCACGTGTTCTACCCACAGCAAGGGACTTGCTCATGTTGACATCCCTGCCGTTTCATGGCGTAGTTCCCATGCAAGCGGAGGTACGCCATGCTGCTGAAGGTTGATATCCTCCGTTGGATGGTTGGCGGCTTCCTGACGCAAACAACTCTGATCGTGGCTATTCTGGCGATTATGCAATAGAGTTGACATGGAAAATATGCAAGGGAGCCAATATGTCTGATCGTACTCCGACGGTTGCCGGACGTTTTTATCCGGGCAACTCCGCGCGCCTGCGCCAGCAAGTCGAAAGCTGCCTTGGTTCCGCGCGAGAAGGCGTCACGCCGCTCATGGTCATGCTTCCGCACGCGGGGTATATGTTTTGCGCTTCGATCATCGGCGAGACCTTGCGCAAGGTGTGCTTGCAGCAGCGCGTTTTTCTGCTCGGCCCCAACCACAGCGGCAGAGGCGGGCCGCTTGCGGTCTGGCCTGACGGCAAGTGGTTCACCCCGCTTGGCGCGGTGGAAGTGGACGCCGACCTGACGGCGCGCTGCTTGAGCACAGCGGCGGGCTTTGAAGCAAATTTGGACGCCCATACCGTGGAGCATTCTCTGGAAGTTTTGCTGCCTTTCCTGCAATGTCATACGCCCGGCATACGCGTAGCGCCGATAGCTGTGGCCCTGAACACCCTGGAAGGACTGCGCATTGCCGGAGAAGGACTCGCGCGCTGCATCCGCGAAGAAGAAAAAGCGGGCCGCCCTGTGGGCATGGTGGTGAGTTCCGACATGAACCACTTTGATAACCAGGAAGTCACAGTGCAAAAAGACACCAGAGCGCTTGCGCCCCTGCTGGAACTTTCGCCGGAGGATCTGTTCAACACGGTGCGCGCGGAACGCATCACCATGTGCGGCGTCTGCCCGGCAACGCTGGCGCTTTTCGCCGCAAAGGCCCTGGGCGCGCGCGAAGCGAAACTGGTCGCCTACGGCACATCCGCCGCCGCCTCAGGCGATACCGGCCGGGTTGTGGGCTACGCCGGAGCGTATGTGTGGTAAATGGAAGACAAGCCTGATTTCCCTGAGCCGCGCCGGGATGCGGACGAACGCAGCGAAAACGACAACTCGCTGAACCAGGCCGCGCAGACGAGCGCCGTGCCGCATACGGTACTGGCGGCCTTTATCCGCATCGCCCGCCATCACGGAGTAGACCTTTCCCTGCCCACCTTGTTGCAGCGCTTTGCCGTGCGCGAAACGGAAATATCGGACACCCTGCTCCTGCGCATCGCCAAGGAACACGGCTTCCGCCTCCAGGAAAAAAACCTGCGTTGGCGGGATCTTGTCGAGGCGGGCGAGATCTGGCCCGCGCTGGCCCGCCTGAAGGACGGGCGCGGGATCATCGTTTCGGGCATCGCGCCGGTTTCAGAGACGGAATTCCGCATCGCCTACGTTGATCCCGCCAACCCGGGCGCCGGCTTTTTGTTGCTGACCGAGGAAGAATGGTTTGCCAACACCGGCGGCACCTTCTTTCTTATCAAGCGGATCTACGCGCTGGACGATGAAAGCCAACCTTTCGGCTTGCGCTGGTTTTTGCCGGAAATCCTGCGACAGAAAAGCGTGTTCCGCGATGTGGCCGTCAGCGCCATGTTCCTGAATCTGTTCGCCCTCGCCAGCCCTTTCTTTTTCCAGATCCTTGTGGACAAGGTGCTCATGCACAAAGCCGAGGCTACGCTCCACGCGCTGGTGGCGGGTATGCTCCTTGTCGTGCTGTTTGACTGCCTCCTTTCCTGGCTGAAGAGCTACATGTTGCTGCACGCCACCACGAAAATAGATTTGCGCCTGAGCAAACGCACGTTCAGCCATCTTTTGTCGTTGCCTATCACCTTTTTCGATAACAGCAGCGCGGGCGTGTTGTTGAAGCACATGCAGCAGACCGAACGCATCCGAGGCTTTCTGACCGGCAGCCTGTTCATGACTCTGCTTGAACTGACCGTACTCATCGTGCTCATCCCCATCATGTTCTTTTACAGCGTATTCCTCACCTTTCTGGTGCTGGCCTTTACCTTTCTGGTGGCGCTGGTCTTTTTTATCGTCATGACGCCTTACCGCCACGGCCTTATGCGCCTGTACGGCGCTGAAGCCGAACGTCAGGCGCTGCTGGTGGAGACCATGCACGGCATGTCCACGGTAAAATCCATGGCCTTGGAACCGCTTCTCAACCGTGACTGGGGCGCGCGTTCGGCAAAGGCCACTCTTTTGCAGTTCCAGGTGGGCAAGCTCAGCATGTCGGCGGGGGCCATCACCGGCGGCTTGAATAAGTTGATGCAGCTAGCCCTGCCTTGGGCCGGAGTGTCGCTGGTCTTTGAAGGGACCCTGACCGTGGGCGCGCTCATTGCCTTCAACATGCTGGCCTCGCGCGTGACCAGCCCGCTCGTGCAGCTTGTTTCGCTGATCAACGAATACCAGCAGGTGGGCTTATCCCTGCGCATGCTCGCCAATATCATGGACAGTCCGCCGGAACGCCCGGCCCAGGCGCGTGGACTGACCCCCAGAATCCAAGGGGGGATCGAACTGGAAGGCGTCAGCTTCCGCTACGGCCAGCACGGCGAATACGCGTTGCGCGACATCACTCTGAATCTGGCGCCCGGCGATCTGATCGGCATTGTCGGCCGTTCCGGATCGGGCAAGAGTACGCTGACCCGTCTGGTCCAGGGTCTGTACACCGTGCAGCAGGGCATCATCCGCATTGACGGCTTTGACCAGCGCGAGCTGGATTTGGCGCATCTGCGCGCAAATATCGGGGTGGTGCTGCAAGAGAGCTTCATGTTCCGGGGCACGGTGCGGCAAAACATCAGCCTGGCCAGGCCCGGCGCGACCTTTGAGGACATCGTCGTGGCCGCCCGCCTGGCCGGGGCGGACGAATTCATCCAGCGTCTGCCCCAGAGTTATGACACGGAACTGGCGGAAAACGCGGCCAACCTGTCCGGCGGCCAGCGCCAGCGCCTGGCCATTGCCCGCGCGCTGCTCACCCAGCCGCGCATTCTCATCCTGGATGAAGCCACCAGCGCACTGGACGCCGAAAGCGAATCCATCGTCCAAGACAACCTGCACCACATCGCCAGAGGCCGCACCCTGCTCATCGTCAGCCACCGCCTGGCCATGCTCAGCGGCGCCAACCGCATCCTGGTCATGGATAAAGGGCGGATCGTCTCCCAGGGCGCCCATGCGGATCTGCATGGCCGTTGCCCCATCTATACCGAACTCTGGACGCGCCAGCATCGGCACCTGGGCTGCGAGTCCGGCCGGGGAACATCGCCATGAACCGCCGGCTCACAGACTGTATGCACAAACTCTGGGCGCTTTTCGAGACCAAGCAGAAGCTGGATCTTGATATTCTTGAATTCCACGCGGACCAGGTGGAGTTGGAACGGCGTCCCCTGCCTCCCGTCATGCGGTCCATGCTCTATTGTGTGGCGATCATTGTTTCCACCGCCCTTATCTGGTCGTTCATCGCCCAAATCGACAGGATCGTGGCGGCTGAAGGCCGCCTTATCCCGACGGCCCAGACCATCAAGGTACAACCGCTGGAAAACTCCATCATCAAGCAGTTTGAAGTGGAAGTCGGCCAGACGGTCAAAGCCGGCCAGGTGCTGGTGCGCCTTGATCCCACCTTTGCCAAGGCCGATGAAACGCGGCTGTTGGCGCGGGATAAAACCCTTGACGTCCATATCGCGCGGCTTGAGGCGGAACTGACCAAGACGGATTTCGTCACTCCCGACGGAACGAACGGCGATGCATTCGCCTTGCAGCACACGCTCTTTCTCGGGCGGAACACGGAGTATGGCAACCGGATCCAATCCTTTGACAACTCGCTGTCGGAACTGGGCATCACCGTCACCTCCCTGATAAAGCAACATGCCGAAAGCATAAACCAGCTCGCCATCCTGGCGGAAATCCAGGCCATCTACAAACGCCTGCACGAACAGGGGCACGAGAGCCGTGTGGCTCTTCTGAACGCGCAATTTCAACACGCGTCCAAGCTGTCGGAGTCCACGCGCCTCAAAAACGAGATTGAGGAGAAAAAACAGGCCATCGGGCGCGCCCAAGCTGAAAAAGACGCCTTTTCCAGCAAATGGAGCAACGACATCCTGGTGGAACTGGCCGGACTGCGCAAAGAACGCGACGCCATCCGCGAGGAACTGGCCAAAGCCTCGCGCTTGCACGACCTTTCGGTTCTCACCGCGCCGGAATCTGGCGTGGTGCTTGAGCTGGGACCCTTTTCCGCGGGATCTGTGGCTCGTGTGGGTGAGCCCGTCATGGTGCTGGTGCCGCTTGATGTGCCGCTGGAGGCTGAAATCTTCGTGGACCCCGGCGAGATCGGCTATATCCGCCCTGGGGACAGTTGTCGCCTCAAGCTGGAAACATTTCCCTTCCAGAAACACGGCGCCATTGAAGGCGTATTGCGCACCATCGGCAACGACAGTGTGCGGAGCGAAGGCTCTGAAAAGCCCAAATACAAGGCCCGCGTGGAATTGACGCATACAAAGCTCGTCAACGTGCCGGAAGATTTCCGCCTTATGCCCGGCATGTCCTTGCGGGCTGAAGTCAAGGTGGGCACCCGCCGCGTGATCAGCTTTTTCACCTATCCCCTTATCCGCACCCTGGACGAGGGTCTGCGGGACCCTTGACAGACATGTCTCCTTCTCGAAAAATTTTAAAAAAAATCTAACGTAACGGCCTTACAGATCTTCACACGTGGAAAGGCTGCTGCTATACAGCAAGAAACGTGTCGCATGGCCCGCCCCGGCGTGGGATGGAGCGTACACGCTGGAGGGCATATGGATGCTGACAATGTAAAATTTCCCACTCTGCCGACGCCTCAGCCCGGCCAAGCCGGTCGCCGCAAGCTGATGATTATAGCGGTATTGGCGTTCATGCTGCTTGCGAGCCTGACCTTCTGGCTGACCCGCGACGAAGATGCCCAAAAGGACATCACCGCTATGGCGGAAGACGCTCTACGCAACGCCGGACTTAATCCTTTGGTCAATGCCACCAAGGAACTGCTTGCGCCGCCGCCACCGCCGCCACCGGTGCATAGCGTCGGCGTGGCCGCGCCGGGCATCCCCGCCAGCGGCACCTTGATCCAGGGCAGCATACCCGCCGCGCCGGATCTTCTTTCCACCGCCCCAAGCGTACAACATACGGAAGTCCTTCCGACAAATCCGAATACGGCAACGCCGCCCGCGACGCCTCCGGGCGTGATGCCGCAGCAACGCGAAGACAGCGTCATCCGTCCGGATTTCGTGCATGATCTGGCGAACTGGCTGGTGGCGCGCTACAAACCCGCCCCACAAGGCGGCAGAGGGCAAATCAACGCCGGCATCCAAGCTGCGAACATGCGTTACGGCATGAACTTGCACGGCATGGAACGCCAGGCCAAAGACCCTGCCGCAGCGCGCGCCCGTATCCTGCGCTATGCCTTCAGCCCCTCCATGCTCGAAGCCTTATACGGCATTTACGCGGATCGCCTGGTGGAGGATGTGGCGCGGGCAGCGCTTGCTCCAGATCAGGGAAAAGCGCTGAGCGAGGCGCAACTGGATGACCTGTATAAAAACTACGCCGCCTTTTTTGCCGATCTGGCCGGCGTGACCGGCGGCATTGCCGCAACGCGCGATCTGAAAGAACGCATTGACGCCGTCAATAAGGCCAACCAGCGGACCATCGCTCTGCACAGGCAGATCACGGAAAACGTTTTTGCCTTGGATGAAGCCCGCGAAAAGAAGGATGACGCCAGTATTCCGGGTATCCAAGCCAGAATCGAAAACCTGAACGAGCGCTACCGCGCCGGTCTGCAAGCGCAGAGCAGCGCCCGCGCGGCCTTGGTTGCCTCCATCCGCAACAACGGCCGCGGCCCGACTCAGCGTCTGGACGACGACAGCGTGATTTTCCTTACGCTATGGATAGAACGCCGCATGGACAAGCAAGCCGATGCGCTTGACGCCGTACGCAAGGCCTCCGCTCTGCTGAGCGATTTGTCCCGGCGTTTTGAAAACGCGGCCGGATCTCCGCACAAACCGGCCGGAACACGCTAACAGCCATGCGCCGCATCCTCTGCCTTCTCCTTATCTTGTCCCTTGCCGGCACGGCTCTTGCGGGCAGCACTCCTGAACAGGCCGTGCGCAACGCGCAACGCGCCATAGACACGAAGGACGCGGATCGTCTCGATCAACTCATCGACGTCAACCGCATACTGAGCGCGGCAACGGATCTGCTGCTGGCCGAAGCGGCCAAGCCGAACGGACAACTCCCCCCCATACTGGCCCTCCTGCTCTCCTCCGCCAAAGACAGCCAAGCCTTGGCCGGCCTGCGGGATCTCATCGCCAAGGAAATGCACGCGTTCATACGTTACGGGGTATTGTCCGGAAATTTTGCCGGAGAGCCCGATCAAAGCGTCCGCCCCGGCGGCATTCTGGCGTCCCTGCTCGGCAACGTGTCCATGGGCCGCAAAGAATTGCGCGTGGCTGGGCCTTCCGCGCCCGACGGACAGGAGCGGGTTTTTTTGCCCGTCGAACTGAAAGACTACGGCAACGGCAATATCTACCCGCTGCTGCTACGCCTGCAATGGCAGGCTCCAGACTGGCGGATTGTGGAAATCGTCAACCTCCCCGACATCTGGAACCAAATTCTGGCCGAGGCCGAGACGCAACGTTAGCCTCATGCCGCGTCACATTCATGTTTTCCGCAAACGCCGCGCATCTCCGACGCGGATGGTGAAGCGTTCGCGGTCGAAGTATTCGAGCAGGGCTATGAGGTATTTGCGGGACAGGCCGCCGGTCAGTTCCCTGAGTACGGTGTGGTCGATCTCTTCATGGGTGGCGAACCAGTCTCGGACGCGTTGTTTGATCTCGTCCATCACGCCGCCGGCGTAATACATGCCCTCGGTGACTTTGATGAGGCTGCCGTCTTCCACGAGCAGCTTGATGACCCCGGCAGCCTGCTTGGGATCAATCTTCAGTTCGTCAAGCACTTCTTTCATGTTCGGAGGCGCCGTGCCGCCCTTGAGGTGGGCCTGGAGAATTTTTTTACGCAGCCCGGCCTGATCCGAAGCCAACGAAACCTTATGCGCGGGCAGACGCAGCAGTTCGCCCTCCACAAGCAGGCTACCGTTACGGATGCAGCGCTCGACAACGAAATGCGCCAAACGGGGAGCAAGCCCCTTGCTCCATCCGGTATTCAACGCTCCGCGCGCCATGCCGCTTTTCAAAGGTTCTTTCCGGTGAAAGGCCGCCGCCTGCGCAAGACAGGCTGCACACAGGCTTTCCAGTGCCCTGGCCGCGATATAGGCGTGGCCGTCTTTGTCAAAACAAAAAATTTCACCTTTGGAACTTAAGGCTTGCAAAGCGTTATCCAGAGATCTGCCGTCCAGGTTGCTCAAAACCGACAAGTGCGCGCGATGTGCTCCTTTGTCTTCGGCCAAAAGAATCTGCACGGCGAGCAGACGTTCGGCCTGTGTATCGGGCGTGAGCGCCAATTCCGAGAGTTCCTCCAGCAACATAAGGCGCGCGGCGCAGTGCGGGTCGCGCGTGCGCAGAGGCAGACCCAAAGGGTGGAGCACAAGCCCGCCGGCTACGGTACGTAAAGGGGAAAAAGCGCGCAGCACGCAACGGTCGGCGAACACGCCGACCAAGGGTTCGCTCAGGCGCAGTTCGGCAAGAGCATATTCGCCGGGGTTCACGCGATCACGCCCGAAAAAGTGCAAGCGCGCAAAAAGCTCCTTTGTGCCGTGGTGAAGATGCACTTCCGTGCGATGCCGGAGCGCGCGCGGCGAGGAAGAAAGGCAGGCCAACCGCACGACCCAGCGTTCGGAAGGAAAGAGTGTGCCGGGCCGGGCCAACACCTCCCCGCGCCGGATATCCCCGACTTCCAGGCCTTGCAGATTCACAGCCGCGCGGATTCCGGCCCTGCCGTCACCCGCGGAGCTGCCGTAACTTTGCAGACCGCGCGCCTTGGACGCGATGCCGGAAGGCTCCAGCACCACCTCGTCCCCCACATGCAGCGAACCGGAAATGAGCGTGCCGGTCACCACAGTGCCGTGCCCCTTCATGGTGAAGACGCGATCTACCGGCAGACGGAACAGATCCTTACGGCGGCGCGGGGCCAAGGCGCCCGCCAGGTGCAAAATATGCCGCTTCAGCTCGTTCAGCCCCTGGCCCGTGACGGATGATACGGGATATACCGGCGCGTCTTCCAAAAAACTGCCCCGCACAAAGGCGGCGATATCGTCTTTGGCGAGTTCCAGCCATGCGTCGTCCACCATATCTATCTTGGTCAGCGCCACAAAGCCGTGGCGAATGCCGAGCAAAGAGCAGATTTCCAGATGTTCGCGGGTCTGGGGCATGACTCCTTCGTCCGCAGCGATGACCAGCATCACAAAATCAATGCCCGTAGCTCCGGCAACCATGTTTTTCACAAAACGCTCATGCCCCGGCACATCCACAATGCCGAGGCGCTCGCCGTCCGGCAGATCGCAATAGGCAAAGCCGAGTTCAATGGTGATGCCCCGGCGTTTTTCCTCTTCCAGACGGTCGCAGTCTATGCCGGTGAGCGCCCGCACCAGCGAAGTCTTTCCGTGATCGATATGTCCCGCGCTGCCCATGATGACCGGCATGCTGCCTCCCTTGGGTGGAATTCCCGCTGTCTTTACGAAGCACAGGGCGGTTCTTGCGTACGTTCCCGGATGTCGCGCAGGCGTTCTTCGCGGCGCGTTTCCAGGTGGCCTTGCATGGCCCGTACCTGTTCTTCAAAGCCTGCTTCCGCTAAAGAAAAGTGAACGGAAGTAAATTCCGCGAAAATACGCGCCCAACCCGGCAGATCATACAAATAGGCGCGTTCTCCCGGAGCAAAACCCTCCAGGCAACGCTTATAGACGCCCAGTCCGGAGCACTGCGGCTCAAGTTCCCGTGGGATGCAGCCCAGGCGATCCACGCAAAGCAGATCCACCTTGCCGCCTTCCGCCATGCGATCAAGGGCGGCTTTGAGGGCAAGCGCCTCCTCGGTGGTAAAGCCGCGCGGAGCGCCGCCCCAACTGTGGTTCTTGACGATGCACAGGATGTCGCGCCCGGAACTCAAAGCCTTACAAAATTTCTTGTGCAAATAGCGCATGCGGCTTGCAAGTTCCTTAAAGGCCGCCTCCACAATGTCGTCCCGGTAATTGTGGGCGCGCAGGCTGGTTTTGCCGTGAAACTGGATCCGGGTATGCTTGCAGCGGAACATATCGAAGCTGCCCCGGGCGATGTCGTAGCCTTCGCTGAAAAGCGCGTCCATACAGTTCAGCGCGTTCAACAAATTCGGCACATCGGGAACGAGCGCCCAGGACAGAGGATAGGAATCCAGCCTGCCGTACATGTCCTCCAACGCGTAGCTCGGTTCACAGTTGAGACCCAGGCTGATGATGTGGTGGTATTTGCGCACCATGGCGATCTTGCCAATCCCCGCTATTCCACAGAGGGTCTGTTGTGTTGCCACCACAACTGCAAGGTGAGAAGCGTCCACAGCGCCTTACGGTGATCGTGCCGGCCCGAGAGGTGCTGTTCCACAAGCCTGCCCACGCCCGTAGGGCTGAACAGACCCTGTTCCTTCAGATAGCCGGGACCGAGCAGTTCCTGAACCAGAGGTTTGAGCGCGCCGCGCAGCCAGCCCGCCACGGGGATGAGGAAACCTCGTTTGTTGCGCTTGAGTATTTCAGGCGGCAACAAGCGCGCACAGGCTTTTTTCAGCAAATATTTCCGCGTAAAAAAATGCAGCTTGTACGAAACAGGCAAGCGCGCCACGAAGCCGGCCAGATCACGATCCAGGAAGGGCGCGCGCACTTCAAGCGAGTGCATCATGGAACAACGGTCCACTTTGAATAAAATGTCGTCCAGCATGTACTGCCGCACATAGAGAAGAAAAAGCTTCACCAGCGGATCCGGATCCGGACATTCTTCATATATATCGCGGGTAGAGGCAAAAAGCGCCGCGCTGTTCAGCAGTGCCGCATCAGGATGCTGCCAGAGGCTTTGTTGCAGTTCCGGGCCGATGGCGGTCAGCCAATTCTGCACGGTCAGCCAAGGTGGTACGCGTGTTCCTGACAAGAAGGTCTGGGCTGCCAGCCGGGGATTGATATAACTGTCCGACTGCGGCAAAAAGCGCGCCAGCGGGTTAAGAAGCGTACGGACCGCAAGAGGAATGCGGCGATACCAGCCGGCGGCTTTGCAGCCTTGATAGTGTTCATATCCGGCAAACAACTCGTCCGAACCGTCTCCGCCAAGCGCCACCGTGACTTTTTCCCGTGCAAAGCCGGCAAGCAGATAGGTGGGCACAACCGAAGGGTCGGCCATAGGTTCATCCAGGCGGGTGGCAATGAGGGGCAGAAGACCCGCGCATTCTCCCGCGGAAAGGATGCGTTCCTCATGTTGGGTTCCATAATACTCCGCCACCAGACGGGCATAGGAAGACTCATCATAGCCCGCCTCGGTAAAACCGATGGAAAAACTGTTCACCCGCGGCAGCATGGATGCCATCAATCCGGTGACGATGGAGGAGTCGATGCCGCCGGACAGAAACACTCCCAGCGGCACATCACTGATGAGCCTGCGCCGCACGGCCTGTTCCAGCAGGTGATGCAACTCTTCCGTCAGGACGGCTTCCGTGCTTGCAGCGGCTTCGGACAAGGGCATGCGCCAATACCGGCCGGTCTGCACCTTGCCGTCCCGCATCAGCAGAAAATGCGCGGGCGGCAGCTTGTGGATCTCCCTGTATATGGATTGCGGCGTCGGCACATATTCATAGGCCAGATATTGGGCCAGACTCGTGCGCGATACGGTGAGTTTGAGGCCGGGCGCCTGTTTCAGTGCGTTGATTTCGGAGGCAAAATACAAACGGTCCTGCTGCACGGTGTAGTGCAACGGCTTTTTGCCGAAGCGATCCCTGGCGCAGAACAGGACGTTCTCCCGGGCATCCCACAGGGCAAAAGCAAACATTCCTTCAAGATGATCAAGAAAACCATGCCCATACGCAAGCCATGCGTTGATGAGCACTTCCGTGTCGGATCGGGTACGGAAGGCGTAGCCCCGGCGGACCAGATCCTCACGGATTTCCGTAAAATTGTAGATTTCCCCGTTAAAACACCCATGTACGCGGCCAGTGGCCTCGCACATCGGCTGGTCGCCGGTGTTCAGGTCGATGATGGACAGGCGCCGATGTCCCAGCGCCACAGAACCTTCCTGCCAGACGCCTTCCGCATCCGGACCCCGATGAACGTGGGCCTTGTTCATAGCCCCGAGCCAATGCGAGGCCTCCGGCGGCAACGGACTGCCGTCCAGGTTCAGAACACCGGCGATGCCGCACATGAGAACTCCGTCCTCATCCTACGCTTTCGCCATTTCTTCCCGGAGGGAAGCGGAACGTTCCACGGCATGAGGCAGTTCCTGCGCAACCAGATCAAGCGTGTGGCGTATGTGCTCTTCCGTGTGCGCCGCCGAGAGAAAGAAACGCAAACGGGCTGTCCCTTCCTTGACGGCGGGGAAAGTAATGGGCATGGCGTAGATCTGGCGCTCGATCAGCGACAAGGCGAGACAGCCGGCGACGAAAGAGTTCCCCACAATAATCGGCACTACCGCGTAGCCCTGCGCCGCGCCGGTATCAAGCCCCTTGCCGCGCGCATACTCCAAAAAGAACCGGCTGATATGCTGGATCCTGTGTACCCGCTCCGGCTCGCGCTTGAGAATGGACAGCGCCGTGTTGCAGGCTACAGCGACAATAGGCGGCATGCCCACGCTGAACACAAAGCCCGGGGAATCGTATTTGAGGTATTCCACCAGCCCGGAACTGCCCGCGATCATCCCGCCGCAGCCGCACAGGCTTTTGCTCAAGGTGCTCATCCACAAATCGACATCCGCGGGATTGACGTTGTAATATTCACGTATGCCCCGGCCTGTCGCGCCAAGTACGCCCAGCGAATGCGCCTCGTCCACCATCAGGAGGCAGTTGTATTTCTTCTTCAGTTCAATAAGCTTCGGCAGATCCGGAACATTGCCGTCCATGCTGAACAGGCCTTCCGTCACAATAATGGCGCGTTTAAAATCGCCCCGCTTCTGCACAAGAAGCCGTTCCAGCTCGTCGGCGTCATTGTGCGGGTAGGAAATACGTTGCGCCGGGGAAAGTTTGCATCCCTGCACGATGGAATTATGGGCCAGTCCGTCATGCAGGATGAGATCCCGCGGCCCCATAAGGACACCCAGCGTAGACACGTTGGCCGCGTGTCCGCTTACGTACACGATACTGTCCTCAACCCCGTAGAAATCCGCCAACGCGCGTTCCAGCGCGCGGTGCGGCGGACGTTCGCCGCCAACCAGGCGGCTTGCGCAGGCGGAAGTGCCGTAGCATTTGGCAGCCTCCGTCACAGCCGCCGTAATTTCTGGGTGTCCGTTGATATCCAGATAGTCGTACGTTGAAAAATTTATATATTCCTTCCCGTTGATACGCGTTGTGCCTTTCGCCAACCCTTCATGGCAGGCAAACAGGGGATTGGGAAGGCCCATGGATGTCCACATGCGCGCATTCCGCTGGAAGGAGAGTTTTGAGGAACGCATGCCCCCGAAAATGCTGGAACCTTCCTGCTTATCCACGCGCGCATCCTCGGGATGCATCTCTGCCGCGGCGTTGCCGGCCGCTTCATCCACAGCTTGCCTTGTCGTCATGCAGTACCTCATGCGTCTATGGCAAGAGGCGGCCGCAGCCCGCCTCTCTCCGTTCATTATGAACATGTTTTCTCTGTCCCATATGCCCCATGCTACACGATGGGATCAATCAGCCCGTATCCTCCGTCGCGGCGGCGGTAAATGACGTTGATGCGTTCCGATTCGGCGTTGAGAAACACAAGAAATTCGTTCCCGGCAGCGTCCAACTGCATGACGGCCTCATCCACATGCACAGGTTTGGGCTCGAATTTCGAGGTGCCGGTGATGACGCGTTCGCCGCCTTCTTCCTGGAGTTGATAGGTAAAAACGTCAATAACCGCGTTTCTGCTCTGGCGGCGGTGTTCCTTGACTTTGGAGACATGCTTCTTGACCTGCGCCTCAAGCTTGTCCAGCACGAGGTCAATGGAAGCATACATATCTTCCGTCTGTTCCGCAGCGGTCAGTTGCAAGCCTTCTCCGCCGACCTGCACATCGCATTTATGCCGAAACTTATCAACGCTCAAACCCACCTGCACATCCAGGCCGGAAGCTTTCCCAAAAAAACGGCCCAGTTTTTCAAAGCGCCGGCGGGCATATTTCTTCAAATGTTCCGAAGGCTCAAAATTCTTGAAAGTAAAGGCAATGTGCATGAAAAGCTCCTTTATCCAAACGTGTGTAGAAGATTAAGGAAAGGCGTTAAAAATGCTCCTTCCGCCGCGAGGAGGAGGCGATATCCATGGCGGTACGGTATTTAGCCACGGTACGGCGCGCAATATTCACTTTCAAATGCTCTTTCAGCATTTCGCCGATGCGTTCATCGCTCAAGGGTTCCTTGGAGTTCTCCTCGGCAATGAACTTCTTGATCAGAGCTTTCACGCTTTCCGAGCCGACCTGGCTGCCATCGTCAAGACCGAGGGCGCTGTTAAAGAAAAATTTCAGTTCGAACACGCCATGGGGCGTTGCGACATATTTGTTGGTGGTAATGCGGCTCACGGTGGATTCGTGCATTTCGATGTCTTCCGCAATGTCCTTAAGGATAAGCGGCCCAAGACGGCTGACGCCTTCCACGAAAAAGGCCTTCTGGTGCTTCACGATGCTTTCCATGACTTTATAGAGGGTACGCTGGCGCTGGTGCAGGCTTTTAATAAGCCATGACGCGGAGCGCATTTTTTCCGTACAGTACTCCTTCTCCTTGTCGGACATTGAGGAAAGCCGCGCATCGTACAAAAGGGAAAGCTGCAGTTGCGGCAGGCCGTCGTCATTGAGGACGATGAAAAAATCATCGCCGTGCTGATACACGAAGACATCCGGGCTGACATACGCGGATTCGCCGCTCCCGAAACTTGCGCCGGGCAAGGGGTCAAGGCTCTGGATGATATCCATGTACTCCTTGAGCTCGTCCATATCCAGTTTGAATTTCCGCAATAACGGCTTGTAGCGCCGTTCTTCCAGATCCTCCAGATGATTGCGCACCAATTCCACCAGGATGGGGTCGCGATCATAGCGCAGGACCTTGAGCTGCACGAACAGGCATTCTTGCGGCGTACGCGCGGCCACGCCCACAGGGTCGAACTGCTGCACTATCTCCAGAACCTTCAGCACGGCTTCGGGAGAACTTTGGGCCATTGCGGCCATTTCTTCCAAGGAGGCCTGGAGATAGCCGGTTGACGAAAGGTTGCCGATGATAATTTCCCCGATGTCCTTCTGCTCCTCCGTCAGGGAAGAAAGGCGCAATTGCCATAAAAGATGTCCCTCCAGCGAGGGCTTGCCGGAATAGCGCGCCTCAAAAGGCGTCATATCTTCAAAGGATTCGTATTCCCGCATTTGAGACAGACGCGGCGTACTGGCAAATTCGCCGAGGTAATCCTCCCAGTCGGCGTTATGGGTGGCTTCCCGTTCATATCCGGCATCATCCCCGGCTTCCTGGCGCTTGCCGTCATCGACAGAGTGGTGTTCTTCCTGCTCTTCCTGGGCTTCCTCCAGAAAAGGATTCTCCAGAAGCTCATTCTGCACGGTTTCCAGCAGCTCAAGGCGGGAAAGCTGTAAGAGCTTGATAGCCTGCTGGAGTTGGGGGGTCATGACCAACTGTGTGGTCAATTTAAGTTGTTGCCGTAATTCTAACGCCATAGGAAACTATCTTGTGTAAAAAACCCTGTTGTGCCGTTCACATTATGCAAACATTGTGCCCTAGGAGCGGCAAGTATGCAAGTGCCGTCCAGCACGGGTGTCCGGCACGGGGCGGGCGCCGCAGCGTTCAGTTCCCCGCTTTCTTCTCTTTCGCGGCCCGGATGAACTCCCGAAAAAGCGGATGGGGATTCATGGGATTGGACTTGAATTCCGGATGGAATTGGCAGCCCAGAAACCAGGGATGATCCGGCAATTCCACGATATCCACCAGGCTGCCGTCGGGCGAAAGACCGCTGAACGCCATGCCCTTTTCCCGCAACAGATCAAGATAGGCGTTATTGAATTCATAGTGGTGGCGGTGGCGTTCCTGCACCTCGGCGCGGCCGTACGCCTTGTACGCCTTGCTGTCCGCCTGGAGGCGGCAAGGATAGGAGCCGATCCGCATTGCTCCGCCCTTGCCGCTTGCGGTATCGTGCCGCTCACGCATCTGAGGGCGGACGTCACAGCATTCCGGCGCCACGCAGATCACCTTGTCTTGCGCCGAGGCGTCGAATTCCACGGAATTCGCCTGGGGCAGGCCCGCCGCATTGCGCGCATACTCAATGACCGCGCACTGCATGCCAAGGCCGATGCCGAAGAAAGGCATTTTGTTCTCACGGGCATAGCGGATGGCCTGTATCTTGCCTTCCACGCCCAAGTACCCGAAACCGCCGGGCACAAGAATGCCGTCCACATCCCCCAGCATATCCGCCGCATTGTCCGGGCTGAGATCCTCGGAGTTCACATAGCGCAGCTCCACTGCCGCCCTGTTGCCGATCCCGCCGTGGATGAGCGCCTCGTGCAGGCTTTTATAGGCTTCCCTGAGATCCACATATTTCCCGACCACCGCTATCGTGACGCGACTTTCAGGCTTCGCGCACGCATGCACAAGTTCGCGCCAGGGATCAAGCTGCGCGTTGCGGGCGGGCAAGCGCAGCAGAATAGCCACTTTCTGGTCAAAACCCTCTTCGTAAAAGGCCAAGGGCAATTCATAAATGTTTTTGACGTCAACGGACGAAAATACGGCATCCTTGTCCACGTTGCAAAAAAGAGCGACCTTACGTTTCAGTTCCTGAGAAATCAACTGTTCACTGCGGCACAGGATGATATCGGGTTGAATGCCTATGGAGAGCAGTTCTTTTACGCTGTGCTGGGTGGGCTTGGTTTTCAGTTCGCCCGATGCGCGCAGATAGGGCACCAGCGTCAAATGGATGTTCAGACAGTTCTCGCGGCCGATGTCGGAGCGCAGTTGCCGTATGGCTTCCAGGAAAGGCAGGCTCTCAATGTCGCCTACCGTGCCGCCGATTTCAATGATCGCCACGTCCGGCGGTTCCGCTTCCTCTGCAAGACTCAGCACGCGGCGTTTTATTTCATCCGTGATATGGGGAATCACCTGCACCGTGCTCCCCCGATAATCCCCGCGCCGTTCCTTCCGGATGACCTCGTGATAGATAGCGCCCGCAGTTGCGGTGTTCTTACGGGACAAGGGCATGCCCAGATAACGTTCGTAATGCCCGAGATCCAGATCCGTTTCCGCGCCGTCCTCTGTCACGAATACTTCCCCGTGTTCAAGGGGATCCATGGTGCCCGGATCAATGTTGATGTAGGGATCCAGTTTCTGGATGGTGACGGAAAGACCGCGAGCCTTGAGCAAAGCGCCGAGAGACGACGATGCCAGCCCCTTCCCCAAAGAAGAAAGCACACCGCCGGTAACAAAGATATATCGCGTTTTCATAGGGTTCATTCCTTAGGATTATGTATCTTCACAAGCTTGCCGTTCATACGGGTCTTTGTACGCTTTTTTTCAAGAAACGGTAGTGGGTCTTTTGATATTTTTTCTGCGAACTTTTCGAGAGTTGACAGTGTCTTGTTGGGCGGCGTGCAAAAATATGACCCCCTTGACCGTGTGATCGGCGTACAAAATTGACCCCCTCCTGAAAATAATTTTCTAGAGAAAAACGCACTTCTCCCCGAACAGGCAGGCCGCGCACATATCGCACTTTCCGTCCCCGCCGGAAGCGCCTTGGTCGCCCTGGAGGCCATCCAGGGCATGTTTGCCTTGGCCTCGAAAAGAAAGGGCCGCACGTTGTCAGGCCCCTCTCGGAACCCACCAATGCGCGGCGGTTAAGTTAAGATATGTATACCCGTTGTAGTGTTTCTGTCAAGCGCGTTTTGTATCACAAGCACAAAAATTGCTTGCCTTTTATCCTGTTTCCGATAGAGAATCTCTCATTGTAATCATTGAGAAAGAGAGCATGTGAGCAGAAAGACAATGGCGGCAGACAACACCTCCTCCCGCGCGCGTTTCGCTGAGGCTGTGATCATTCATTCTGGCCCGCTTTTTGCTTCTCTCTCTCTCTCTCTCTCTCTAACTTAAACAACCCCTGTAACGCGCCCGCCTCCAAGCCCGGCGCGGTTTTGTCGTTTGTAAAACGGCCTTGTTTCCCTATCGGGAGGCAGGGCCTTTTCTTTTTCCCCAATACCGCTGACCCGGAGGCCCTTACATGAACCGTATCCTGTCCCCTGCCCGCGTCCTTGGATGCAGCCTGATTTTTGCCTTGATCCTGTCTCTGCCCGCGGCCTTTCCCGCTTTCGCCGCTGGTTTTATCATTTTCGGAGGTTCTGGCGGCGGCGGCGGTGGATCCTCGGGTACCACAGGCGGTTCTGGCGGCGCCGCAAGCGCGAATGGCGGCGGCGGTGGTGACGGGCAAGGCGGCGGCGGCGGTGGTGGTGAGTATTACCTGCTTGACGGCGCTGCCACGGGCGGCGCGAATGGCTATCCGGCTTCCGGTCCTACCGGAGGTGCGGGTGGCGGTTCCAATAATACAGCCGCTGGCGGTGATGGTACTGCTACTGACGGAGCAGCCGGTACTTCCGGAACTGCGGGAGGAGGAGGAGGCGGCGGGGTAGCAAACAACGGTGGTAGTGCCGGAACAGGCGGCACGGGAGGCAACAGTAATACAACCAATTACGCGACATTGTCCAATAGCTATGACAATGCCGCAATCGCCGGAGGGAACGGCGGCGGCGGCGGCAATGCGGATGCTCCAGTAGGAGGCGGCGGCGGGGGCGGCGGCGGAAACGTGAACGTCACTGCCTCAAGTGGTCTTAGCGTGGGTACTCTGAGCATCAGCGGCGGGGACGGCGGCAAAGGGGGAGAGAGCTTTAGTTCTCTTTCCAGTGGGACTAGAGGAAGCGGCGGTTCTGCAGGCAATGGCGGTGGCGGCGGAACAGGTACTGCCTCTACCAGCATGTCTGGAGGCGGTGGCGGTGGTGGCGGCGGCAATGCCGCCCTGACTGTTACAGGGGGAGTGCTGGAGGTAAGCGGCGTTCTTTCCCTGACAAGCGGCCAGAAAGGACAGAATGGCACTGTTGGCCCAGCACCAGGCCAAGGCGGCGCGGGCGGTGGCGCGAGCCTCACAGCCGACACCTTGATTGCCCCAACCATCAATCTGACCAGAAACGACGGGGCGCTGACCTTCAACGTGACCAATCTGGAAATCGGCAGCACCAGCAACACCACGCTGACCGCCACCGGCTTGGGGGCGGGTGATGTGTCCATCGGCACCCTGCTTTTGACCGGCAACAAAAATTTCACCTTAGCCGGAACCGCCGCGTCAGCAGTCAATGTGGGGCAACTCACAATTAACGGCGGCACGTTGAATGACGCGAACTGGAGCAACCTTGTCGGCGGCGGCATTGCCTACACGACGACGAGTGACATTACTCTGCAAGCTGGTGGGGCCATAGTTGACATCAGCAACAACCAGACCTTGAGCCGCATCCTTACCGGCGCGGGCGGCCTGACCAAGACCGGCACGGGCACTCTTACCCTGACCGGCGCCAACACCTACGGCGGCGACACCACGCTGGCCGCCGGACGCATCGACGTCGGCAACAACTCCGCGCTCGGAAGTGGAGCCGGAGCCTTGAATATGAACGGCGGCACGACCCTCGGCTTTACGGGCAATTTCTCCGTAGCCAACGACATTCTCCTGAACGGCGCGGCTACATTCGACACCGGCGCAAATAGCGCAACGCTCAACGGCGTCATCTCCGGCCTCGGTTCTTTGACCAAGACCGGGACGGGAATGCTGTACCTCAGCAACGCGAACACGTTCAGCGGCGCTCTGGCCCTTGACGCGGGCAATCTCACCGTGACGGCAGCCGGCTCCATCAATAACGCAAGCTCCCTGTCCCTGGGCGCGAATACGTTTTTTGATTATTCCGCCGCGACAGCCTATGCGGCCTCCTCTCCCTTGGCGCTCAAGAATATGACCGTCAACGGCCTGGGAGCGACGATCAAACCCAATTCCGGCTATTTTGCGGATTTCACGAACGGCAACCTGTTTTTCAACATCCCGAATACCGCCGTCGCCAACTCCGTTCTCCTGACAGTCGCGGGCAATGCCGACATGACAGGGGCCACGGTCGGCCTGAACACGCCTTCAGGCAGGCCGAACCTGGCTGTTGGCGACAAGGTGATCCTGCTGGATGGCACGCGCGCGAGCAACACCATGACCAGCGATGTAACCACCCTGACCGTGAAAACCGCGAGCGGCGACACCTACACCATAGAGGTGGACGGGGATCAGCTTGATGCGATTCTTCAGCAGGCATCCCCCACCGGCCCGGCTTATGAGCGCCTGAAAGCCTATGCGGAAAG
>Ga0123357_10001387_pt1 | contig 25691 bp, 22 predicted proteins | sample TergutEmb28metaG_FD_89873 | JGI IMG/M metagenome (GOLD analysis project Ga0123357, IMG submission 89873) | Embiratermes neotenicus P4 segment gut microbial communities from Petit-Saut dam, French Guiana - Emb289 P4 | ecosystem: Host-associated > Arthropoda: Insects > Digestive system > Gut ...
GTTCACAGATGTGAAAAGTGTGTTGAAGTAAAGGGAGATTATATTGAAAAATAGCAAAGTTATTTCATTTCTGTCACCTTTCAAAGTTGGTCAGGCCGGAAACTTATGGACCCTACCACGTATATGGCAACCACATAACTTTGAAGATATTTCCAACACAATTTATTCACAGTTTGGCAACCTTAGTTGACCATAACATTCACCGGACTTGACAGCACCAGATTTTTGACTGTGGGAATGTCTGAAGTGTATAGTGTATGCTGCTTGCCCACGCTGTAACCACAACCTGAAATTCATCATGGGAATTATAAGAAGTAATTGTTCTTTATTGCAGAAAATTATGTAGAACTTTATATGATTTAAGCAATGTATCACATATTGTGGAGGTCATCTGGAAAAAATAATGTTCAAAAAGAAGGGAATAGATTCTGTACTGTTATCAATATGTTAGCTACTACTTCAGTCTGTTTACTGTGCAGTCTCTCACAGTAGTTTGGAAAACACTACCATATCATTGTGCACTGTCCTATACATTAAGAACTCTTAAAAACTAAGTCCTTGTCAAGCCATTGGTTTCTCAGCTGTTCAAGACATTCCCAGCCTATTTAGAAACTCTAACCTTCATTAGTATGTTTGCACGAGCCTCTAGTAACAATAGTACTTTCCAAACAGACATCATTTTATGTGAAAAATTTTCATGAAGTACTAATGTAAACATTGGTTGTTGATCTGAAGGATCTTGTAAGGATGGGACAAGCACAACTGCCTCACATCTGAAGAAACTGGGAGGACTTAGGTGTAATTAGGAGGGTAATATTGGAATGAATCTTATGGCAACAAACCTTCAGATACAACACATCATCTGAGTGACCACCATCTTTTAAAGGGGGATTCTGTTCAACAGAGTTAGTTATGTGATTTCTATAATGGAGGTGTGTTACAGATCATACACATATATTGGACTTCTTCAATCTTCTCACGTTTTGTTCAAATGTAACATACCTTAAGCTAGCTGTCCTTCCTTCATGAGGTAACGAGGAAATTTTTACATTTCAACTAGCAGGGACCTCCAACCAGAAGTTATGAAGGGTTTACTTTCATACCACACAGATTTCTATTGTTACATGCCTATTGATATTATTATAGTTGTTTTTTACATATTTTTGCGGAGAATTTAGTATTGAGGATTTCTGGGATGTGACACTGTCATTGGGTGAGTGGTTCCTGGTGTTTCGAAGAAATATAGTGTGTTCATCTTCACAGGTCAAGTATTCCAAAGTCTGTGCTTGACCCTGGAAGATGAGTGCATCATTTTGCTTTGAAATATCAGCAGCCACTCACCCAGTGATATAGCATCACATCCTAACAGGCCTGAACCATTGACAACACTGCTTTGAGAACGTGAAATATCACATGCTTGGGGGAGTGGAGGATGGCTTCATATATTCATAGCCTGAGCATTGTGTAGAGGTGAATTATCAGCTGCACACCTCGGCTACCTGGTGAAAGTCTCTTGTTCCTCTTGCATATGAAAGGTGGTTGAGCCTCAGATTTTGTTTGAATAGAGTGGACTGGAGTTAAGTGCCGGTCCCTACTGGGAAACAAATCCTGATTCCATTCTGATCCATCTTGCAACCTCGTCATTCTACCAGCAGCACAAAAGTAGCTGAATGGGTATTGATGTTCACCATGGCAAATGACAGTAAAATGATGAGAAACTGAATGTGGATGGAGCAACAGTGGTCAGTCTTATCATTTGCCCTGTGATATGACAGATACTGGATATTAACTGCTTTCTGTGTTCACAGATAGCAGACCAAAGTCCAGCCAGATGTAATATAGCAGAAATGAAAAACATAGAATGCAGAGTTGTAGGAACCCATCAGTTCTACAAGGACACTGGTGAGAATGTGGAATGCAGTATTATGAACGAAGGGCTCAAGTGTGTCGGAGGGTGTCAGAACTATGAGATCCGCGTCCTATGTAAATGTAAGTAACTCATTCACACTTTACCAGCATCTTTGACCTTACAGTTGCCAGCAGAAAATTATAGAAAGTATGTGACTTGAGGTCAGCTGGTCCATGTGCTTCCACCATCACAGTATATGTTGTTTCATACAGTTGATGAAGTTTAAATATGAAATCCATTGTTTTGTAGGCAAAGAGGTTAACTGTCTTATTTAATATGAGTGAAAAGATGTGATTTCAGCTGGAGTAATTTTCAACATTTTGTTTCGATTTTGTTTTCTTTGTTGTGTCTGATATTGTTTTGCTGTTACAAACATATTGTTGTGAAATCTAATCAGCAATACAATTTGTGCACTGTATGTAGTTGAAATTATGTATTTCAACAAAGCTGATTGACATGAAGAAAAAGTTCTTAGGCTTTAGCAGTGGTGTAGTTGAGGTCTTTGTTCTTCCAGGATGTGGCGCTGCATCACTGGGTAATAGGTTCCCAATGCTCTCAGACCACTACATTGTCTTGGAACACAGGGCAGTGAAGCAGAGCCACATTCCAGAAGAGCAGAAACCAAAATACTTGATACTGCATAGAGACTATACATAGTTTTTTAATACTATTTTTATTTTTAATTGTGTGTACCCTTATGTATTTCCTGCTTTAATATTACAGAACTCTGCAGTTTACCCACACAGTATCTTAAGTGTTTCATAACAGTCACACAATAAAGTAATTATTTTCCAAAACAGCATGTACTGGTTGGTCTTGTAATGGAACTGTAGCATTTTCTACTGTGGGGTAGGAGGGAAATTTTTTAATAATATTTGGATGAGATTTGCACTTTACATGATTAATAATTCATTTGTAGGTCCAACACACTGTGATGTAAATAATCCAAACTCACGAGACACTGCGGATTGTCACCGCTTCCATCATTGTAAAGATACTGCTGAGGGTCCTGAGTTGGTTGAGAAGACATGTGGTCCATACATGATGTATAACCATGAGAAACAAGTATGTGACTGGCCAGCCACTGTGATTGCACTTCGGCCAGACTGTGCAGGTGCATATCACCTTTTTGATTATTGCGCTTTGTATTTCTGATTATCTGTAAAATTTAGTGTTTAATTTTTGTTATTGTGTTCACTGAAAGAGTGTAAAAGAGTGCATTTTTTGATACTGCAGCTGCTTGTGGATCAAACTGACATGTCTCATTCCGCAGAGTTTTCATTGTGTTTCAACCAGTTTTTTCCTTGGTGTTTTGCCTGAATGTTACTTTGTGTTTTGAAACAGCAGCCACAACTGAAACTATATCACAAACTGCAATGACACCAACGTCTGGAACACCTACAACTGTAGAGACAGTTACAGCAGAGTGTAAGCCAGGGTGGAGTCGTTGGTACAATACACCGCTTACATCAGCTGGTGATTTCGAAAGACTGGATGATTTAGAAGCTGAGAGAAAATTGCCCTGTGGAAGGCATAAAATCACAAACATTGAGTGCAATTTCTACAGCAATGTTACAAGGTAAGTTAATGGAAGTGAAAGGTAACCTGGTGGTCCTGGGACACAGCAGTGGACTCTGATTCATGGAGTTCTGATTTGGTTGATGGTCATATCTGCATGTGGATTTTGCAGCACACATAATAAAACAACTTAATGTCTGGAATCTTTGCAGTACATTAATGAATATGAATTCATTTATAAAAACTTTTGAAAGATTCAAAAAGAAAGAAAATCATAGGTACATTTTATCCTCTAAAAAAAAAAAACCAAGGCAGTGTGGCAGGTGATAAATAAAGAGATTGGAAATTGTCCACATAATGATTGCAGTATCTTTCTCTGAAACTTTACAGAATTAGTTACAGATCCCCATATAGTTTCTAAAAGGTTTAACTCCTTTTTTGTGGACACAGTTGATGACCTTTTAAATAAGAGTAACTTGCCTAAAATAAAGCAAACTTCACAGTACGTTATGAAGTCATGTTCGAAGACCATGTTTGCCTCTCCGGTTATAGAAACTGAAGTTGAGAGTGTAATAAATAGTTTGAAAAGACACTCCTCTACTGGGTTTGATGAAATTAGTTACTTTTAGTGAAATGCTGTTTACATTATATGAAAAAACCCCCTTACACGTGTATTTAATATATCTGTTAATTCTGGAATTTTCCCAGATTTGATGAAAATAGCAAAAATTAGACTTCTTCTTAAAAAGTGTGATAAATTAGATATTCAGAATTACAGACTTATATCTGTTCTTTCAGTTTTTTCTAAAATATTGGAAAAAATTATGTGTCATAGGTTAATATTTCTTAAAAAGTTTAATATTTCAGCAGGTGAACATGTTGGTTTTAGGGATAATAAATGTACTGAAACAGCCTGTCACACTTTTATTGAAAATATTCGACAACTTTTGGATACAAATTTGCATGTAGTAGGAATATTTCTTAATGTTTTCAAAGCTTATGATGTTATAAACCATGATAGTTTGCTTTATAGATTAGAATCTTATGGTGTCAAGGGTAATTTAAATTTATGGTATAAATCTTATATGTTCCAGTGAACACAGTTTATCTCATTAACTCAAACTGATTGTACTAATATTACATTTAATAGATATTTATTTTCATCTAGAGTAGATGAAGGGGTGGAGTAGAGTAGCGTGTGCTACAAGGTTCAGTCTTGGGGCCCTTCTATTTTTGTTACATATTAATGACTGGGCTCTGATTTTTCAGGGAGTAAATTTTGTCTTGTATGTTGATGACACTAATATATTTGTTGTAGATGAAGAGGAGGAGGTGCTTCAACATAAAATAGAATTTTTAATGCAACAATTAGAATTTTGGTTTCATAAAAATAATCTTATTTTAAATACTGTAAAAACATTGCAATATCATTTCATTCTCACCAAAATCGACATCATTGTAGACCCCACATCATTTTTAATGGAAATAAAATTGCCTGCAGCTCAGAATTAAAATTTTTGGAAATATTTATTACAGAGAATAGCTTGGCATGTGCAAATCCATTCCTTGTTTGCAAGTTTGAGAAAAGTCTATTATATTACTAAATCTGTAAGGGACTTCAGGAATACCCATATGCTATGGAGTATTTACTTTGCATGTTTGGTCCAATCACAATTATGGTAGGGAAATTTATTTTGGGGCAGTGATGTGGAAACTATAAAAGTATATCGGCTACAGAAAAAGATCACTCCAGTAATTACTGGTGTACATAAATGTGAATCTTGTAAGCATATTTTTAGGTAATTTAGAATCCTAACACTTAGGTCACTGTATATTCTAGCGGTGTTATGCTTTATGGAAGAGTGTCATGGGAATTTAAAATAAAACTGTGGAATTCATGGCCATAGTACAAGAAATAAATTGGACTTATATACAGGCTACTGTAATACTGTTTGATATCAGAGAAGTGTGACAAACATGGGCATTAAATTATTTAATAAATTACCAGTACACATCAAAGAATCGGACAATTATAAATGGTTTAAGAGAGAAGTAAAAAATTTCCTGTCAATTCATGTTATATAATTGAAGGATTTTTGCACTTTGAGGGTATATAGCATGTTACACTTTGTGGGTTAATATAATAACAAATTGATGTACCAATTTTACCTTTGTTTTGCTGAACTAGATTAGGGCATTAAATTATTTATATTATATTACTATGTGTATTGCAGTCTAATCATTATATATAGTTTGTCATTTTGCATGATTCATATGTAAGTTCTGTGCTCTATGATGATGATTATTATTGACTAAATCACATTTTTCAGCATCTACATGCTGGAAAGCATTATTATTATTATTATTATTATTATTACTTTTTTGTTTGTTTTTTTGTAAGTATGTGAAATATATAAGCTCTCATAGCCCCAGTGGATTAATAAGTTTGTGTGATACCTTATTTGGCTGGCATTTAATAGTTTTTTATTACAGTTCAGAATTTTTAAGTTTCATTGCTTTCACTTGTATCACCACATAACAAAAACCTGTATTTTAATTTGGCATAAATGTATTCAAAATAGACACTGCATATACTATGCGGACTTGCTAACTCTGAAGTACAAGAAGATCCTAGGAACATTCCGTAGTGTAAGGTATGAGGTTTAGTGCTCAGTAATTGAGATAGAAAACTTACGCCATGTTCGTGTTTTATTTAATGGCTTTTGCTAGGATTATATAGGCAAGATTGACATGATAAGTGACAGAAATAAGAGTAGGTAGCATTTGTGGAATAATACTGACGGCACAAGAAGAGCCTGTGTCCATGCCACTTTATCCACCAAAAATCCCACATTGACTTGCCTGGGCTGGCAGCTGGGTTTCTGCATCAGCTGAACAGTTAGGTAGCAAGTCAAGAATTAATTTTGAAAGTTTCATGCATTCAATATTGAATATTTCCACCACCCACCCCCTCAAGACAACATATTTTTCCAAAGAAAAACTAGTTACTAGATATTTTGCTTAAGAAAAAATACAATTTCATAACATAATACTATCAAATGCCTGCAGTTTGTAGGATTAAAATTCCACACAGGTGATGTTTATGACAAGAACTGTCTATGTAATTAACCCTACTGATTAAAGCAAAAATTTAATTGACATTATGATTAGAATCCATTGCATTTGCTTTGAGTGTTAACTACTCTATTAGTCAAATGTTGATATTGCTTCTAGCTCATTGCCATCATTGTCAGTAATTTACATATTTTACCTGTGTTGTTTTGCTTGTGTTTGTGTTGTTTAGAAAAACTGTGAAAGGGGGTGTCAAAGTGAGGCTAGAAAAAAGGGACTACACTGAATCTGATGACCTTGTGACTTGCAAACTACCATCAGGCTTAATTTGTAACAGTGAACTACAGAGTGATGGGGTGTGTGAAGATTACACTATTCGAGTCTTCTGTACTTGTGAAGGTCAGTTGCACTGTTTGCTGTGGTAGCAGTCTTACTATTGGGAGTGATCTTTGAGGATTTTGTCGTTGTGTCTGTGGATCTACTATAGTTCATTACTAAGGATGTACGGACACTTGGAGTTTTCAAATTCAAATAGGCTGCACCTAAAATTTGGTTTTGAACTTTGTACTGCCTTTTACAAATTTTGACTTGTTCTTAAATTGTTTAAGCCTTTAAACTTAAAATTGAAGAACTTGTCTGATTTTTATGCATTAATAATGACATATCACCTTGCATCTTGAGGATTCACAAATATTTTGTGTGGATATTTGAGTAACGTTATAAAGATATAAGATATATTGAGTAAAGACATAAGATTTTGTGTGGAATTCAAAAATGTGACAGAAGTTACAGTTTTACTGGCACTACTAATTGACAAACGTATTCACATGTGAACAGAATATAGGTCTAAATGAGATGTCTTGTAGTTCAGCTAAAGGATGGAACCTTCCAACCCCTGCAGCACAGTCCAAGACAGGCATGATTGTGGAAGGATCTCTGTAGATAATTATCTGAAAGTTTGTTTTAGAACTTGGCAGTTTTTGTCTCAAAAACTGTTATTTGAATGGAAGAAATATTTGAAGCATAAGACATTTAGTTTATCAAACTTTATCTGGGCTAGTGGAATGAAGGACTAAAAGAAATGTCTGAGTAAACTTGCTCTTTTAGTGATTTGTGACTTGCATATTCCCTGCTCATCTCAATATAGTACTCTTATTGCTTGGCTGGCATCGAAGTGGTGTTTTCCCTCTGGCCAAGTGTTTTTCTGTGGGTTAAGTGTCACATGTGCAACTGCATTCATGTTACATTCCCCCATTTCAGCAGCTTTTACACTTTCTGTTTTGGTACATAATGTTCTTCGTGATTGCCCACAAAGTGACACCTGGTGAACAGAGTGGTTATTATTCATCAGGCACTCAGTTTTACATTTGCAGATAAGGAAATGCCTCATACAGGAAATTATGCATTTCATTCTTGTATTGTAAGGTAGCACCATTTTGTTGAAGTGTTTGTACTTGGAGCAGTTGCTGAACAGAAAAATTTCCACCCTTTTTTAGGCAACATTGTCACTGTTGTCACATGAAAGAAGAGGGAGTGTTGACACAAATTCTTTTCAGCCCATAGGGAACATACCCTTTCAGTGCATTGCTTTTTCTAACAAAACATTCAGGTCTGTAGACCTGCTGATGATGCTAGATGCACGGAAATTAAGGGGGTCTTATGTGAGAATAATGGAATGGGCTGAACAATCTGGGGCTGAATCCTCAGTCTGAACAAAATTTTTCATACCAATCCAGAGCAGCTCTGGGTCCCACCCAGCCTCCTGTACAATGGGTGCTGGGTATCTTGCCAGGTGTAAAATGGCCAGGCATGGCACTGACCATCCACCCCCATCTAGCACCGAGGTTAAAGGAGGAGTACAGCTATATGTAAGCTTCCCCTCTGACTGCTCATGGCCTGACATATTTTTCTTTGTATGAGCAGTAAACATTATCGAGATAAATTATCATCATCAATTGTGACAGAATGACATTCAGACTGTGCCCTGAGATTAGGATTATGGAAATCTAAGGTGTTGATAAAACAGTATCTTGTACACATTTACACACAAGCACTTATTTATAGTGTCATGAGCTGGTGAATGGATAAGCTGAAAGGACATGACTAAGGATTTAGCTGTTTGCCAAATCTTGTCTCTTCTTGCATGGACATGATTAAGGATTTACCTGTTTGCTACATCCTAACTTGAATACCTTACATGGACACGATTGAGAATGGAGCTCTTCACCAAATTCTGACTTTCACGTTTTGTGTGGACATGACAGGATTCAGCTGCTTGCAAAATCCTGACTTGAACTTCTTACATGGACATGATTGAGAGTTCAGCTGTGTACTAAATCCCCCAGAAGCAGTGTTTCAAAATAATGAAATTCACTTCCTGGGAATAAAGCAAAGGTTTCTTGATTCTGCCTGCCTGCTTAGGTATGAAACCGATATTGTATTCTAGGAGTTATGTTCCATATAGGTTATGGTGCTTTATTGATTGCTCGATTGGTGTGTTCTGTATTGTATACCTTACTGTCTTACTATTGTATTTTGTGAGCCATGTATGTACTCATCATAGGGAACGACTCCCTGTACCCTGACCGATGCCCGTGTTCAAGTCCACCTTGTGACTATTCGTCACGCTGAGACAACCTCACGCGCGGCATAAGGTTCAGGAGTAAGAGGACTCTGGACGGTAATCAGCCACCTCCTCCCTCAGCTAGAGACGGAGTGTTGCATCTGGGGGCTCGTGGTGGCTCACAGGCCACCAGTTGCACTCCCCACTTGTTTATGTGCATGCATTTCTGCACGTTTGTTTGGTTTGCCTATGGTGTCGGGAACAGAGGGTCTCTGTTACCCAAGGAAAAACCTGTGTGGTCTCTGTAAGGAGACGATGGCCGGGATGCTGTGAGAGAGAGTAAGATTCCATCATGACCAGCCATCGAGAGCAGACTCTCCTACATCCTGCCGGAGCTCGATTACTGACTGCCCGAGTCCTCTTCATAGTAACTTTGTTACTTTACTTATTCCCAAATAAAACTCAAAGTTCCATGAACAAGTTATTTGTCGGAATAAGCTGTCTGCCGTTCACCGCTCTTAACCCGAGGTTCAAATCCCACTTCCACGCTGAGGACAACATCTATGATACGGCCTCTTCGGGATACAACAATTGGCCCTGATGTCTTTCAAGCAATTTGACATTAGCACGTTGAGTGTGGTTGTGAACATTACCGTACAATGCAAGTTACACAGCACTTTCTCATAACTTTCTTGTATTTGTTGATATGATGACTGTAGTCAGGACAGCTGTGTACAAGGTTGTGATTAATGTTTTATATTTATAGAAACCAGCACAGTTGTGACAACAGTACCAACTTATACCTCTCGTAAGTACCATATTCTATCACCGTTTGCTTTAATGCTCATGGTTACAGTCTTATTGATGCTGAATTGTACTCTCAGTTCATCACATACTATTGGAAGTATGAACAGGTATACATGGCACATCAGGCCTCAGCATAACTGTCATTAACTGGGGCTGGTAGACAGTCCCAAGTGTGGTGGATGCAAACCGGCATTTTAAATGGCCTCACACGTTCTTTTTGACTATGAAACGATGGCACTCTTAAGATTTAGGCACCTGGGCCATCATTTCTTGAAAACTGGTGACTTTACCAGCATTTCTTTCAGCAAGGTATTGCACTTTGTTCACAGCGTGGGGCCACCGAACACTTAAGCAAAGGGTTGCACAAAAGTTCAGTAACAGTTGAGGTGCAAGGGTCACTGCAGTGCATGCCCTAATGAAATCTGCTGTCTACCATTGACATTTAATTACAGTATTTGTCCTACCTTGGCACTAAGGCTTGTATCCTAGCATAGAAAAATCTGTGTCATATATCTGTAACCAGGAGATGACAGCTTGCTTTATTTCAGTGTTTGTTGCCATTCACTGGGCAGCTAGGTGTTTCTTAAGGGTTCCAAAGAGGTGGAAATCACAGGACCACTTACTTCCAACTGGACTTTTAAATGGTTGGCATTATGGCTGGGACGTGGACCATGCTTCTTGCAGCCTTGATCTCATGCTGAGTGATATTCATCTCTTGGGTCATCCATTATGAAGCACCTGGTTGGCAAGCAGTTTGCACGAGATGTTGCTGGTTACAGACATTTGACACTGATTTATTCTATGCCAGAATATATGCATTGTTGCCATGGTAGGACAAAAGTTTATCAGTGGTGATTATGTGGGGGTCTGATGTGTGACATCTCCTGCCCACATGCAGTGTTTATGCTGAAGTTAGAAGAAAGTTCTCAGCATCAGAGCATTACCTTGTTTCTTAAAACTCATTTATATAATATAATATTTAGGTTCCTACACAGAAGATGAGAAAGAAAGATTCCAAACCGAATTGTAACAAGCATTCTCCAAAATGAGTGTCCTTTTAAATATTTTAGTGAATGAATGTTTCTTGTGTTAAGATACACACATTGTGTAGCAGTCCCTACCTCCTGTGTTACTCCTTGTTGTTATGGGATAGGGCACCTTATAAAAATGCAGTTCCATACATATGAACTTCACTGTCAACATCTGTAAGGGAATCCTTACATTATCATTATAATTATTTCTACAAACAGAAGGCCTGTTCTCTTAACTCCCTGAACTTTGAGCAGGTAATTGCCCAGATTTAAGACAGTTGCTGTTACTACATGTCACAGATTTCTTCAAAATGGAGTAAATACAATATCTGGTATCTCATAGACCAAATTTTATTAGAGCATTATATGTAATATGTATCTCATTGTACCTGCAACCTCATGGACAGGCCTAACCAGTTAATTTGTTACTTGATGTTTTGTCCTGCTTTCCCTGCCACACTTCTTGTTCTGTTTTCTTAACTACTTGCATGACATGATGTATGTATACTCTAAAACAGAAGACCAACTAGACACTATCTGTTATTAACCAAACTCTCAGAATCAGTACTAGATTTTACTGCTTGATGGAGCAGTGAAATGTAAGGGGTGTCTTGGTCAGTTTTCAATTAATAGAGCTTTCTGGGCTATTTGGTACCTTATGTTGCATCTTTTACTGTGGTTTCTAATTTAAGGTTCCTCCATTTTATGCATATAGCCTCCATTCTCCAGTTACAGGTTTTAGCATTTGTTAAAATATATGCATGACATTTGCTTTACCACATATGGGACATTGATCTTTTCTGGCTCCTTCCTAGTGCCGCTTCATGTTGAGGATTTGGTCTTCTGGAATATAATGCTTTGTCACTGGGTCAGGAGTTCCCTACATCTCAAATGAACACATTGTCTTCATCCTCTTGGGTCAAGTGGTCCATGAAGGTGATTCTTTATGTACCACTTGACCTGTGAAGAGGAAGGGAACACATTCCTTTGAAATGCCAGGAACCTCTTATACAATGACACATTGTCTTTTCCCAGAGGACCAGGATCTTTAATTATATTCCTGTGAACAATTTGAAACTTGCACCTTCATCATGTTCTTCACTTCCCCTTGAATTTTATAGCTGTGTGTAATTGTATTTCAGCTTGTGATGAAAATGAAGAATGGAGTACATGTATGGTACCATGCTCTCAAGTCTGTCTGTATTATGATTCTGTACTTAAAGAAAATGGCTTATGTTCCAATGTTCAAGACTGTGTTCCAGGTAAGTGGGTTTAATGAAATAAAGAAGGCAATGTGAAAGTGAACTTTAATTATCAACTTTTCTCATGGCGAGTTACAATGAAAATTGCAGGATTTGTTCTATGACCATTTTATATTAATTTCTACAGGTTGTGTGCCTGCAAGCTCAGTTTTTCAGTGCCCTCTGGGCTCCCTTTGGAGAGATGCTGTTAGCTGTGTCAGAATTGCTGACTGCACCTGTCGATCTCACAGTGGAAAACCTGTCAAGGTATGTCTGTGAGTGATGATGGTATGGTTTTTGTTCCTGTGGGATGGTGTGCAGCATAGCTTGGTAGTTGGTTACCAACATTCTGGGACAACATATTGGCACCGTCTTCAACGATCAGAAGTTCCTGGATTCCTTTGACCCCTTGCATCATAGTACCTTTTGCACAATTCACTGTCACATTAAAGCACTCTGAATTTTGCCTACAAATGTATTTATGTTCATATGCTTCTCCAAATAGTGTTTATTTCCCCAAACAGCATTAGCTTACTAGTCTTTGTAAAAGGGAAGCGTGTGAGTTAGGAACTTAAGTTTAAACGTTATTTAGACAATTTTCAGGCTTCATGGTTTAACAGAAATGATGATTGTGAAAACAGTCATTGGCATGGAACATCTCTAATATCGGAAAAATTCTGAGACTATGTCGTTTGAGATGCATTATGCAACTACGGAAGTGGAGAATAAGTCCTCACAAAGACAATAGAGGAAAAAAGAGGACAGAGGACACATACTTTCATGTCTTTAGCAGGTTCTGAAAAAGCTTTAAATGAATTGTATTGTGTGCTTTGGGCTCCTTATTTAAAAAAAAAAAAAAGTTCAAAAACCACATTATATTAGCTGTGATCGAAATTTACAATAGTTTTTATATATGTTCTCATGAAGTGCATAGCCGGTTATGCCTGTCATTTTGGAAACTGCTGAACATCCTTAGATTGTATTTTGTATCAAAGGCAGGGTCTAAACTGCGACTTAAATTTGCCTGAAGTATTTTAATTATTTTCAATCAAATGTAACTGCCACTTGCATGAGTTTCAAATAGAACTTCAACTCATTTCCTTGGTCATGGTTTTATCATCAAAGAGCTGTGGTTGGCATGAATATATAACCCACTGAGATCTACAGCTTTTATTTTGGAACGTTTTGAAACGGTGAATGTTTAGTAAATGTGACAAGAAATAATTTCATACACAGAAGAACTATATGTTCCTGTGACCATGCATCATGAGCAAAGTGTTCATCGAACAGTAACCTTCACAGTGCTCACACCCTACAATGCAACACCCCACAACTTCAGCCAGCCACATCCTGCACTACCAGTGCAAACACCATATGCAGTAATACGCGGTCCTTGTTCTCCTGATGATGGGCATAATGATGCCCGAAACATGTTGAGACTGTGTTGATAATAAACATCTGAAGTTGAAAATAAACATTTGAATTGTTGCATCTTGTTGGTATTCTCTCTTCACACAGAAGAACTAATTATAAATCATCAGCTGTTTTGAAGTAGGTGTATGAGAAAATGTGAGGAGAAATAACTTCTGATGGAAAACATAACTAACAAGATCGGCAGTATGCATATAATGTAATATTGTGGCATATTCTTGTAACAGTTGTTTCTATGAAAATGTAACACTTTACTCTGTATTGTTGTGCTGCATGTTACTGTTAACATTATAAATATTGAAAGTGTTGACATTGTAACACAATGGTGAGCTTTTAATTTGTTGCACTCCATATCGCTGTTAACAATATTAATGTTGAAAATGTTAGAACAGAAACAGATCACTGAATTTTCTTTGTTTATTGCCCTACATGTCACTGGCAAAAAAGAAATTCTGAAATCATTACTGTGGAAAAGCAACAATGATTTCATGGCAGTGACATATGTAGCTGAACATACAAACGGAATTCATTACTACATTTCCATGGCTACAGTAGTTATGCAAATACAGCACGTTATGTTATATGCACATTGCCTGTTGTTTTCATTCTGATAAGCACTTAGTTATGATGAGTACAGGAACACAGGTAAGTCATCATGTAAAGCATTTGCTATTTTAATCCAGTTTTAACCACAATTATTTTTCATTTGTTTCTTGCAGCCTGGATCTGTCGTATGGGAATCTGAGTGTGAAGTATGCCAGTGCATTGATAACCAGTATGAGTGTGATACCACGGCTTGTAACAGGACAACATTCCCCTTACTGGCAACCCAAACAGAGCCTGAAACATCCCCTTTTCAGACCACTCCATCTGTGAGTCATGTGAAAGCTACCACACCTCCTGTTACTTTGACAGTAAAAACAACAGTCACTCCACCCCCTCCATGTGATGTAAACAGGTAAAATATGACTGCAAACAGAATACTCCATGACATGGTAAACAGGCTTTACCGGTGCCTTCTTTACTTCCAGAATATTATATGATTTCATAGTACATGTGTCATTGTAATTCTATTTATGCTTTAAGAAAAGTGCAACCCTTCCTGTATAAACTTTCATGAAACTAACATGCTCAGCAGCATTATGTGCAGATCTCATACTGATTTTCACCCGTATTTGACAAGTAATATTGAAAGTACTGGTACAACTTCTTTCATGCCCGTAAGTAAAGTGTGACTTTTGCTGTGATGATCCTCATGAAACTTACTCAGTACAATTTTGTTGTTATCTCCTGTACTGAATTTTATTTGAATCAGGCAAAGAATGTAGAAGGTATGGACAAAATTTTATTTATGCTTTTAAGCGTCTGCGAATATTCATGAATTTACAGTTGCTTAATACTATTGTTTGCAGATCATTACCAAATTTCACCCAAATCAGTCAAGAAGTACAGAGAATATGAGTAAAAATTCATTTATATGTTGAAGAAAATATGACTCTTACTGAGCTGGTCATCACAAAACTCTGGCTTGTTTGACACTTTTTTGTAGTTAACTCCTATACTGAATTTTGTGAAAATTTAACAGAGTATTTAGTCACTGATGCTGTGTCACAGGCAGGTTGACAAATGGACATGGTCCCCACATAAGGTATTCTTCTTTTGCTGCATAAAGAATGTGTAATAAAAAACCTTGGTTGTGTAGTGTTTGATGGTTATCTTTTCCTTTGTAATGCCTATACTTTTTCTGTTGTCATACGAAGTTGGTGATGAGGGAGAGGGTAGTTTAAGGTAGTTGGTACAATAACTAAGTTAAGTGCTTGATGACCTTGAGGTTTGAATCCTGGCAGGGTCAGGAGATCTTTCTTGCCTGCCATGCCCATCATGTCTCCTATTTAATGGGTAGTGAAAAATCTTTCTTCAGGGCTGAAGTCACTCAGGGTTGATACTAACCACTCACCTCCATCCATTGCTGAGGGTAAGAATGTGTGTATCTTCTTCAGAAAATACAGGATGCTTTCTTTGAAAATATTAAGAAGACAACTGAAGTAAAGGATTACTGGTTCTAGGACTTCATGATATTTTCCACCATGATATGGATTGCACTTCTGTGAATGGTCATCTTGTTGCTGGCTAAATGCTACATTTAATAAAATGTGGGTTTGGGTTGTGGTACTATATTGGTGTATACATGGAAGTATGAATGGTTTCAGGTTGAATTACATTATTGCAAAATTACCAGATGTGAGATTTAGTTCGAGCAATACTTTAAGCCCACATCAACACAACTTCCAGTTTGTTACCTCGGAATCTTCAGGTGAGTCATTGGCTATACTTGATTCAGTTCATTGTTCTTGAAAGCTGTAATTGCAATTCTGTGATGTAACATACACATAAAATTCAAACAAATAGGATGGGAATGTGTGAGCTGGATAAATCTTGCCAAGTATGGGGACCAGTAGTGAAACTTTAGATTCCAGAAAATGTGAGGAGTTCATTGTCTGTCTGTGCAACCACTGTCGTCTGAAGAAAGACTGTGCTTCCTGCTTCATACAGTTAATTAGTTAGCTAATTAACATGTGCATATAATAAAAGTGAATACAGAATATTAATATTACATATTTTGGATTGTGACATTGTGTTGTCTGGTATAAATTCACAGACATTTTGAATATAGTACCTCCATCTTCAGGACTGGAAAGTAAGGTGCACTGGAGGAAATCAGAATAAGAGAGAGGGACAGAAAAAAAACCCATGTCTTCATAAGTGAGCCAGAGGAAGACAGTGGGACCAGGGAGGGTTGGGGCCAAAATAATCAGCGAAGAGGCTGGGAGGGAGAGAGTATCAAGGAGGAAAAGAGGCAAAGACACAATATTCAGAATACAGAAATTAATTACTGCATTCTGTGAATGTTGATCTGTGATCATCCTCCACTCCTCTTCTCCTTCACCATCAATCCCATGGAAGATGTATTCTCCCCGTGTTGATGTTCCAAGAAGAATATAAAGGGGAAAACATTTGCAATAGCTTTTCAAACAGCATTACACAAGGAAAAGCAGCAGTGTCATTACAATACTGCCAGATACTGATATGTCATACATGAGTATAATTGCAAGACATGAAGAGATTTTGTTTTAATTAGTAACTGTTATATCGTGTGTGGGTTAGTCTGCAATGCTTATTTTTATTCCCCTTCCTCCTCCTCCTCCCTTTTATGTTCTCTTACTTGACATCCCATCTCTCCCTCCTACATTATGCATAAAGGTTGATAGAAAGTCCCCAGTGTCTGGTTTTTTGTGCAATTTTTCTCTTTGATTTCCTTACCTTCTCATTTGTCCCTTGTTGATCTTTTCTGGTATGTGGCTGAACCATCATTTCTGGGTCATTTAAACTTTAACTTCAGTGACCTCAACATCTGTTTTCTCTGTCCTGTTCACATCGCCATGCCATCACTCTTCTCACTTTGTTAAAAATGTTGTGTTTCAGTTTCTCTAAGAATGTAATTTATAATCCCACAACTTGTTTCTTCCATCAATACTTGTGGAAGATTTCACATTCATTGCTTTGTTTTGTCACTATTCTAACTTGAAGTACTTAAATTATTTTATGCAGATGCAGTTTGGAAACCTACAGATAACAATAGAGATCAGTACCTGCAAGTTGATTTGGGAAACCTGGAGCCATTGTATGGCACAGCTGTGAGGGGGAATCCAAAAGAGAATGAGTATGTTACGAGTTACATGGTCTTATACAGTGACAATGGACAGCGTTACACTTATGTTATGGATGCAGATGATTCACCAGCGGTGAGCATTACACCTTCACTTCCCTTAGTCGTTTGGGAATATGCCACATTTATCAAGATTATATTATCATCATCCATCCCTTTTATCGTCAGTTACTCTGGCCATGTTTATTGACACCATATCACTGTTGTATAGTTTAAAAAAAGAAGTTCTGAGAAAAATGGTGACTACTTTTGTTGCTTTACTGACTACTTGTCAGGCTAGCAGGAACGATAAATATATAACTTGACAAATAATTGTTTATTTAAGAGTAAATATTTTACTACATATTAATTTTACCTTAAACCGTGCCACCTACGACTTGCAAGGGTCATGCGATGCTTTGTTGAGGAATAAAATATATTTCATGTATAATTTTTACATAAGTTTGTGATTTATATATACACAAAGTTTTATATGTCTAGTACTGAAGTTTGTTTAGACATTGCCTTGAAGCAGAAAGCTAAATATAGATGTTATGTGGCTGTATTTTTGTTATATATTCTGTAGAAAATTTTAAAACCTGTTGTCAAGTGATGCCTGTTTTGTGACCACCTTGTAAGTTCACTTGACTCTCAGTTATTATTGATGGCAGGATTTGAAACATTCAAAGGGAGGCAGACTAGTTGCCTGATGTTTGTGTAACATTTCATGTAGATCTGTCATTCAGTTTTTCAGTTCTTAACGTGGGACAGACACCTGACACACATAAACATTGTGATACCAAGTAAATTCTTTTAGAGTTGCAAGTTGTTTTGCAATTGTTATACTTCTAAGTTCTGTATTACAGAATGTGCTGTCCTGTAGGTATTGTATTGTTGGAATGTTATTAAAAATTGTTTGTGTGAATGCTTATATTTGAATTTTTATTTGCATATGATATTGTCCAGTTTTAGGTGTGTTTACAAAATTGTGAAAAACAATTGTTAGCTTTGTCATGTCTGCCTGTCTGTCTGTCCATCTGGATGTCTATCCACATTGAACAACTCAGCTCCCACTGGATGGATTTTCATTAAATTTGGTGTTTGAGTATTTTTTAAAAAGTCTGTTGAGAAAATTCAAGTTTCATTAAAATTAAGAAGGATAATGGGTACTTTACATGCAGGCCTATTTATATTTATGCTAATATCCTGCTCAAATCTTCTTGGAATGAGGTAGTTGTTCATGTTCAATAACTTTTATTATCAAAAATAGTACCCTTGAAGATGGGACCAGTGGTTTTTCCTGAAACATTGGTAAGGAATTACAACAACTCGCTGTGCAATAACCCAGAAGAGCAAAGTTCTTATCTACTTTGAGACAGAAGCCTGAAATCACCCATCTTGTCCATATGCTTTGACCACAAGACTTGGTAAGGATGCAACAGTTTTTCACAGCCATACACACCTAGGACCATTTGGTGTTGGAATGCTGTACTAATACTACAATACCCAATGATAATTTGCACTGCCTTACAGCTTGTTATTTGCTGAAACAGCAATCTCCTTCCAAATCATATCTAAATGCCCTTCATGTAATGAGTTGGTAGTTGTATGTAACCTGTGTTGTTTCCATGTTGTGTCAGATTTTCCGAGGTCCTGCAGATCATAAGAATCAAGTGATACAGCAGTTCTTCCAGCCCGTAGAGGCTCGTTATGTCAGATGGAATCCTCTTACATGGCATCATGCTATTGCAATGAAGGTCGATCTGCTAGGCTGTGGAGAGTTAACAACAGAGAGTGCCATCCTCACTTCTCCTACATTATATGGTATGAACAATGAAAGTTGAAGGAACACATAGATAAATGTAAAAGTGAGCTACATTAATGTTTGTACTTTAAATATGGCTGAACATTACCATCTTATGTTATTTCACATTGGATCTGTACTCTTATTCCCTGAACGTTCACTCTTGTATGCATTGTTTTATTGGTTTCCTTTTACATATACATGAATTATGTGTAGTATAGAAATAGAGGTCTTAAAGCTGGTTTATGATATTGAATCATGCTTCAGTCGGCTTGTGCTTCTTTTTTTCCTCCACATTGCCCCCTCTTCACACAAAAGAGCAAAAATAAAAAAATTATACTGGAACAGGAGCAACAATTTATAACAAAAAATAACATGTAATTCATTCTTTATGTATAATAACATGACAGGATGAATGGTATAACAGTGACACTACTGTTTCTGACAATCCAGTGTTACCACTGACTTCATATGTAAGTGCTCCAAATCTACAATGCACACACATTCCTCCCACCTCAGTATTGATTGTAGGTACTATATAACTGTGGTTCTGTGGTAGGGGAGTCAGGTGTGCAGTGCTGGAAACATGGGAAATGTGTGAGGGGTACATGAAAAGAACAAGTGTCATCATCACTGGCAGGATGGATGGACGTGATGTGGCATCTGTTTGAAAACATTTGCTGCAAAAACTGGTGTGAAAACGGGGTGGTAATGCCATATGCTGCACAACAATCAGAATTGTGTCTGACAGTACCTTTTGGTTGACACTGAGAGTCAGATCTAGCAATCCCACTGAGGCCACACAGCATCTAGCATGCTTATGGATGTTAATGTGTACTGACATAGGAGTATTGAAACTCCTTCTTTCTTAACAGAAGTCTGCACAGATCGGATGGGTTTAGAAAATAGTTTGATGGCTGACCAGCAATTCACTGCTTCATCAGTTCACGATGATGATAGGAGATTTGGTCCAGCACAAGCCAGACTGAATGGAGAAAGTTCATGGGTACCCACAACACATCACAATCAATGGATTCAGATATTAACATGGTAGTTGCTCCCACAGTCTCAACATAAAAATATATATATATATATATATATATATATATATATGCCTGTAGAACTTCATCCAGACAAAAAAAAAAAGTGCCAGTAACAAGAAGAAGTGATTTGTTATGGTAAAATCTAATTTAGGTCTAACCAACACATCATTTACACTGATAACTTAGATTGTAATCCAAACTCAATGCAACCTCTCTGTCAAAAGCTAAACCCTCATTCTTCTACAAATAAAAGTTCCCACACAGCTGTCAATACCAACAACCTATGTAAGGTATACCACCAAAATATAAGAGGCCTAAAAGAGAAAGTAAACAAATTTACAAGTCTGTTATTTCTGTAACTCCCATACATTATACATATAACTGAACATCATCTTAAAGTTCAAGAAATAGATATGATATGTATCAAAAAATGTAAATAAAATAATGGAGGTGTAAGCATTTTTTCTCATGAATCTATAAAATTTACAAATATTACTCTACTAAACAAGTGTACAGAGCCAGATATTGAAATATGTGCTATCAAGGTAAACCTGGCAATCACAAATATTATCATAATATTCATCTGCAGATCACCTACAGGAAACTTTAGTTACTTTTTGCAGAAAATGGACACAATTTTGAATCCATTCATTATATGTGGAGACATAAATATAAATTATCTTAATAACTGTAATAAAAGACATAAATTAGACCAACTGTTAGCTACTTATAACTTAACAAGTACTGTCCATTTTCCTACTATAATCTCAAGTGGCTCAATCACTGTGATAGATAATATTTTTATTAATAAGTCAAAAAATTATACCATAAACCCTTTTATTAATGGCTTATCAGATCATGATGGGCAACTAAACAAACCCATGAAACCTGATGCATAAAAATCATTAATAACTACACATAACAGAATTTCAATCTAAATTAAATTATGAAAGCTGAGATAACATTTTCAGTGGACATGATGTAAATATTCTTTTTAACAATTTCCTTAATACATACTTGAGGATTTTTTACTTAAGTTTTTTTAAAAAAATAAATTAAAAATTGTAACCCTTGGATAATTAAAGGAATAAAAATCTCATGTAATAAAAAAGGGAACTTTATTTGAAAAGTAGGGAGAATAATGAGACAAACCTCAAGTTACATTATGAAGGACTGTAAGTTATGAAGTAAAGTTATCAAAGCAGCCAAAAAATTACATTATGATGAAATGATCTCAAAATCTAAAAATAGATGGCAAATTACAACTGAAACAGCTAAAATTGAAAATAAAAAAGGAGTGCAGTCCCTATATATTACTAATATAATAATGAATAGCTGTGATAGTAATGCTACAACATTTAATAAATACTTCCTATTGGTAGCAGGTTCAATTATTAACAACATTAAAAGTGACAAAAATAAACATATGATTATTGCTAATCCATTAGATTATTTGTCTCATTGTTTGAAGCACCCATTCCCGAAACTTAAATGGAGTTATATCTCACTATGTGAATTAGAAAAAATAATTAAATACCTAACAACAACAAATTCTTATGGACATAATGAAATCCCTTTTAAAATTTTAAAACTGAGTGTATCCTTTATTATATCTCCTTTAACTAATATATGTAATATTTGTCACTTTCTTTCCAAGCTTTTCCTGATAGATTAAAAGTTTCTGTAGTTAAACCAGTATCTAAGAATGGTGATAGACTTATAACTTTGAATTATAGACCTATATCATTATTAACTTCCTCTCTAAGGTCTTTTGAAATATTGATATATGCTAGATATATAAATTATATAGATTGTATAATAGATTTGGGGTTTTTAGATCAAAGGAAGCAGGCTAAAGATGCAGTAGGTACAGAATTCAAGCTGAAGTGATGTAGCTAATCTAAACAGTGCAAGATGTGAAGCTAGCAGACATTTCAGGAACAAAAAGAAGGAATATCTGAAAGCTAAAATTGAGGAACTTAAAACTAACAGTAAGATCAAAAACATTACGGGCTTGTATAGGGGTATAAGTGACTTTAAGAAGGGTTACCAGCCTAAAACTAATATAATAAACTTTGAAAAGGGTGATTTGGTTGTGGACTGCCATAGTATTTTGGCTAGGTGGAGGAACCATATCTGCCAACTATTGAATGTCAGTGGGGTTAATGATGTTAGGAAGACAGAAATACACACAGCAGAACCACTAATGCCTGAGCCGAGTGCCTTTGAGGTTGATTTAGCAATTTAAAAGCTAAAAAGTCACAAATCACCAGGTATTGATCAAATCCCAGTAGAATTGATTAAGTCAGGGGCTAGAAGAATTTGCTATGAGATCCATTAACTTATTTCTGTTTGGAATAAGAAGGAATTGCCTGAGGTGTGGAAGGAGTCAGGTCATTTTACCTATCTATAAGAAGGGCGATAAAACAGGCTGTAGTAATTATAGAGGCATATCACTTTTGTCAGCTACGTACAAAATTTTATCCAACATCCTGCTGTCAAGGTTAGCTCCATATGTAGAGGAAATTATTTGGGATCATCAATGTGGATTTTGATGCAACAAATAAACTACTGATCATATATTCTGCTTTCATTAAATACTTGAGAAAAAATGGAAATGCAATGAAGCAGTGCATCAGCTCTTTCTGGACCTTGAGAAAGCTTATGATTCAGTTAGGAGGGAGGTCTTGTATAATATTCTTATTGAGTTTGGTATCCCCATGGAACTGGTAAGGCTAATAAAAATGTGTCTGACTGAAATGTGTAGCAGAGATAGGCAAAAATTTGTCTAACAAGTTTCCTATTACGAAAGGTTTGAAATAAGGAGATGCTATATCGCCATTGCTTTTCAACTTTGCTTTAGAGTACACCATTAGGAGGGTTCAGGTAAACCAGTATGGCTTGAAAATAAATGATACGTGTCATCTTCTGGTTTATGCTGACAATGTTAATATACTGGGAGGAAACATACATACTATAAAGGAAAATGCAGCAACTTTGGTAGTGGCTAGTAAAGAGTTTGGACTGGAAGTAAATACTGATAAGACTAAGTACATGGTCATAACTCGAGATCAGAATGCAGGACAAAGTCACAGTATAAAGGCTGATAATAGTTTCTTTGAATGGGTAGAATTTGGGTTCAAATATTTGGGAGCACCCATAACAAATCAAAATTCTATTCAGAAAGAAATTAAGAGCAGATTGAAGTCAGGGAATGTTTGCTATCATTCGTTGCAGAATCTTTTGTCTTCCAGTTTGCTATCCAACAATTTAAAGATTAAAATATACAGAACTACAATTTTGCGTGTTGTTTTGTATGGGTGTGAAACTTGGTCACTCACATTGAGGGAGGAACATAGGCTGAGGGTGTTGAGAATATTTGGGCCTGAGAGAGTCAAGGTAACAAAGGAGTGGAGGAAACTAAAAAATGAGGAGCCTAGTGATCTGTACTCCTCACCCAATATTGTTCAGGTGACATTATTGAGAAGAATGTGATTGGCGGGACATGTAGTGCGTATGGAGGAGAGGAGAGGCATGTACAAGGTTTTGGTGGGGAAACCTCAGGGATAGAGACCACTTTGGAGACCCAGGTGTAGATGGGGATTAATATTAAGATGGATCTTCAGGAAGTGGGATGTGAGGGTATGGACTGGATGATCGAGCTGGTTCAGGAGAGGAACAGATGGCAGGCACTTGTGAATGCGGTAATGAACCTTCATGTTCCATAAAATGCGAGGAATTTCTTGGCTAGCTGAAAACTGGTTAGCTTCTCGGAAGGACTGTGCTCCATGGAGCAGTAAGCAAACTAGATTATACAAACATATATGCACAAACAACACACTTTGCAATGGATGATCTGGGTTTATAAACAGTTCAATAGAAAAAGCTTCATATAACTTAGTAAGTGAAATTCTAATGGCTATGAATAATAAACTGTCAGTGGGGACATATTCTGTGATCTGGAAAAAAAATTTTGATTATGTAAATCACTCTATTTTATTGGAATAATAAAAATTTTCTTGAACAGCAGAGAAATTACAATCATTGATATAATCTTATCTTAATGAAAGACTACCAGAAAGTACTTGTTAATTATATAAAGGCAAATGATAGTATATCTTCCAATTAGAAGGAGGTTAAAAATGGGGTTGTGGAAGGTTTGATCTTAGATTCATTTTTGTTTCTTTTTTTGTATTAACGATTTACCTAAAATAGCAGCTGAAGGCAATAAAATTGTCTTCTTTGCTGATGGTACTAATATAATAGTAACTAACCTTAATCCTGATTGTTTAAAAACAACAATGAACAAAATATACATAGATATGAGTAAATGGCTCTGAACCAATTTATTATCACTAAACTTTAAAAAAAAAAAAAATTGTCTAGAATTGTAATAATATTAACATCAGTATCAAGTACAACAATAAATCTATCTCTGGTATTACTAACACAAAGTTTTTGATGATACTTTGTCCTGGGAATGTTATATAGACCATATAATGTCAAAGTTGAGTTTGGTGTGTTTTGCAATGAGATCACTCCAATCTTAATGTCACAACACTTTATGAGTGATGTGTTTGTCCTATATGTATTTTATTCTAACTTGTATAATTTTGGGGGGAAATTCACCATATAGCATTAAGATGTTTAGAATGCAACAACAACAACAACAGAACAACAACAAGCAGATCTAATTCTAGTAATAGGGATTCTTGTAGGAATTTTTTTAAAAAATGAAAAATTCTACTCTCTTATTCTCAGTATTTATTTTCTTTATTATTATACACAGTGAACAACAAGCACGTATCATGAATATGGAAATTCATAACTTCATTACTGGAAATAACAGCGATCTTCATCCATCCATCACTAATATGACAAAATTTTAAAAAGGAGCTTATTAACCTGGAATAAAAATTTTTAATCATCTCCCATCCTACATAAAAGTTTGTCGAGTGAGATAAAACGTTTTAGGCCTGCCCTGAAAAGGTTTCTCTATTCTAACTCATTTTATACTGTAGAAGAATATTTAAATTATAACAAATAACTACAGTCAATTTATTGTTTTTACATTGTACCATTATATAAGATTTTTTCAGGTCATTTTACCATTTCTTCTATTAAAATTAAATGTTAATGGTTTAAATTTTGTAATTATGACATTTGTTAAATTAGCAATACATTTATACCCATTATAATTGTTGTTTGTACTATGTGACTAATTCCACATCCTCATGATTGTACTCTCAATGGGATTTATGAAAAACTAATAAAATTACAATTACAACAAAATCAGCACAACTATATATACGTTCTTATCAATATCATGCTGCAAGTTTTGTGTAGAAGCTACCCCTCTTCAGGCAGGCCATAGTACAAGTGAAAGTTGGGTACTTGCAGTGCTAAATTCTTCAGTTATTGCACCAACTTTTTGTGGAATTACAGAAAATTATTAAAATATTATTTAAATGGAGAAAATTATTAAAATATTATTTACATGTTGATTTAAAATAACATTTACATATGTTGTTATATTAAGACTAGCAGTTTACTGTTCATATATGGA
>Ga0123357_10001388_pt1 | contig 25676 bp, 13 predicted proteins | sample TergutEmb28metaG_FD_89873 | JGI IMG/M metagenome (GOLD analysis project Ga0123357, IMG submission 89873) | Embiratermes neotenicus P4 segment gut microbial communities from Petit-Saut dam, French Guiana - Emb289 P4 | ecosystem: Host-associated > Arthropoda: Insects > Digestive system > Gut ...
AATGGTTTGGATGCGTTCCCGCAAATCAGATACCCCGGTCGTAAATTTATCTCTTCATGTTATTCCAATGATGAAATTCAAAAAATAATGGACTGTGTAAATACTGACACCGTTGTAGGCAAACATGATTATCTTGTAATGTGTCTTTTGGTCTATTACGGATTGCGGATAAGTGATATACTGACGCTAAGTTTCGATAATATCGACTGGAACAAAGGCGTTATCAGCATAATACAGCAGAAAACACAGAAAACGCTCACTCTGCCGATGCTTGACGAAGTCAAGTACCCGTTGATTGATTATCTGAAAAACGCTCGACCCCATGTAGATGATCCGCATATATTAATTACTTTGTGCGCACCGCATACCCCATATGCCAAGAATCAAAGTCTCCAGCATATTGTCGTCAAATATATGAATAAAGCAGGTATTGACTACTCAAACAAACATCACGGCACACATGCGCTGCGACATAGTCTGGCGGGCAGCCTTCTTAACGAAAACGTTCCCATAAGCGCAATTTCCGGATTGCTGGGACATGAAAGTATAGCAACTACCGATCAGTATTTGGGTCTTGATGAAATCGGTCTGGGAAAGCTGTCACTGGAGGTGCCCGATGTATCAAATATTTGATTTTGACGGTCCTTTTAAAGATGAACTTACCAATTTTGTAAATCACAAACGCTCTCTTGGATACGATTACGGCAAAAGTATGACTGCCCGTTTAGCGGAGATGAACCGGTTTTTCAGAGAGCAGGGAATGACAGACGTTAAGATACCGAAATCCGTGTATATGAGTTGGATACGGCTGAAAGAAAACGAAACCACATCAAATCAGGAAAAGCGATATTGCGCCATACATGGTTTGGTCAAGGGCTACAAGTATGAATTAACTTTGTGAAGCCTCCAGCCAAACTCTAAAATATTGATGACTAAGGCGATGACAATATCGTGCATATGAGAGCATTTAGAGAAGCAAATAGTTTTTCTGGCAAGTCTTTTTATGCGAGTTCTGAGAGTAAGGTTCTTGCGCTCAATGCACTGAGTGTTGGATTTGCCGACATAATGAGAAGCGTTAGACAAACACTTTTCATAGCAGGCGTAACCGTCAGTGTAATAGCGTTTTATGCCGAAAGGTTTCAGCAGTTTCTTGAATTTCCTGAAAACATCATACTTTCGTCTGCCGAATGCAAAAGCTATGATTTTACGGCTGTCATATAGTGAAAAGAGAGCATAGATTCCCCCTCCCCAATGAAGCGGCGACTGAGAAAAGTTATTCGGTTGCGGTAACAGGTGAAGCTCGGCAGAGATGACCAGACTTGCAGACGGGACAAAGATTGAAATCATTGCCGAAAATCATAGCGAGCTTTTCGATTATTGAGTGTGCGACAGCAAAAATCAGTTTCGTGCCGGTGAGCTTTTTGCAGAGGTTGATGCGCATAGATTTATCTTTGGCGGCGAAGATGCCGAAGCGGCGGATTTTTCTGAAGCCGGAGGGGAGAACGTGCAAGAGGAATCTGCGGATGAATTCGTCCGCAGAGATAGTCATGAGTTTCACTTTGTTGCCGTCGGATTTGTCGCCATTCCCCGTATTTTCATGTCCGTGCCGAATCTTATCAGCAATTGTTTATTGTTTACTTTGTTTGCCATTTCTGTAAATCCTCCGTATAATTAAAAATAAGCAGGGTTTCCTGCTTATTTTATTTTACGATGAATTTGTAGATTTTTTTATCTTCCCATTTTAACTCTATTTATCTTTTCGCACTATCTCCTGCCTCCAACAATCCACCGCTACGCGGTTTGGTTCAATACAATTTATGTAAATATTTACATAAATCATGGACAATGCGGTCAAGGATAGCATTGGCAATACGGCTCTCGCCAATCATCTGATACCAACCCCTTGAAGCGGACTGCGCGATAAAAATAGTCGAACATTCGCCGTACCGCGATTCAATAATCTCTACAATAAATCGGCGGTTTGCCCGTCAGTCAAGGGACTGAGCAGCCATTCGTCAAAAATGAGAACCTGATACTTTTTGTAAGCGGCAAGGGTCTTTTTGTAGTTGCCCTCACCTCTGGCGATGTTCAAACCTTCAAGAAGTTCCGGCAGACGAATATATTTTGTCTTAATCAACTGACGGCAGGCAGAAGTGCCAAGCGCGCAACCGATATAGCTTTTGCCCGCGCCGGACGCTCCCATTGAAATGGAACAAGACACGGCTGGCTGCCGCGCCTTGTCCGCAAATATATTGTAACAGAAAGGATTGGTCTTTGATATGAGAATATATGAAATGTCGCATGAGCAAAAGCGAATGTGGTTCAACCATAAAGTCAACCTAGAAAATGGCAATGGCGAAGCGAATGTGTATAACTTACTTTTGGTTATGGAACTTAATGGGGCATTAGATATATGCAATTTCATTAAAGCTTTTCAATTGATTATCTGTCGGCATGAAATTTTTCGTACTGCATTTGACGTGATAAATAACGTGCCGTCTCAAATAATTTATGATACATACGAACATATAGATGAGGAAAAAGATATTTATATACCAGTTTTACATGAAAAGATAGAGGAGTTTTTATTAAGTATGTACCAAATAAAATTCAACCTATCCGAACTGCCACTGTACAAATTTAGACTGGTTAAAATTAGTGAAAATCAACATATATTTGCTTTTCTTATTCACCATATTATTTTCGACGGACATTCGGCTGATTTGCTATTTTATGAATTGTTCGGCGCATATGGGGAATTATGTCATTCGGGGCAGGCGTTTATTGAACCCCCGGCAATACAGTATTGCGATTATTCTCAATGGAAACTCCAAGAGTTGAAGAAACAAGAAGATGTTTTGCATAAATTCTGGATCAATCATCTTGGTGAACCAATTCCTGAAACACAATTTCCAAGTTGCTATCGCTATGAGAAAAGTCATAGCAGCAATTGCGATTACATTGAAATTAATATAGCAGATAGCCTTTACACAGAATTGGTAAAGTACTGCGGTTTAAAACGCATCAGTTTGTATCAATTTATGTTGTCTTGTTTTGTTGGGGCTTTATCTTTTTATACGCAAAGTGAGGATGTAGTTTTAGGTGCTACATTCTTAGGGCGTACACACCGTGACACGATGGATATGATAGGTTGTTTTGTCAATACAATGCCTTTGCGGTTCCATTTGCAAAGTAATGGATATTTTTCAAAGCACTTGGAAGATTGTTGTCACATAATAAAACAAACCATGTCCAATCAATTCTATCCTTTTGACATGCTGGTCGAACAACTAAACATTGAGCGTGATTTGAATAAAAACCCATTATTTTCCATTGTGTTTCAATTAAGTAACTGGATAATAGACAAAAAAATCTTGGATACGGACGAGAAAGTAGAATCTTTGAATATAAAATCGGTAGATTTTAAACCAAAGTACTGTGCATTTGATATATCACTTGAACTTTTTAACCGTAATTATAAGATCGATGGGTTTTTACAATATTCCTCCGAATTATTTGACAGATCAACAATGGAACGTTTTATCGTATCGTATTTATCTTTCGTTCAGCAAGTTATAACTCAACCTGATATAAAAATGGAAATGCTGGATTTGGTTTCAAAAGCGGATCGGGAATTGCAATTAAATAAGATTAATAGATTTACTCCGCATCTGTATTCATTAACAACTATCCTAGATGAATATCAAGAACATGTCAGACTACACCCTGACGCTATAGCATGCCATTATAGAACGGAACAAATTACTTATAAAGAGTTTGATATTCTTACAAACAAAATGGCAAATTATTTCTATAGCTGCGGGATTGGACCGTCATGTATTGTTGTATTGCGTATGAATTATGGGATAGATTTGGTGGTTGCGATTATGGCTGTTTTAAAAACCGGGGCGGCATATATACCTGTGGAATGGGATAGTCCTAAAGAGCAATTAACAAAAATAATCACTAGCTCCTGTGCATACGCATTGGTAACGAATATTTCTGAATTTGAAGAAAACTATGCAAATTGTCACGTATTGAAGACTACTGATATATTATTCGAGTCACAATGTGATGAATTCATCAGCCGAGCGACACTGGACAGTTTGGCATACATTATTTATACCTCGGGATCTACTGGTGAACCGAAAGGGGTTATGGTTTCTCATAAAAATTTAATTAATTATATCCAATGGGCTAAAGAGACATACATAAAATCAAATCATGAAGGTTTTGCTTTATTTTCATCGATTGCCTGCGATATGACAGTTACTTCTATTTTTACACCTCTCATAAGTTGTGGGTATGTAAAAATATTTACAGATGATGAAAATGAATATGTGCTTACGAGAATAGTCAAAGATCCGGATGTAACTGTATTAAAAGCTACACCCTCACATTTGACAATGATAAAAGGTTTAAACAATACGTCTTCATCTATTCACACTATAATTAGTGGAGGAGAGGATTTGCTGTGTTCTTTGGCAAGGGACATTACAAATAGTTTTGGTAAGTCTATTAAAATTTATAATGAATATGGGCCCACAGAGACTACGGTCGGTTGCATGATTCATCTATATAATCCGCAGGAGGATATTTTAGGCTCTGTGCCGATTGGTCTTCCTATTCGCAATAATTTAGTTTTTGTGCTGGATAAAAACAGGAACTTACTGCCATGCGGCGCAATAGGCGAACTTTATATCGGCGGAATACAAGTAACAAATGGCTATATCAGTAATGAGCCGCTTACAATGGAATCTTTTATTCAAGATAAAGTTTTATGTACGGGAACTTTATACAAAACAGGGGATTTAGCAGTTGTAAGTGAGAGAGGGCTTTTATATAAAGGCAGGCGTGATCAACAAGTAAAAATTAAAGGTTACCGTATTGAATTGAGTGAGGTTAACAACCATATATTGCAAAATTACCCAGGTGTACGCCAAGTATGCACCCTTGTACGAAAAGGCAATTTGTATGAAGATATTTTAGTTACCTATTATTCCGGCGAATTAAATAATGAACAGGGCGAAATAAAACAACAGCTTAGGCAAATAATGCCTAATTACATGATTCCGAGTTTTTTCGTTCATTTAGATAAAATGCCTTTGTTATCAAATGGTAAAATAAACCTTAAAAAACTTGAAACTATGTCTTTATTTAACAGCTTAGAAAGAATTGTAACCGAAGAAATCCTCAGTCCAACCGAACAATTAGTTGCATCTGCTTGGGAAAAGGGTTTAGTTCATACTATAAAAATTTCAAAAAATGATAATTTTTTTAGTATTGGCGGACATTCTATTTTAGCAGTTCAAGTTATCAACCATTTACGTGAAACCCTTCAAGTCGATATTGCATTAAGGGATATATTTAATAATCCCGTTTTAAAAGATTTTTCAAGCAGGATAGACGAGTTGCTTGCGCAAGAAAAAAAGTTTGCTTATTCCGACATACGGCATATTGAAAAAGAGAAATATGAATTAGCTCCGGTGCAAAAACCGGAATGGTACTTAAACCAATTATTATCAGATAGTTCATTTTACAATGCATCCACTTATTTTCTTTTCGAGGGCGATATGAATATTGATGCTTTCAATAATGCTGTGTGGCATTTGTTTCAGCAAAATAGGTTATTCCGTGTTAAGTTCATGATAGAAAATGGAATACCATATCAAACAATACGTGCAAAAGAAAGCATCATCCAACAAAATATATATCAAAAATATTACGTGCCGGACGGTATGGATGAAAACGAGTTCATCCGCCAAATTATTGCCCAACTGACAAATGTAATCTTTGATTTGACAAAAGATATTTTATTTAAATTCCATTTAGTGGAATTTAAACCTAAAAATTATTTATTTATATTTGTAACTCATCATATAATATGGGATGAATTATCTGCTTTGCATATGTTGGAGCAGCTTGCATCTTTGTATAATAATATAAAGAATAAAGCGGAGTTAGTTACCGACAGTGGAGTTATTGATTATTTTGATTATATAGAATGGATAAACCAGGCAATTTACAACGGAAAATTTGAAAACGATAGAAAATATTGGTTAGATAAGTATGTTCATAATATGCCGCCAATATTGGATATCCATACCGATTACCAGCGTCCAGCAATGCAAACTTTTGATGGGGATGCGGTTTATTATGACATCAGTGATGCTATGCGCGATCAAATAATGAATTACTGCTTTAAAAATAGCGTTACAACAAATCATTTTTTTGTAAGCGTATTATTTTTGTTGCATCATTTGCTGACCAATGGCGACGACCTTGTTATCGGAACACCAATGACAAATAGAGACGATTCAAAGCTTGAACATGTCCTTGGCTTGTTTTCTAGCGGAATCCCATTGCGGTGCCGCATAGACAAGGATATGTTGTTTTCCGAACATTTAGAGAATATGAAACGTGAAATTGTAGAAACATATGATCATCATATATATCCGTTTAACTACATACTTGAAGAAATTCCTCTGGCAAATGATGCCTCGCGAAGTAAGCTATTTACAATCATGTTCGGTTTGCAAAGTGAAAAAGATACATTAAAAAATAAAATGCATTTTGAAGGATTGCAAACATCGTTCAAAAGCTTGGAATATATTGAAACAACCGCGCGCTTTGATTTGACAATGGCTATTGAAACTGTAAATGGTTTTCAAATAAGCGTAAATTTTAATACAAATTTATATAAAAAGATAACAGCAGAACTCTATATTCAGCGATATGTTAAACTTATTTCAGATGTGCTACGTGATGATAAGTTGCACATCCGTGCATATAATTTGCTGCTTGATTATGATTATATTGTTATTAAGAATGCGTGTATGGGCGAAAAATTAATATTGAATTTTGAAACAATACTTACAAGATTTAAGGATAATGTATTATCTAAACCGAATAATATAGCAATTACAGAAGGGAATCACTCAATCACATATTCAGATTTGTACAAGGCATCACAAGAAGTTGCAGTTGCGTTAATAGAAGAATACAATGTCAATTCTGGCAGTAATGTAGGGATTAAAATGGAACCGGGCATAAATTTTATAACAGCAGTATTGGCTGTGCTACATGCTGGCGCTGCTTTTATTCCTATAGAAACTGATTACCCTGTAAACCGTATAGAAGATATTGCAATGCAGGTAAATTTCACCTTGATTATTACAGATAATGCTGAAGAATTGTATAGAGGAACAGAAAGCAGAAGTTTTCATACGCTTGCGGCACGGAATAAAGGTATTGCAACCTCTTATTATAACCGTGCACATCCAGATAGTTTAGCGTATATAATTTTTACATCCGGTAGCACAGGAAAGCCCAAAGGAATTGAAGTCAAGCATTTAGGTGTCGTGAACCTATTTACATGGACAGAAACGAAATATCCATTATCTGAAAATGAGATGTCATTATTTATTACCCCTCCATCTTTTGATGTGTCTATATTAGATTATTTGTATCCCTTGTTTGTTGGCGCACGTGTTTATGTATTATCCAAAGATGATAGGGGAAACCCACAGAAAATAGGACGTGCGGTAGCAATGGCTAATGTTGCTATTGTTCAATTTGTACCAGATTTATTGACCGCATTTATTGATTCATATGAAAATCATGAATTTGAACAGTCGAAATCCCTTAAATATGTCATTTGTGCTGGTGGAGTTCTCACCAAAAAATTGGTTGATTTATTTAAATCACATTTTTCGTGTCAGTTATCTAATCATTATGGACCCACCGAAGCAACCGTGGATAGCACATTTTTCGAATGTTGCGAATCGTTTGAAGGTGATAATGTACCAATAGGCAGACCAATAGCCAATACGAATGTCTATATATTAGATCAATGGAACAGACAAGCGGCTGTTGGGGTTGAAGGGGAGATTTGCATTGAATCAATAGGTTTAGCCAGAGGTTATATTAATCAACCAACACAAACAGAAAAGCAGTTTATTGAATGGATGTCACCAGAAGGCATCGAAGTAAAACTTTATAAAACAGGAGACTTGGGATATGTCAGCCATATGGGCGTATTGATGTTCTCCGGGCGTAAAGATAATCAAGTAAAAATCCGGGGTAACAGGGTAGAGCTAGAGGAAATAGAAAACATAGTTCATCGACTACCTGAAGTTAAAAGTAGTGCTGCAATTTTGGCTAATAACCAATTGGCTTTGGCAATAGAATTAAAGAAAACCAATCAAATTCCCACCAAGCATGGGGCAGTATATATCTATAACCTTAAGCAGTTGCCTGCAATGATAGAGAACGTTCAAGCCATAAACCACCAAGCATGGCCGGCTTATTTCCAATATAATGAAGCTAATAATTTATATTGGCCACAGCTGTTTGCATATTTTTTAGATTTTCAAATTGTGCTGATAGATGAGGCAAATCAAGTGATTGGTGCAGGACACACTATTCCCATCAAATGGTCCGGTACAGAGAATGATATTCCATATGGTTGGGACGGAGGAATAAAACAAGGTATAATGACTGATCGGCATGAAGCAGATACACTTTTAGTGTTGTCTGGAATTATCTCTGATTCTGAGCAAGGGAAAGGATACAGTAAAACAATTTTACAATCTTTCCAATTCCTAGCTGCTGCTCATGGATTAAAAAGAATTCTTGTTCCAGTAAGACCCACAAAAAAATACCTTTATCCTCTTATGGAGATTAAAGAATATTGTGCTATGACTCAAGAGGACGGTAAGTTATTTGACCCATGGCTGTCAGTTCATGTTTCAATGGGGGGGCGTATTTTAAAATATGAATCACAATCGCAGAAAGTAGTCGCTCCTATTAATAAATGGAGCGAATGGATGGATAAAAAAATTCTTGAGGCGCAAGGATTATACAATAAATGCCTAAGCCCTATTATATTTGACCATCAAAATAACATAGGTATATATTTTGATCCATGTGTATGGGTTGAACATAGTATTCCAAACAAAATACTGAATACTTTATCTTTGACAGATGCGTCTAAAGTGAAAGGATTTTTATCAGATTTTTTACCTAAATATATGATTCCTGATAAAATTGAAATATTTCATCGCTTGCCAAAACTTACAAATGAAAAAATTGATAAAAAAAAGCTTGAAACGCAATTAAGCCAAGTCTTAAAAAGTGATTTAGTAGTACCGGAAGATGAATTAGAAAAAAATATTTATGCTTTGTGGACACAACTTTTTTTCGATAAATTTGAATTTGGGGTGACTGATGATTTCTATGAAATAGGTGGGCATTCATTATTGGCAACAGTATTAATACATCGCATAAATGAGAGATTCCATGTAAATATAATGCTTAAAGATTTTAATATGCAGCCAACCATACGTGCGACGGCTATAAAAGTGAAAGAGTTACAAGGTAATTTTTTATGTGATAATAAAAGTGTTGCGAAAATAAAACCGATACATTACATAAATAATGATTGTTTTGAAGACCAAATGTGCAGTTTACTATACTGGATGAAATTAAATGACCAGCATTTATTTCTTGATTCATGGGGTTTTCAATGGGTCCCGCAATCAGGAAAGAGCCTCGCAGATCAAATTTACCCGGGGAGTGATGTCAATAACATACTTGCAACGGCAAAGCATATATATTCTGTGGAAACTATAATATCCGATTATGAAACTATTGAAAAGGCACTTTTAGCAATAAAACAATCATTAAGCAATAAACAACCCATTATAGTCGCAGATGATTCTTATCATTGTTCATGGGATAATAATTTTCAAAAAAAACATGATAACCATTGCTCAATAATCACGGGCTATATTCATGAAAAAAGTGCTTTTATTTGCACAGATGGATATAATTCAATGTATAATATTGAATATCCAATTAGTGATTTTATTAAAGGATTTCAAAGAAAATGTTTTAATTTAGTGAAGACTGGACAGGTTTTACCTCGTGAAGAAATAATTAAGTATTTTTTGAAGAATCTGAAACAACGAAACAAAGAGCAAGATATATTCCGAGGAATGCGAGCTTTCGCCAAAGAGATTACGGAGGTTGACTGGGAAATTCAGAAAGATAGTTCAATTATTCAGCATTGTGAAATATATAAAAAATTTTATGATATAAAAAGAAAAAGATTACAGTTGGATGAATGGTTTACTTTTGTTAGAATATATGAAGTGGATTCTGGCAAAACCGAATTTAAAATGGTTTGCAATTGCTGGCAAGATATATTAAACATATTGGTTAAATTGTTAGTCAATCCCGGCAGCAAAAAAAGCAAACTGGCTTTACAGGAAAAACTATTTCAGGCTGCAGATCTAGAAGAGCAAGTATATTTAGAGATTATGGAGTTAATTTCTATATGAGTTTAGATTGCGTAAAAGATGACAACATTTATAATATAGCCGTTTGACTTTTAGTTGACCCATCTCGTCATTGCGGGCTCAACCCGAAATCTCCCTAAAATTCATAAGATTCCATGTCAAGCACAGAATGACAAAAGCGTCTATAAAAAGTCAAAATGCTATATTGAGATTAAAGTTGGCGATGAATACTTTGGAATTATATTATTTCGCTATACAAATAGTTATATTATGTATCAAAATTATTGGATGGTAACGGAGATATGCCAAAGGAAACCTATATAAATTGTGTGAACATGTCGCATGGGATTGGGTTGGGAGTGTATTTTTCTTCGTGTGCAGACTTTCAACACAATTCGACCGAGAAACCGCTAACTCCCGTCAAATCGGGGATTTTTGAGCAGTCAAGGCTGGCTTCGACATTCATTTTAGCCTTGACTGCGATAAAATCTCTGATAAAATGATAGTGCGGTTTCGACAGTTTATATCATTTACACGAAACTGTTACCACCAGACGATAACGATGCTGGCGTGAACACGAAACTTTCAGAACTCTCATTGGGTTCTTCCGCAAATATGAGTACAAATTATATATCATCCTCAATAGCCATGGAAAATCCAAGATAATCCTATTGTTCATTCTTTGCGTTTTATTTAACTATCATTTTTATGAATGTATTGCCCATTTTACCGTTGCTTTCGGTAATTCTCCATACTCATATTTGCGGAAGAACTCATAATATGCGATATATTCAAAATGTATTTTAAATAGAAATAATATAAAAGGAGGTTAATTTAATAATGATAAAAAATCTATGTTATTCCTTTTTAGTAATATTTAAATATGCACGCATATCAGCAGTCGTAAAGCTTTTGATTATGCTCATTTTGGGTATTATCGCACCGATGAACCTTCTTCTAATACGAATTCTTATTGACAATGTAACGGCATTCATGGGAGGGAAAGGAAAAATATCAGACTCCATTTTAGTATGTGTGTTGTTATTAATCGTTATGCTTGTTCAAGCTACTGATGACAATATTAATAATATTATTGATATTAAGATGCAAAGACAATTAAATAAAAACATGACTCCTATTCTACTGAGAAAATTTACTATGGTTAAATATCAATATTTTGAAGATAGCGATACGCAAGATACAATTAAGTGTATGAGCGATAATCCTCAGGGTAACATTATGAAGTTATTTTTAGACTCAACAAATCTTTTGTCGATAACAATTAGTCTGTTGGGATCAGTTTTACTCTTTGCTCAAGCTAGGTGGTGGTATGTGTTGGGATTTCTTCTTCTTCTGATACCAATATTATGGTGTGATTATAAAGCAACAGAAATTATGAACGATATGATCGAAAAACAATCAAGAGATCAAAGAAAAATGGATTATTTAGGAAGCCTTATAATGGAAAAGGATTCAAGTTTTGAACTTAAATTGTTTAATGCGGTACCTTATATCATCAATTTATGGACTCAAAAAGCAAAGATAGTATTAAATGAAAGAACTCGTAAGATCGTAAAAGCAAATTCTTATTATTTTTTCAGTATCCCTTTATCCAAGTTATGGATGATATTTATTATTTATGATTTAATTGTTATGACATCCAATAGTTTTTTATCAATCGGCGTATTTAGTACATTAATTATGTCTTTGGGGACAGTATTGAATAATTCTGACGCTTTATCCCATGGATTTCAGAATGTAGCACAGAAAAGTCTGCTGATGAAATTCTATAAAAAATTTATGCTATTACCAGAGGTAGAATATAATAATGTCAAATTTACTGGGAACCAATTGACAATAAAATTTGAAAATGTTGATTTTACATATCCAAAAACTAATAAAAAAATACTTACTGATGTATGTTTTGAAATAAAACCAAACGAAAAAGTGGCCTTAGTTGGCGAAAACGGTGCTGGTAAATCAACGATAATAAAACTGATATGCGGGTTATACCGTCCAGATAAAGGAAAGATTCTTGTCAACGGTGTAAATCTTAATGATTATTCACCAGACCAGTTTTGTAAAATGTTTAGCGTATTGTTTCAAGATTATGGTAAATATTGGGTGTCGCTTCGTGAGAATATTGCCTTTGGCAATATTGATGAGATTGACAATGACCAAAAAATATATGACGTTTTAAAAAATAGTTATGGTGAAGAGATCAACGATAATTTAAATATTAGTTTAGGAAAATTGAATGAGGACGGAGTAGACTTGTCAGGAGGGCAATGGCAGAGGGTTGCATTAGCACGCTCCAATTATTCCAATGCTTGTTTCCGTATATTAGATGAGCCCACGTCAGCATTGGATCCAATTGTAGAAAGTAAATTGTACCAAAATTTTTCAAATATGGTAAAAAACCGCGCCTGCCTCATTGTTTCACACCGCTTACCCAGCGCGAAGATGGCCGATAAAATATTAGTTTTGAAAGAGGGAAGAATTATTGAGCAAGGAACTCATAAGCAATTGTTGGATCAAAAAGGTGTATACGAATATATGTGGAAAACACAAAGTTATTGGTATAAGGGAGACTTAATAAATGAAACAGATTAGTTTTATAAGTATAATTTACCGCATTATCAGTACTGTTATTAAAAGTTCACCATTGGCCGCTATCGTTCATTTTATTTATAGGTTGGTCAATATGTTTATGCCTGCTGCGATTACATATATTACGATAAATTTGCTTGATAACGCATACTTGATTATTTCACAACAGGCAGATGTACAAGACTTGTTTCGATATGGATTTATGTTTATGGGTATTTACGTTATCAGTGATTTTATGACCGTATTGAATAGTGTAACTGAAAACGTTGGTATTTTTGAGAAAAGCTTAAACAATATGAAATCCCAATTCTTTACTAAGTTTCAAAAAATCCCTTTAATTGCCTTTGAAAAAGCGGAATTTTACAACAAAAAAATCCGAGCTGAACAATTTTTGCAAAATGAAGTATTGGCTGAAACATTCGTGCAACTTACAAATTGTATGAGTCTCGCAATATCTTTCATTATTTTAACCTTTGTTTTAGCGAGTTATAGCGCATGGTTAATTCCTTTGTCAGTAGTTTCCGCCGTTCCATATTTAGTTGCCCGCATATTACGAGGGAAAGAATTTTTTCGGCTGAGACAGTTTCAAGCACCTAAAGCGCGTTCTTTAGCTTATTTATGGAATTTATTTTGCAACAAGAATTCTATAAAAGAAATGAGGGTTATGGGTTTTTATCAATATATTGCGAACAAGTGGTCTGCAACTAGGGATAGTATCAATGAGGAAACATGGAAGCTTCAATTTAAAGACAATAAGTCCTTGTTTTTTTGTAATAGTTTTAGAATTATATGCTATGGATTATCGGTTATGTTAATTTTATATCTGGTTTTTCTTGGATCGGTAACAATAGGTGTGTTTGGTGCTTGTTTAAACGCATTTAATAACCTTCAAAACAGTACAAGGGCATTTTTTATTAATATTGGACAAATGTCAGAGCGCTTATTAGATGCAAAAGTATATTATGAATTTTTGGAAATAGAAGAGGATATTGATGGAACAGATTTACAGGTTGAATTAAATATTGGTATAGATATTCAAGACATTTCGTTTCGGTATCCAAATGCTCAAGAAGATGCATTAAATTCAATAAATATTGATATTAGTAAAAATGAGACCATCGTAATTCTTGGAGAAAATGGAAGTGGGAAAACAACTTTATCCAAGCTTATCATAGGGGCGTACCTCTCCGACAAAGGCACTATTCGTTATGATGGTAAAGATATTATCCAACTTAGCAAAAAGGAAGTTTTTAAGATAATATCTATTGTTTCACAAAACTTTGTAAGATACAATATGTCTGTACGGGAAAATATCGCTATCTCCGATATAAATACCATAAATGACAGTCATAAAATTAATGATCTGCTGGAAAATTTAGAAATAAAAGATATTGTGAATGAGGTAGGCGGTCTAGACACAATGCTTGGTCGAGAATTCGGGGGTATTGAATTTTCGGGGGGGCAATGGCAAAAAATTGCTATTGCGAGGGGGATATTCAGAAACAGCCCTTTTATCATATTAGATGAACCGACTAGTGCGCTTGATCCTCTTAAGGAATACGAAATCCTTAATAAATTTCTTGATATTTCCAAAGACAAAACATCGATTATTATTTCTCATAGAGTCGGTTTATGTAAATATGTAGATAAAATTATTGTCATGAAAAAGGGAAAAATAGTAGAAATCGGATCTCATAAAGAATTATTAATGAAACAAAATGGTTTATACAGAATGATGTATGAGGCACAAAAGGTATGGTATGATTAGTTATTGTCTTTTACCTACAAAATTTAAACGCTATTTTTATAAATTTTAAATCGCTATTGACACCATATTTTAGGTTACCTTTTTTAGGATTATATAAACTATATAAAGAAACGGGGTTTTGTTTTCATGTCCAATATTTTACTTCCATTATCTCAGCCGCAGCAACGTATATGGTTCACTCAATTGATATATCCCAGTTCTCCTATGTACAATATAGGAGGCACCGTAATTATAGAAGGCAGGATTGATACTTTTCTTCTAATTCAGGCCTTACAAAGATATATTAGCTCTCAAGATGCATTTCAAATCAGAATTGTATTAAAAGATCAAGTTCCAATGCAAATGTTTTTAGACAATGAACGGCAGGTTTCATATTTAGATTTTAGTGATTATGGAGAAGAAGCATATAAACAATATAAAAAATGGGAAAAGAAGCAAGCGCATATGCCAATCGAAATAATTGATTCACAACTATATAAATTTTTTGTTTTTAAATTAAACGATGATGTGTATGGATACTTTATAAAAGTACATCATATTATTGCTGATGGCTGGTCTATGCAATTACTTACTAATAAGGTTCATGATAATTATATACAATTAAAAACAGATTGTTTAACAGAACAAACCATCGAGTATTCATACAAAAATTACCTTACTGATGAAAGAAACTATATAAAATCTTCTATTTATGAAAAAGATAGGTTTTATTGGCTCAAGTTGTTGCAAAAAATGGATGTGATAGAGAAAGAAAGCGTACGTTTTATTGCTAGTGAAAGATATTCGTTTGGATTATCTGAGCAAAAAACATTATTAATTCGGCAATATTGCAAAGACCATAATCTTTCGTTAAATAGTTTTTTTGTGGGTTTATACCTTTTACACGAATATCAAATGCAGGAAAGGCAAGATATAGTACTTGGAATACCGGTTTTAGGACGTTATGGCAGAATCCAACGCAATACATTCGGTATGTTTGTTAATACCATACCTTTTGTAATCCATACTGATTTGATCCATACGGTCGAAGAATTATTCCGTGAAGTTGAGGCGACATTATATAACGGATATGTGCATCAAAGATATCCCTATAATCATTTGGTTAAGGAAAAAAAGTGGATTAATAAATCACTATTTGATATTTGCATTAATTATTACGGAACGGCTATGCCTGAAACATTTGACGGCTTTCCAGTTAATAGTACCGAATTCTATAATGGTCAACAGCCATATTCGTTACAAATCATTATTCGCGAATGGTATGGTAAGAATACAATACAATTAGATATAGACGCTTTAATTACTTCATATAGTCGTACACAAATTAATGTTCTCTATAATAAACTAATGGAATTGGCAGACTGCATTATTACAAATACGGATATTAACTTGATAAGCAAGCAGCAAAAAATGAGTCGTGTTATCTCGCCATATTATAATGATACGAAAAAATATTATGAAGTCAACATTACAATAATAGATCTTTTTGAAAAAACAGCGAAGCAATATCCCAACCGCATAGCAGTAGAGTGCGAAGGTAAATCATTTACATACAGCCAGTTTCGGCAATTAATATATAAGGTATGCGCTTGGTTGGAAGCGAAAGAGATTAGCCAAGGTACTATAATTGGGGTGATAGGCAACCATTCGGTTGAAATGTTAGCAACTATTTGGGGAATATTAACATATGGTTGTGTTTTTTTGCCGATCGATCCGAAAACACCCATATTGAAATTGAGTTATATGGTTAATAACGCGGAAGCAAGCATATTATTGACGGACAACCTTTTTTTACAGGTGCCATCATATTCAGGAAACATCCATTTTTTCAGCAATATATATAATATGCCTCCTGTTATTGGAATAAAGAATCGGTCTTCATTTGATAAATTAGCTTATATATTATATACATCAGGTTCTTCTGGTCAGCCCAAAGGAGTGAAGATTATGCATAAAAGCTTGTTGAATTATATTTACTGGGCCAGTTGTCAATATGCACCTGCTCAAAATGAGGCATTTGCACTATACTCATCCATATCATTTGATTTAACTATTACGACACTATTTACGCCACTAATAAGCGGCGGTAAAATAATAATTTATCCCGAAAAGGGAGATAAACATATTTTGTTTAAAATCTTGGAAGATAATCGTTGCGAGGTTATAAAATTAACGCCTTCGCATTTAATGCTTATTCAAGACATGGAAATATCTGATTCTGTTATTAGACGGTTTATTGTGGGCGGGGAAGACTTAAAAACCGCCTTGGCTTTGCGTATTTATAAAAATATTGGAGAAAAGATAGAGATAATTAATGAATATGGTCCTACGGAGGCAACCGTTGGTTGTATGATTCATTTATATGATCCAGTAAAAGACTTGGCCGGATCAGTACCTATTGGTAAGCCGGCGTGGAACACACAAATATATGTGTTGGATGAAAATATGGAAGAAGTGTCTATTGGAAACCAAGGGGAAATCTATATCGCTGGAGATGGTGTTGCACAAGGTTATATTAACCAAAAGGAATTGACGGAGGAGTATTTTCTGACGGTACATATGGCAGAAGAGACGAAAAGACTTTACCGTACGGGTGATATGGCTAAATTTATAGATCCTTGTACTCTCGTGTACTGTGGTCGGCTTGATTCTCAGGTAAAGATAAGAGGGCATCGAATAGAACTCCAAGAAATTGAAGCTGCGATGGAACAACACCCGAAGATTGATGCAGCTCATGTATCGGTAATAGTAAATCAAAAGGGAATAAAACAATTATGTGGCTATTATATTGCCAAATATGAAATATTGGAAAAGGAACTGATTTCTTTTTTACATGATTTTTTGCATCATTACATGATCCCATCCTGGTTTTTACATATAGAATGTTTTCCGCTAACCGGCAACGGAAAACTTGATGCTGGAAAGCTACCTGTTCCCAGTTCTGAATCGATCTCGAAATACAGTATAACGGATCACCCTCTATTAATGATAAGTGCTGATATATTAGGGGTCAGCAATCTTTTACTGGATGACAATTTTTATCACTTGGGGGGAGATTCTATCTCTGCTACTCAGATATCTTCAAAACTTCAAAGAATAGGATATTTATTGACAATCCAATCTATTCTTGAGAATCCTGTTTTTCGGGATATGGAAAATAAAATGATCCAAATGGAAAGCAAATCACTTGATCAAGGGGTTTGCATAGGTGAAATTAAAAAAACACCTATTATTAATTGGTTTTTTACTCGTCCATTCCAGAAACAAAATGCATATTGCTTGGAATTACAGTTAAGATTTAAATTCCCCGTTCCTGCTGTAACATTAGAAAAGGCTTTGCATACTTTGGTTATGCATCATGATATGCTTCGCGCTAATATTAACCAAAATAATCGCTTATTTTATAATGCGGCTCACTTGAACACCTCAATAGAAGTCAATGAGTATGATTGTACGTTAGATGAGAGGATGGAAGAAGAATTAATTCAGCAAGTAAAGAGGGAACTTTGGGATAGTATGGATTTAACTGGTGATTTATTCCTGCGTTCTAGTCTTTTTCATACACAAAGCGGGATAGTATGGTGTATAATAATTCACCATTTAGCTGTGGATGGTGTTTCACTACGAATTCTTCTTGATGATCTTTCGACAATTTTACGAAACTTACTTCAAGGCCAGCAAATTAACTTGCCCTTTAAAACTATGTCATATCAATCATACGCAAGCAACCTGAATCAGACTGATAATGATTTTAACTATCCTGTTTTTACGCTTGGCACAGGCATCCCGGTAAAACAGCAGATAGCAATATGGGTTATGGATGAGTGTATTACACACATACTTTGTCAAAAAGCAAATAAACGTTATTCAACCAAACCTGCGGAATTATTGCTTACCGGTTTGCTACAAACCTTGTATGGTTTTTCTAATACGCACCGATGGGTTTTGGAAATTGAAGGACATAACCGTAATTTGAATGGCATGGATGTATCCAGAACTGTTGGATGGTTTACAAGCTTGATGCAGAATCCAATTGAAGGATTTACAAATGACATGGAGGCGTCTATTATTTGGTGCAAAGAAATGTACCGCAAGATGTTGAATGGCGGAGTATTGACACGGCTGAATACAAAAGATAATCATCAAATTGTCCGGTTTAATTTTTTAGGTGAATTCCATTCGAATTATAATTTATTTACGGTGGACCCGGTATTTCCGCTTTTAAATGAAATTATTGATAACATAGAATTTGATTCTATGATTTACAATAAAAAATTACATATATGTATACGCATATGCAAAGAAATTTATACCAATTTATGTACTGCAAATGATATATTGTCTAAATTTATAAAAAATTTAAATGAGATCCTTGATTTTTGTTGTCAATCAAATGAAATAAATCTGACACCGTCTGATTTTTCGGCATCTGGGCTTTTGCAAAAGGATTTAGATTCCATTTTTATATAAATAATTTTAATTCAATGGAGAAATTTGAATATGTTGTTTATTTCAATAAAAAACATATTTTATAATTGTTATACTGAAGGGATCCTTAAACAAAATTAAGGTGATAGTCGCAAATAGTATTGATTTCAGATATTAAGCAATCTGTGGAATTTAACAGTAGCGATAGGGTTAAAAGAGTTGTTTCTATCAGTCATAAGGTTGTAGATTTCATTTACAACAGTATTGGTATTAGCAAAAATTTTGCTGAAAAGAGCATTATAGCGATTGAGATATTTCGTAGCGAACCCGCGAGCATTAAGGACGCGACTTTTGATAAAGCTGTGGAAGCCGTTTACTTTGTTAATTCGCTCAGGGGAAACGATATAATTATTGAATTTATCAATAGAAAAATATGCGCTGGACAAAACAATAAACGAAAACGAACTAAGCACGGTAGCTTAACGAATCAATCGCTGCCAACGCCTGATAGGCAGGAAAAAGTCTGCGATAATAGCTTGCATAAACGATAAGACCATCAGGCAGAATTGGCAGATGATATTTTCCATGAGTTCATGCACATTCACTGCGCGAAGATGAAAATAAACATCGAATACTTCATGGACGTTTACGAGTATCAGGAGTAATGATCGCATCGGCAGTTGACACGCAGGTAATTATCTCTCGCTTCTATTCGGCTTACGTCATGACAATTCAACTATAAACATTATCCTTAGTCTGTGTCATGGAACAGATAACTAAACCAATTTCTAAAATTTTAAGAAAGGAAATGTGTGATTTAGCTATGACTATATCATACAAGACAAATATGTGGAATGTGTCCCCTACAAAAAAGGATATATCTGATTGTTTTTTATATCTTATTGTTTCTTATGCAGAAAGTATGAATGTGAGTTATGAAACAGGGTTAATAAAATTATGGGGATTTAGTTATGATCAATCTGATATCAAGGAAAATATAATTGGAAATAATATTTTGGCTATTTATAATGGAGAGATTATAGACACTTTGAAAACAATTCATGGAATTGAAATGTTTGAAAAAAATATAAAAAACAATTTTGATTTATTTTCTTTTATAAAAAGAAACATCGCAATATCACCTATAATAGTAAGTTTTGATACATATTACTGTCCCTGGAGCAATCTTTTTCAAAAATATCATGCTTTCCATTATATTTTAATTAATGATATGATTAAAGACTGTTTTATATGTATAGAATCAAATTCGAAGAACAATGAAAAACTGCCTTTTGATGGATTTGAAAATTGGAGAGGTCATATTTTTACATTTAAACTAAAAAAGGTAACTCCGAATTTTTTCGATTATATACATACAATTGAAGAAGCGGTATGTTTTAATAAGGGAAATTTAATTTGGAATTTAAACAAATGTAAAGAAGCATTTTTTAAATACAATACTTTTGAAAATGATATTAAAGGTTTCGGAAATGATTTTTATGCGATGCCTTTAATTAGATCATTAAAACAGTTAAGCGATCAAAGATATTGCTTTTCTTCAGGTTTAGGGTATATTGGTAAGATATTAAATATTAATAATATATTTCATAACGCACAGCGAAGTTTTTCTAATTGTGGCGAATTGTATAATTATTTAAAAATGATTATCATAAAACAAATCTTGTCAAATAAAACAGATTTTGAAAAAATCACAAATATAATTGATGATATTATTAATTGCGAAACTAAAAATATAAAATTAATAGATGAGGCTTTGTCCGAGTTAAGAGATGGAAGTAGCAGAATCTCAAATATAGTTGAATATTGAAATATGTATTGGCAAAAATAATTTTTGTAAAAAATAATAAAAAGATTTTAGAGGATAAAAAGTGAAAAATTTACAAAACAATGAAGTAATAATAAACTCCATTAGGGATGAGACAATAAATGGAATGTTTGAAAAACAAGTAAAACAATATCCCAATAATATTGCAATCAAGACCAATGAAAAAGAAATTACATATAATCAGCTTAATAAGTATTCTAATCGCATTGCAAGATATATTCTAAATAATGTTAATCATAATAATATAGCTCTTTTATTTGAGCATGATATTCAAATGATTATAGGCATACTTAGCGTTTTAAAAGCTTGTAAAACTTATATTCCCTTGGATTCAACTTTTCCTCAAGATAGAATGGAGTATATACTTAGAGATTCAGAAAGTTTGGTAATATTAACAAACAGTCAAAATGAAAATATAGCTGAAAATTTAAAAAGAAGAATTAATAAAGACATTAAAACAATTAATATTGATTTAATTAACGAGACAATTTCAGGCAAAAATCTTAGCGTTTATGCTGATCAAAATAGTCAGGCATATATATTATATACATCAGGTTCAACTGGTAATCCTAAGGGAGTTATGCAAAATCATCGAAATGTACTTCATTTTATTCGATGTTATACTAATAATTTAGATATCTGTGAAAGAGATAAGTTAACTTTATTATCGACATATTGTTTTGATGCATCAGTAATGGATATTTTTGGAGCATTATTAAATGGTGCGACATTATACCCATATAATTTAAAACAGGGAAAAAATATTTTGCAACTTTCAAAATGGATTAAATCTGAAAATATTACAATTTATCATTCTACACCAACTGTATATAGATGGTTTATTGATAACTTATCTAATTGCGATAATGTTGCCAGTATTAGAATTGTAGTATTGGGTGGGGAAGCCGCCATAAAAAGTGATTTTGAGTCATATAAAAAATACTTTTCTGATAAATGTTTATTTGTTAATGGACTTGGGCCAACAGAATCTACTGTAACTTTGCAATATATTATTAATAAAAATACTATAATAAAAAATAATTCAATACCTGTAGGATTTTCTGTTGAAAACACAGAAGTTTATATTATTAATGAAGATGGCAAAAAAGTTGGATTATATGAGATTGGTGAAATTATATATCAAAGTGATTATCTTGCCTTGGGGTATTGGAAATTGCCCCAAAAAACACAACAAGTATTTGAAATTAACGTGCAAACAGGCAAAAGAATATATAAAAGCGGGGATTTTGGGCGCTTTCTTTCTGATGGGAGTGTAGAATACATAGGGCGAAGAGATTCACAAATTAAAATAAATGGTTATCGTATTGAACTCGAAGAAATTGAATCACATATTAATCAATTTGAAAAAATAAAACAATCGGTTGTAATCGCATTGGAAACAAACGAAACAGAGAAGATACTAGAAGCATTTTATACAAGCAAAGATAATATAGATGCTAAAAAGATTATTGATTATCTTTCAACAAAACTTCCACAATACATGATACCATCTATATTCAAACGTGTTAAAGAATTTTTTCAAACTCCTAATGGAAAAATAGATCGAAAAAGAGTGCTGGAATGTGCAGAAATCAAGTCTGACGATAATAGGCAAAGTAATTCTACTTTTAATGAGTTAACTAATATTCAAAAGAGAGCTTTTGATGTGATTATCGCAAATCTCAATGAAAAAGTTTTAGACGATGTTTCCATTGACACACATTTTGCCAGCGTTGGGCTTGATTCAATAACTTTCATAAAAGCTATTATTGCATTAGAAAGTGAATTCGATTTTGAATTTGATGATGAAATGCTTTTGATTACTGCATTCTCTACAATAAAATCAATGGTTGAATATGTGGAATCTAAAATTACAATATATTGAATAATGGACTTCTGTAAATGTGCAGCCTCGCCATAACGAAAAAATCCCGTAGATCATAGTGTTGCTATCAGCGCAAGATATATTAATACACCAGTTTACAAGTTTGATTTAAACATCTAAAAAAGAATACAAACAGAGTCCAAATTTGATATAATTGAGTTACCACACACAAAAAATCAAAAAGGAACTGTTTGTATGGAAACATTATATCAAAAAACGCGAGTAATATCAAGAGTCAAAAAACATTTTATGCCGTATATAGAATTGCTGACGAAACCGAGTGGACATAAATTATTTTTGTTGTTGCTGGCACTACTGAGTATTCAAGCGGTCACATCAATAGCGCATATATATAAATGGTTTCTTGCGCCTCTTGGGAAATTATCACAGAACGCATACTATTATTTGCTGACATATACACAACTGCCGTTAGATAAATTTGCAGAAGTAACAATTCGGAAAGCAATAGAAATCATAGACGAAAACCTGACGAAATTACCGGTATTGCTGCTTTTAGACGATACGCTTCAAGCCAAATTCGGAACGAAATTCGAGTGTTACTCCAAAATGTTCGATCACGCCAAACACAACGGCTCCTCATATCTTAGCGGTCATTGCTTCGTTGCGTTGGCTGTGTGCGTTCCCGTAACCATCGGAAATGCCGTGAAATACCTGACTGTACCAATTAGGTTTCGGCTGAAGGGCGAAGATGAAAACAAACTGACGATTGCTTCTGAAATGATTCGTGATACCATGAAAACACTGGCAAAAATACCCACAGTTATACTGTTGTGCGATAGTTGGTATCCAAAGGGTGAGGTTCTCGAAACTGTTTCTTTATATGAAAACCTTGAACTTATCGCCAATGTAAGAATTGATACCGTTATATATGACCTGCCGCAAAATATAGGTAAGCGCGGGCGTCCTGCGAAAAAAGGCAAGAAACTTTGCGTTCACAACGATTTCGATTTTGCAGAATTCGGCAAATATTTCATAGCCGCAAGGACTGTTATTACCAATCTTTTCGAAAATCCTGTCTATATGACCGTTACGGCGGCTAATCTTGACAATCGAAAAGGGTGCAGACTTTTCTTATCGACCATTGCTCCGCAAAAATTATACGCCATGTTTTCGACCCATGAGCAAGCAGCTAATGATGATTATGCGTGGCTGTTGCCTTTGAAACTCTACTCTTTACGTTGGAATATTGAAGTGATGTTCTATGAATTGAAAACTTTCTGGTCGTTTGGAAACTATATGCTCAGAAGCAAAAATGGCATTGAAAATTTCGTCAATCTACTGTCTGTTTCCTATGCCTGCGTTAGATTAATTCCTTTTGAAGATTCTTTCTTTGTCGACTTCTCCGAGTTCAGCACTCAAACTACAAAATATGCTTTTGGCGAAGCTATTCGCAAGGAATTATTTTTTACACTGTTCGTTGATTTTCTCGAAACCCGCAATATTTCTTTGGAGCATTTGCATGACTTTATAATGGTGCCATGAAACTGGACAGGAAAATTGACAAAGAAAGTGTGAAATGATAAAATAAACTAAAAATAAAGAATAAAAAGAGAGGTTTCACACGAAATGAAAAAAAGAAGAGAATACAGTGCAGAATATAAAACGAAGTTGGTACTGGAAGTGCTGCGGGAAGAGAAAAGCATAAGCGAAATAGCGTCGCGAGAGGGAATAAACACAAATCAGTTGGGAAACTGGAGACGAGAATTCATAGAAAAAGCGTCGAAAATATTCAGCCGGAACGCAGAAGCGGAGGAGTTAGGGGAGAAACTGAAAGAGGCAAGAGAAAAAGAGCGTGAATATCAGGCAAAAGTGGGACAACAGGCGATAGAAATCGACTGGCTTAAAAAAAAATCTGAAGAAGTGCTTGGAGAAGGATGGGAGAGCCGAGTTAATAAAAAAAGATGAGGAAATTCCGATAAAACGGCAGTGCGAGTTGTTAGAAGTAAACCGTTCGGGCTATTACTATGAGGAGGGGAAACCAAGCCAAGAGGAAATTGAGCGAGAAGAGCACATAAAAAGACGAATAGATTACTGGCACACAAAACATTGTTATATGGGTTCGCGGAAGATACTGGATAAACTGAAGAAAGATGATAAAATAGAGGGAATCGGACGAAAATTAGTGCGACGGTATATGTCCGAGATGGGAATATATGCCGTATATCCCAAGCCAAATCTGTCAAAACCAGACAAAGAGCATAAAAAATACCCGTATTTGCTGAGAAATAAATTGATATTCCTACCAAATCAAGTATGGGCGATAGATATAACGTATATAGTTTACAAAAACAGCCATATGTACTTGACTGCGGTCATTGATTGGCACAGTCGGTACATCGTTGGCTGGGAATTATCAGATACTCTCGAAACCGCGCCCGTAATCGAGGCATTGCGCAAAGCTGTGGACAAATATGGTACTCCGGCAATCATAAATTCAGATCAAGGCTCTCAATTTACCAGCGATGAATATATCCGATTTCTCGCCGAAAATAATATCAGGCAGAGCATGGATGGCAAAGCGAGATGGGTTGATAATGTCATCATTGAGCGTTGGTTCAGAAGCCTAAAAACCGAAAACATTTACATTACAGAGTACAACAGTCCAAGAGAACTGCGCAGGGGTATTGACGATTATATCAACGACTACAATTATCACAGACCGCACCAATCTTTTAACAATATGCGTCCCATAGAAGTTTTTACAGGAGTTTTTACGAATATGACTGCTTGATTTTGACTACTATTTACAAAATTACGTTCATTATTTCACACTTATTTATTTACATTTTGTGTCTTGTTTTAGGGGTCCACTATACT
>Ga0123357_10001389_pt1 | contig 25674 bp, 13 predicted proteins | sample TergutEmb28metaG_FD_89873 | JGI IMG/M metagenome (GOLD analysis project Ga0123357, IMG submission 89873) | Embiratermes neotenicus P4 segment gut microbial communities from Petit-Saut dam, French Guiana - Emb289 P4 | ecosystem: Host-associated > Arthropoda: Insects > Digestive system > Gut ...
GTTTACAGAATCTCTACTTAGTTCTTCATAAAATTACACACATGTAAGGCACCCAGCATCCAGCCATTAAGGAGCCTCTATGAGCTATGCCCAGAAATCATTCTCAACTACATATGTACAATCAACATTAATGTTATAGAATAGGCCAAACTTGTGACAGAGCTCAACACTTATTTTAAGGTACTGATTTGATGTATGACAATAGATCAGGGAAACATGGTCAGCTTTTGAGAAATAGTATATTTGTAGAATAAAACGTAGCAACACACCAGCTGTGCACATTTTCCTTGGTATTTCAAAGTAATGGCTGTAACAAAGCATTGGAGCTGGTCAGTTCCACAGCACATCTTGCTGATACATATAACTCGGAAAACTTCACTTCCACCTAAAAATTTTGACTTGCAGTTACATGTAATACGTGTCTGAGCTGAACAAAAACATTAACTGCATCTTCTTTAACCCTTACCCTGCTAACATGGAGAATATGATGAGCTCCTAATAATGCTAGCAAATGGCAGTTGGGATTTAACTTGTCATTTAAAGGCTTAAATATGACGAGTAAAAACCAAGTATCAACTACAATATATTGAACTAAAATGCACATACCCTCACTCACACTGTACTGGAACAGCAGCAAGTGGTGTACTGACTGCTGTCACGCAACATGGCCAAGTGAAGAGTGATATGAATTGTCAGATAAAAAATGTCCCTGTATATTTACTCATTATGAAGTATTGTTTGTGGGTTAATTATTTAGTTCAGTTTTGTGATAATGTCAGTATTTAAGACTCTAGATCATCACTGAATGCATGAATATGAACCTGAAGCATTCTTTGGTAAGTCAGCAATTACAAAGATGGCAATGATGCAAAACTGTGACCCCATATCAGACAAATGTAATGTGTACAGTAAGTATAATCAAACTTTGTGTCACTTCTTCTTTTATTTCTTTCAACAAAATATCAATGTGATCACTGGCACTAGATATGCCAATATAAACTGTTGCAGTTTCCAAGTAAACAAAAGATTTCTCACTGCAACAAAGGCATTCTAAATAATTTTCCCTCTTCACCAATTTTGTTTTCCATGTGCACTCTAAATCGGAGTTTTCGCTGGGCCAGGTAATAACATAAAGCCTACTGAGCAGCTAAAATTGTATCTATTGTTTTACTTCTCCTTGACACTTGTCACAATTTTTTTATGCACAGGTTGCCAGAATCTTCAGCTCTTACCAAACTTCAATGAAACTGTGTTACAATTCACATAATTCATGTTATCTACCACAATGAAGTAGGCATGCTAACTGGCACACAGTTTTGAACACACTTGCAATGGAAAGAATTATAAATTCTAATCCATGATTCACTTATTAACATGCTGAGCAAATAAAGGAACACAACAGGTTGATAATATTAAAATCTTATTATTTTGTAGTACTGATGGTTGTTAATAAATGAATAATATCTTTTTTTTTTTTAATTTCTTTTCAGATCAGTAACAAACAGAGTCTAATTAAGCAAACCTCACCAGTTGAAGCACAATGTTACTTCAGCATATTGCTATTTTTGTCTACATTTGATAGGTTAATAATATCATACTGTGTTAATTAGTACTAACAGAAAATTCCATAAACAAAAAATTTCTTGGTTATTTTACATTATTGTCTATATTTATATCTACTAATAATAATCAGAATATTATTCTACACATGCAGGATTACTGTGATTTATTGTCATGGTACAATGAGCACTATGAGTGCAAGATATCAATTTAACTCTACAAATAAGGCTTTTCATATCATGTCATTAAAACAAGTTTTCCAAATTGATACCTTTACCTTACTTACAGTGTAGCAGTGACATCAAAAGAGTTGCTATATGAAAAAGTTTTCACCTGAATTATTTCATGCTCAAATACAAGTTTTATAAAATTAGCTGGATACTACTCTCAGTCTCTTTATTATGCACATGGTATAATATGAAAAACAGGTGAAAAAGCTGTCCAAAAAAGATTTTATGTATATTTTATGAGTACTTTTCCAACAAAAAAGAAAGCAAATGTAAATTCTAATTACAACATTGCTAAATTACATGCCCTTCATTCATTGTGCTACTTGCATTATAATTCAATATCAGCTACATCCAATAATAGGTGTTACAGCTTTTTAAACATTTATATCTACTATGTACAGACACTCAGACAAATATCTATTTGGTATGTACCACACGTACTCAAATTTACAACAAACTCTCCTGTACAATCTTCAAAATTTGGTATAATACCTATACAGAACACATTTAATTTTGTGTGTGATTATAAGCTGAGCCCTCTTTCTTCAAATGATTTATTACGAAACATTTTATCTTACACTGGGTAAATATGGTATTTTTGTCAATCTCAAAACTTTGGAAGAATAAAATGCTGAAAAATTGTACATGTAAAAGTTATTTCTAACTTTAAATTATTAAAAGAATAGCACTGTTTAAAATTTTCAGTTTCCTATGTTAGATATCTGCAGTCAGCAACTAATTTATTACAGCCGATGCCTTTCAAGTACTGAAAGATAATAGATCAAGCAACAGGTACAAAAAGATTACTACAGTACCAATACTTAAAGCATATGTATTAAATTTAGTGGCACTACACTCAGTCAGAACAGTTGTGTTCTATGTGGTACTAGGTAAAATACTAGAAACACTATGGCACAGTACATCAGCCATTTATAGTCAATTTAGTGGCAGTACAAGCAGATGGAACAATTGCCATTTGTATGGTACTAGAGAGAACACTAGGAACATCATGGAACAATACACAAACTATTTATATAGTCAAACTGTGTAATTAGCTTCAGAAATTACACTCTTTCACTAAAATTCTATACATACCGGCATACATGATGACTTGGTGCCCAAAATAAGATACATGTGGAACAGTTTTTCTTGAGATTACAATTCATTCAAATCGAGTACAAACATTATGCCACGTAGTCCAATACTGGTAATTCTATGGACTATACATACCTACATATGTACATACAAATGCATGTGCACACACACACACACACACACATACATTCCATGGATCCCCATGTTGGTCAAAATGACAGCAGGATGTGGAATAAGTCACAATCATTAAAAAAATATACATAGTATGCTCAGTATACAAAAGTATTACAGAGTACAATACCATAAACACTTTATATACAGTATTTTGGATCACCTCGACACATACGTGCTGTATTAATACAATGAACAAATGAATTTTTTGGAAAATTTTCATTATTTACAATGAAGTTCATAAAATTAAAAAATATATTGGCATGGAACATGTGAAATCTTTAATATGATTCTGGTGTTTGCTCATCCTACATCAGCATATGGCACATGGTGTTAAGTTCATCCCAACGGCTTTGCAGGAACAGGTATCATGGGCATATATCCCACCATACATCATGTTGTTGTAATCTCTATCTTAATTACATATACTGTACATGAGTTACAATTAGAAACAGGTGTGGTGGGATTTAAACGCACAGCAGTTATTAAAGAAAAAATGGTATCTAAGGGTTTCATGTTCACAGTTGATGATTTAATAATAATAATACTTATTAACGGCAATTGGGTTGTCACCCGGCGGCAGTGGTTATTTTACATGTATACAAAATATGAAATTGGTTACTAATAAATTTAAGTCGGGAGGGTTACATGAGAAGCATGTAGTGGCAACTTGGAATCTTGGGAACCATCTCAGCGTTTGCTTTTAGGCACATGGAAGCCAAGAAAAACCTGTGTTCTTTACCTGAAAACTGCTGGATTTGGGGGACCCCCTTTTTTTTTTGCATCACAAGACATCCTGTACGTATACCAGTATGGTAGTTAAGGTCATTAAAACATGGATGACGTTACCAAGACATGTAATAAGCATGAGGAAAATAAGGCAAACAAAATTTTTAATAGAGGATGCTTTAAAAAAATGTAGGTATGAACTGCTATATTAAGACACATGGATGAGAGTACCATATAGAGTGCTTAACAACTGAAATTTTGTGATTAACTTAATAATTTAATTTTCTACTAAATTCATATCAGATGAAAACAAACTATCTTAATATTATCTGTATCCCTTGCAATAAGCACAATATTCATTAATTAACTGTAAGTGCATTTAGTTGGAACTAACTGAATAAGAAAACAACTAATTTTGTATCATTCACAGAGATGACATGATAGTCCATAGTGTTGGTACCAATGGACTGTAACAACACAAGATACTTTTGTAGAATCTATTCTTTTCATACTAGATAGAATATCTTAATCTATGGGAACTAGTAGTTCAGGGGTAAGAATTCTGTGCCAGAGATCTTTGGTTCAAAATTGGCTAGATTCATAGATTTTTCTGCATGACTGACCATTCCTTCACCTCCAATTGTAAACCACAGTGAATGTAAGAAAAGGAAAACAAGCCTAAGTTATGTTGTAGATCTTCACCACAGACTAAGTGGGTAGATTACAAGGCCATATAGAACACTAATGTAGATATTAGTCCCAACAATAAGAACGGATCTTAATAATATGTATTTCATAATAAATACTGCAGGCAGACTTGTTTTTACGAAGAAAACAACCATATTCCAGCCAGCTATTCATCATTACAAGAATACTAGTAATGTAAGAGACTGTTAGCCAAGAGGAGTACGGGAAAAATTTCAACAAATTTATACAACTATCTGTCATGACTTTAACTGAGTATCAATCACTACATAATTAAAACAACTTAGATCAACATGGTGTACTTGTATGTTTCATGATCTTCTTATTCAGAACTTGTATTTTGAATTTCCTCGTGTTCATACAATATAAGAGACAAATTCCACAAAAAACATCAGTTTGACTAAAAATGCAAGTTCCATTTACTGACACCAGGTAAAACTACCTTATAACAAAATAAAAAAAAATGTATGCCTGTAAATATAACAAATAAATTAAAATTAAATATGGATCATCAAATATACAATACAAATCAATATCTTACTTCTGTCACCAAATTTAAATCTTCAGTGCAGGGCAACACACTCTGTGATAACCAATTTTATGTCTCCCTGAAAGTGATGTATTCTTCACACTTATTGTAAAGTCTGCTTCACATGTCTGATCTTTTTACCCACATAACAGAACTTACAACAATGTGTAGATAAAGCTAAATACTATCAATTTAACTACTGCCTACTAACCACCATCAATGTTTGACTATAGAATTAGAGTTCTCCTGGTCCAGGTGAAAATAATGTATAATGAATATGATCCTGTGATGCAGACTTAGAATACATACTGCATTACTTCATGTCCCAGCATAAGGGATTATATACCTTTATAAAGGACACACAAATTGTACTACTTAACATATTATGTTAAGGTGCATACACTTAATATGTGATCAGCTCATTAAAATTACTATGAAGTGTATATATCTGTGACATATTGTTATCATAATTTCAACACTTTGCTGGATAACTAAATTTCAGACTGATTCACAGACAGCCATCAGTTCTCCATTGACAAATGAAAATGAATTTTTTGGTATATGTGGTTACAACATTTTCAGTAGCTATATTTTCCACATCTGATAGAAATATTCCCAAGTATCTGTTGGGTAGAAAAAACAATGGATCAAAAAAATGGAGAAAAGGTAAAAACAGCATTTTGTAAGTGGTACGTAATAATTCCCAAATAAGTCTACAATGTTATTTACTGCAAAAACAGATGCTGATATATATATTTTCCTGAAGCTGTAGGGTAAATGTCTGTCAGACTTCACTGTAATTACATGAAGGTTGGATATATTCACTTACTGTATTAAAAGAGCTGACAACTGTTCAAGGCACTTACGTTTAGTTCATTTGAATAATAATGCTACTGGCAAGAAACCTAAAAGCCTCAATGGTTTAAGATACTGAAAAAGGAAAGAGAATGCAGGTTGAAAGCATCCAATACAAGCATCTGTTACATGAGTAGGGGACAGTGAAAACTGTGTTTAAAAGTTCACTCTAGAACAGGCCACGAAGGCCCAGAAGGGGAGTTGAGGTATAGCTCTACTCTTTCTTTAACCTCGGCGCTAGATGGGTGTGGGTGGTCAATGCCACATCCTGGTTGCTTACTCCTGGGAAAGACCCAGTACCCATTGTATAGGAGGCTAGGGGGGCCTCAGAGCCCGTCAGGACAGGTGCAGAAAATCTCGATCCTCCTGGGATTCAACATCCGGACCATCCAGCCCGTAACAAGTCGCTATACTGACTATTGGCTCCAAAAACTGTGTTAACTAATTTTAAATGATTCATGACCATGCACTGATGTTCATTACATGAAATATAACCAACCAGTGTGTATACAGACATGCAAATTCACTGTTTTAGACATAGCTGTTTATAACAAAATAAATGTATATATGTGTATATACACTTGTTGGTCGTATTTTGCACAATGTAATTACTAAGTCTGCCTAAAAATTACAACTGAAATTCAAACAAAAACCAGTGCACTACAAAATTTTTTATTTTATATCTGTAACTATGGTACTTCCATGGTGACCAAGGTGTGTATGTAATGTTTTCAAAAATTTCTCAAACAATTCACTGTAATTCAAAAATACATATGACATTTACAACATTAATGCCAACAGCTTTTTTAAAATCATGACATTCACTTAATTTGAAGTTCATTAAGGTCACAACTTAAAATTACATCTATAATTAGCTGAAGGAATTCCAGACAATATTATTTAGCTTTCATTTACTAGCACTAGGTGATATGTAATTTCATCAAGACTTGTTCATAGAGTGTGTTGCTAATGGGCAAGATCTTCCATAATGCACTCTATTTTATGTTACATAGTACAAATGCCAACAAGTCTCCATTATTTTCCACACTTTAAGCTGCAGTATACATGAAAATACTGACAGACAGACATCCCATTCTTTTATAAGACATACTTTACGTCCAGCTTCTCATAATTTTACATGATGCTACAACTTACACGCTTTTCTTCCATCTTTAGATATTTATCACATAACACAGTTACACAAATATAAGCAACCTCTATTGTTCAAAACCCTAAAAGATGCAAGTGAAGTGATACCAATAGTATTTATGTTTGACACAGGCTGGCAATGTACATATAACGTAACATTAAGGTGCATTCACGTAATCACTGTGGCTGTGGAAAACCATTGAGTATTAAACATTATGAGTGTGTGTCTGTATTCTTCCTTTATTTACCTGGCATGCAAAAGACATCTTTTCTGCACTGTTATTGTAACGTAACCTTTGGCCTGCCTGGCTGTACCACATTTTTCCAAACTATCATGGACAACATTTATTGAACATAAACTGTATGTTTCGATTGCCTCTAATACTTTTGTCTGGAACATCTCTCACTATAAGAAGAATTCAGCGAGATACTGTCATAAACTAATGTATGTTTTCATGTAAAGTCCCATTATTCTTGTCAGATTTTAGTGAAACTTGTATTTTCTTGATAGATTTTTGAAAAATCCTCAAGTATAAAATTTCATGAAAATCTGTCCAGTGTGAGACAAACAGTTCCATTCGGGCAGACACACAGACACGATGAAGTGAACAGTTGCTTTTCTGCAATTTTTCGAATGCATCTAAACATTGTTGTTTCAAATTAATCAAAGTACCAACAAAAGAAACAAGATGTAACACTGAAAAGCATTATATCTTACACTTTTATGGGTAGAAGAATGACAGTGTGAAGCTTGGCAATGCCTCCTGGCCACAAAATCCTCAGCAACTGGTACTATTTGACAAACAGAAACTTGGTAGTAGTTTAACGTATCTTTAGGAACTGTAATTTTTAAAGGTATATATTTTTCATTATTATATGATTTTAGTTTCTGATTAGTGATAGTAGCCCATGTGTCATACTGGACAGTCCGGTAGATTTTATTACAAAAATCCACAATTTAACACTGATGTTAAAAATGTCTGTCAAAGAGAAGCATACTACTTCTCTAACACTATTTAACTGGAAAGATTGTGATGCACCAGAACTAAGGAATCATGGTTTCATTACCAGAAGAGGCAAGAGATTTTTCTCTTCTGCAAAGGGTTCAGACTGGCTCATGGGGCCCACCCAGGCTCCTAATCAGTGGGTATTGGGGCAGTTGGGGCAAGAAGCTTACCACTCACCTCTGACTACTGAGGCTAAGAATGAGTGGAGCTACACCTCCAATCCCCCATATGCCTTCATGGTGTGCAGACAACTATGATGACCCAGACATTTAAAAGTGAAGGGAACTATGGCTCTTTTGGAACTTAGGAATACAAAGTGACTCTAACTGCCAACTAGAATGAACCAGATCTGGAAAACAAACAGTCAGTAAAAATGATAAAAATAAATAAGATAATTTGTACTACAATAAACAGTACTAAAATATATAGGTTTATCATCGATGATTCATAAATATAAATTATAATCCTAACAATAATTCCCTCCCAAAGACAAAAGTAATTCTCTGACAACACGTATTATATTTATACATGTTATGCTCAAAGATCAAAAACGCTCATTGGGCGGAAAAAATGACCACAATGCGTTATGGCATTACAGAAACAGCTACAACGCAAAATTGCGTGTTGTGGCTGTTTTTAAACAACCGCAACATGTTGTGGCATGAGAGAAACAGCCACAATGTGAAACGTCTTTTAAATTAACTGCTTATAAGTTTAGTAATTTATTGATAAAAATACATGTAACGTAGGCCTAATGAAGAACAATGGTGAAGCTCATTAATTTTTGCAGGAGCTGTTAGAATGAAACTTAGAATTACACTTCATATTTTTCGAAAGACATTTGCACTTTTTATTGATGCAGTACCTCTCACAATTGCAGCTTAGAAATCCCTGCTTACTTCCAGACGTTATCATTGAGGCTGACCGAAGAGATAGTGACCTTGAGGGCACATCATGTGCCTTGATGAAGTTGCTGTCAGCAGTTATGACTTCATTGCAAGCATACAGCCGCTCAAGTAGGCCTTCCTTTGTGCCCAACAGACAAAGCCCAGAAGAGCTGACATCAATGACGACTGCTAGGACATTTCTGGGGGCTAGACGTCCTCAATCAAGGTCAGGCACCCTGACCACAACGTCTGTCCCAGTATCAACTGCTGGAAGTCTTGAGTTGGAGAGAGAAACCATTTTATGAGCTTGTTGTTCCTGACCAGATTTTGCACCTTCTCACTCATTGCTGATTTGCTTCTTCCTTACGCAGATGTTGCAAGTGACTTTCAGTCCGAAACCCTCGCTGTCTTCACTGTAACTTCCACAACTTCCACTTCCACTTGTGGTCATTTCCTTTAACAGCCACGACACGACTTTCACATCATGGCATATCTTCACGTGCCACAATGCATTGCGGTTGTTTAAAAACAGCCATGACACGAAATTTCGTGTTGTAGCCATTTCTCTAATGCCACAATGCGTTGTGGTCTTTTTTCCGCTCAATGAGCGTTTTCGATCTTTGAGCTTAACATACATAGAGAAAATCACTGTGTGTTTGTGTGTGCGTACGCGCATGTGCAATGTGTGCATGTTGGTTGGTACTGACACAGAATATAACTTTCAGTGTCATAAGGAATAGGCCTTAATTCAAATTTTTACAAAATATCAAGTCACAAGTGTTGTGGGTTTAAAGGCTTTAAAGCATCAATGCTTATATGCCAAGTCTCAAGTTTTAATGGACAGGTGTGTGATAGTGCATAAACTGAGAATAGTCAAGTTTTGCTAACTAACAATCATTAAGCAGTAAGGATTTTGCTTATGAACTCCTTGAATAAATCATACAAATTCTGATTTTCAGAAAACAGAACGCATACGCGGTAACAATGCAGAATACAGTTTTGCTTATATGCGTACACCACAAAAAGTTCAGAGACCACATTTATACCTGAGAAGTTCATACACTTGCCACATGTATTCTTACAATAAAATAATTAGAGGTCTTATTCCATAAATATTTCTCAACATCTATCACAACAATCTCTCTCTGATATAATCAAAATAACTAAAAAAAAAAAAAATACTTAAGCATAAACAAAACAATACATAACATAACTTATTGTAGCATGGATTCACTATGTTGATGCATTCATAGAATTGGCATTTGGGATTAGGCTACTGAGGATGAAGGTTTCCTGATGTCTCAACAAACATTTCAGTTGCGATTTTCAGCAAGACGTCAACCAAACAACCAAAGGCTAAAGCTTAGCACAAACAAGCTGATATATCTTGGCCCATTTTGCCTGTGCAGTGTACAGACTGCAATGCTAGGCTATGTATGACACAGAAACCTTGTAACTACAAGGTAGAAAGGGGACCTTAAATATTCCTGGCGGTGGGTAAGGTGTGAGAGGTTGAGGCCTGATTGGACTGGACAACACTGCAGTGTTAAACAATAGGGGAGCATCCCAATGTCAGCGAAAAGAGGCAAAGAAAGTTTTCCTCAGCAACAGAAAATCTGCAGCCAGCCAGCCTCTTCTTCCCCCCTACACCCTCCATTCGCCACCTCCTCTGAACAATGGGCAAATGCCTCCTGTGCAGGTCACCCAAAGATCCTGTATTGCTGCAAGAACTTTGTCACCTCTTTTCCTGCTTTCCCACGTTCCTAACTTTTCATCACGTGTTTTGATATTCATGGGGGCATTTCCCTGTTGTTTAGGAATGCACTCCTCCATCCAGTGATATCATTACCCTCCACAACACATGCACTGAAATATATATATATATATATATATATATATATAAAATATCTCCTTCGAGCAACCTGAAGAAGGCAATTGTAATGTTCACCTACACATCAGGAAACCTCTGGTCCTCCAAGTCTCCTGATTTCAACATACAATATCACACAATGAACATCAGTCAAGAAAGCCTAATAACTAGAATTACATTGCAGACTATTATGTTCTCTAGGAATGCAACAAAAAGCATGTAAATGTAATGATTTCCAAACTGAGCTGCTGCACATATAATAGCTTTCCCTATTCTCCTGATCTCCTAACTGATATAAAAGGATTTAATATTACTGTCCTGTTCCAGACTGGAGGCAAAACAACAAAATACTTGCAAGAAAATTTATTATATGTGCAGTTTGGCTTTTAATGAGTATCTGTAATGATATTACTATGCATACTCCACACTATAAAAAAAGTTTCAATATAATAATTGTGGTCTGATAACACGCACACAAAAAAAGGTATGCATATGTCTTAAAAAATCTAATTTTTTCCTTATGCCATTCAAAGTTCATACAAAATAGGAAGTATACTCATGAGGCATTACACCTCGTCGAGGATAGAAAGTATGATTAACTGAATAGTTCAGAAGGTTAGTAAGAGATGACATGTAGATATCAGCAAACCGAAAAAGTCGCCTAGAAAAATACGTAGGGTTGTGGTAAGTCCGGAAGACACTACCAAACTGTTGATTGAAAACACACTTGATCTTTTGCCTGAAAACAAAAAAACAAAATGGTTTTTAGACATGAAAAACTGATAAGCATTAAAATAGTTTTGCTTTTTCTAATAGGAAAACTTGGAGGTGCAGCGGTTTTTTTTTCAGTCTCAGTGTCTTCTTTTTCTAATTACTGATTAAAATAACATTTTATCAAATTCTGATTAATAATAAAGCACTAGAAATCATAAAAATATGTGCAATGACAATGAGAATGGTGATTGGCAATAATAATAATCAGAAATTATTATTTTCAAATATGTTAAGAATGACAATGACAGTAAAAAATCTCCCTGTTATTTCAAGCTTCTGAAACAATATACCTCACTCCCAGCTGCACATCACTACAGGAGGTCACTACAAATTACTTCACTATCGGTGGCAAGTTGTGCATTGTAACTAAAGTAGACCAGCACTAGGGCTGTCTTCCTTGGAACAGTCACACAATCAATACGTTACCACATATAGGCATTTTGTGTCACTAGCTGCATGAGATACATTGCTACATGTCTTAGTGAGCAGGGGTTAAACACTGGAAGATACTTCGCAAAAAAGTTCTCAAACTTGATAAACGGCATCTACCTACATCCAATCCAATTTACAGCTGTTCTGGTATGTTCCAGGAACCTGAAGGCTCATCACTGTCAACAAGAGAGCTTGCAACCCACCAATCCCTATCATGAGCAAGTCTCTGGGGGGGGGGAAACACACACACACACACGTGCGTGCACAAGCTCTACAAAAGGCGCAGTAAGCAAACTATTCTTCCCGCACATAAAAGAGAGAATGGAGACCATAGTACCAATCCCAGCGTAATTTATGGCTTTGGTAACAGGTCACAGATTAACCAGATCGTACTTCCATAGGTTCAAGATTATCCCCAATTCGACGTGCCCTTGTGGTCTAAACGGGGAACAGACAATTAAACACATAATCTTGAGCTGCACGCAACTGGAAAATGAAAGAAAGATTCTACGAAGCGTCATAGTCCGGGTAGGTGACACTGGCCCCTTCTGTTTGAACAACTAATAAAGAAACACATCAAGACATTCACGCAGTTTTTAAGATTGATAGACTTTAGCACATTATAACCCCATCATTTAATGTATATACACTGTACCCTAGCTAGTTATAAAGATCACAAGCTGATAATTCAATAGTTGTAACAGTAGAAAATGAAGGAATGTACATAAGTGTAAAGGTAACTGTACTGTAAAAATATGACACAAAAGCATGTAGTATTACTTTGTAATGGAGCATGCTGAATAAATAAATATAAAAAAACACACACACACATATATATTACAGTATCTACAAAAAAAAGTTTCTAACAATAAAATTTAGAGCTCCAGCACTTCTATACATGGTAAATACATGTAAGTATTGTTTGAATGTAAATCTGAAATATAAGTCATTACATTAATATAAGACGCAGCATTTACCGAAGATCATCTCGTTCTGCCATCCATTTTGCCAATACTTCTTTCTCCTCAGCTGAATCACAATCCTGAAAGTCCTCTATGAGCTGTGTTAACATCTGCAGCCAGTTGCAGTTCATCTTGAACTCTTCATTATTCAGTGTGTCAATCTCATGCTATTTAAAAACGGATCAGCAAGAATGAATGTTGCCTGAAGTGGACTGTTTATGAATGTCCATTTATCTGAATGTGGAGCTACCAAGCACATGATTATTGTACGTGCATTTCTCCAATATTCATTGCAAATGACATACATATATTATTCTTTGAGGTGGTAACTTCTCATACGGTAAAATTAGTTGGAAGTAAATATTTTACAAATGAAAAATATAAATACAAATTAATGAACATTAAATCAAATAGTAAAGAAGAGTGACATGTGAATTTTAATTAGAAGTGAGGAAAATAAATGGTGAATTAACACCATAAACACTATCTAACAATCAAACAGATAATGAGGGGGAAAAAATACATGTGAAAAAACAGTGTGAACTAACAAGCAGGAATAAACCAGCATCAGGCCTACTTAACAGTAACACAGAGAAAAATAAATAACATTTTAGATTGCATGACTTAATGGGATTAGTAAAATGTAACTTTTACATAATAACATATGCAAAAATACAGCATTCGAGCAGCTCCAGTGGCATGATGTTCATACCAAGTTTTATAGAAACTGATCAACTGTTTCAAAAACTGAATCAGGTCACACACATGCACAAGTGCATGTGCAAACACCATACATTTACACAATCTAGCTGTCTCAAAACCCTCCTGTTTTTATTTTAGGGATGAAAGCAGGTTAAAAAAAAGTTGTTATTAAAGCATCTTTATTTCACAGAAATGTAAAACTGTCTCATTAGGTCAGTGAGTTTTTCCAGAAAATTTAACTATATGCAAGTCTCCCAAAACTCTTTTCTCTTCCACCTCAGTTAAGTATGTGCTATTAAAAAGGTTGAGAAAACAATATAGCATGTATTACACCTCACTTTGAGTTCATGAATGATAGCTCCAGTCCGCCAACCATGTTCCAGGGTGACATCTGCCAGATCACTGTAGGGATGATCTCCAAAGTAAAGGACCTGCTCTCCCCTCCATCCTGTCATATCTTGAAGCTGTTTCACTGTACCCTGAAGTGGAGGGTTAACATTCAATACCCAAAACTTAATCAATTAAAAATTTAAAGGCCCATGTGGCACACAGGCAGCAGATGGTACATATCAGACCTCCACATAGTCACCACTGATGTTTACACACTTGTCCCTCCATGGCACCAAGACTTGTATCCTCACATAGAATAAATACGTGTCAAGAGTTTGTAACTGAGCAGTGACAGCTTGCTTCATGTTGATATCTGTTGTGAAGTACTTGCCAGCCAGGTGCTTCTTACATGGTCTAAAGAGACGGAAATAACTGAGCATGTGACTGAGACTGAAGAGAGGGTGGTTCATAACTTCCAAGTAACTAGCAGCAAGTCAATTTACAAACCCTCCTTTTTGGTGGGACAGGGGTTTGGTAAATGAAAATGATTTACTACTGCTCCTTTCTTCATATACTGACTATTAACCCTTTAATGCTGGAATTAAATCCCTCCAAGCAATGCTGCCCACCGAGATTTTTAGCTGGGACTTTTAAATTTTATTGCTTACTCTTAGAAAAAAAAAGCATATCTCATAGACCTTTCCTTCAAATTTAATGAAATAAAATTTTGCTCTCTGCTTATGAATTGGTTAATCCGGGAAAAAATGTTCACATGTTTTTATAATAAATTTAGCCCTCTGAATCACATGCATTGTACAAAATGTGGTTTAAATAGTTCATTACTCAAGTAATTCTGGTTGCTGCATACGGTCTGTGGCACCTTGGATCACTGTTTCATCATGACACACAGTATTCACAATTGGGGTGATTTACAAATTTACAATGGTTTGATATTCCGCAAAACGAGGCACCACACACAGGCCCGCGTCACATCTGGTGCTCTTATACACTGTGCCCTTTCTTTGGCTGCGAGAAGACCACAGACGGCAGCACAGTTGTGTTGATGATTTCGCTGGCCAGTGTTTGTTATGGCGATTTCTTAGGAGGCGGAGGGGGTACATTCTGGCTCCATAAAGAAACCCTGACCTTCAAGGGTCATGCTGCTTAGCAAGTCACAGCAGTTTATCCTATAGGAGTGAACAGAATTCCTCCAAACTTCGAAACACTGTATGTGATGTCTTTAGAAGTCATTTGGCGTTAAAGGGTTAACTGACAGTTATCTATGCATGTTATGCCACCATATAAATAAAGCTGTTTGAAAAAACTGACACCAATGGTATTAATTATTGTAATGTTTTCAGACATTTTTATGTGAGAAGGGGCAGGGATAGCAAAGTTTTTCATCACTTGAGACAGCATTTAGGCTTGTTCTGACCCCAGAATAACATAAACTTATAGTGAACCTGTGATAAACAGATAAACACTTGGATTTCTCAGACTAGCAGTACAATTCATGAGGGTTTTGTAGCATTTTGATGACATATTTAGAAAAGAATGGAAGACTTATGACCAATGAGACACTAAAATCTATTTTTGACATGGAAAGAGTGAATTTCCTTCTGTGACAATGTTGTGGTTGGTATTATGTTAGTAGACATAAAGGTTTAATTTAAACAAAATGTATTCTGCACCTCATAATAGATTTTTCCTTTCTCCAGGCCCATGACACGATCCCAGAGTTGTGTCCGACTTTCACGATCATATATTCGGAATGGTCTTGACTCATCTGTGAAGAACTTTGGCTTACGAGCCTGGACTATCACCACATCAAAATATCGCATCCAATCATTTCCAACTAGCAACTCCATTCCTTTGTTCCTATTAGGAGAATTATAACAGAATGCATATACTGACATGAGAATACCTTTTCATTGACTAATGTCAGTATAGTCACAACAGGCAAATAAAACAATCATTCATGATAACTCACACGAAACGGTATGGACTATTGGTGACAAGGAACAGCTTCTTGCCTGCAGCCACCAAGCGGTCAAAAAACTTGCGGATGTCTTGGTTTTGCTGTAAGTATTCTGACACATTCTGCTCTACAATTCCATGCATTATTGGATGCCCACTCTGTACTGAACTCTGTGGGAACAGCAGTTACACATATGATTATACTTGGCTCAAGGCAGCCACAAACCCCTTTAATTAGCAGAAAAGTTCCGGAAGTGACCGGGCTTATGGCATTAAGTTTCAATCTCATTATTCAATGTTCCTGCTTTCCGCACACCCTGGGAAAACTCAGTACTGTAGCTGTTCACTGCAGGACTCCCAGAACTTAAATGTTAGTCCTGTACACTTCTATTTTAATCTGGTGGTGGTGGTCTTGGTAAGAGGTGGTGGTCTAGAACTTATTAGTTCACAAAGTTTGGGATTTTTGTGGACCAGAGCAACACAAAGTTGAATCACTTTATTATCTCATTCCTGACCCCATTTCTGTAATCTTCAGCAAAAAAAAGTCACTGGGAAACAGCTCAACTGGAATGAGTACTTAAAAGCCTTTTATGTGTCTACAGACCACATGACTTAATATTTAATAAACTTCTATAAATTTAAGGTATGCATGTTATTATGAGTTTCTTATTTCAGGTTTGAATTTACAAACTAGTAACTCACATATTTTGGAGTCACATAAAAATGTCATTTAAGATTATGTGGAACCACAGCCAACTTCTTCAATGATTCTTACAAGACCATATTTTGTACAGTTTGTTCCAGTATTTCATCCCCAGTTAGTTTGTTAAACATTTCATTTATATACTTCTGACTTTTGTTCTTAAGGAATCTCGACTGATAAGTTCTGCAGGTTACTCATGAACAAACTCCAAAAGTTCAAACAACTGCTGGCAGATGGCAACAGTCTACATAAGAGTAAAAAGTACAAGGCACAAAGTGTCGCGGCTGCCCTAACACTGAACCCAGTAGAACAAAACTGGTATTAAGTCAATCTGGAAATGATTAAGCCTGAGTTAGTACTCAGTACATTTATGAATGTAGCCAGACTAAGCTTTTGCTGGAGAACTGCTATCATAAACAATTAATGTAATTACCGGCTACCTTATGTGCAGCACATTGGATTATCGGAGCAGAGGCCCACATACTAGAACATAATATTACCCCACCACATGAATCACTAATTATCAAATACTCTGAAACATGTTGAATTAAACAGAACAGATACTTACAACAGAATGGAAGATAATCAAGATTATCTGTGTTGCAATACTTGGTCATTCCCCGGCCAACTGTGACCTCACTGTGACACTACTCCACTGGGCCTTCTTTCTTTGTGGTTGATACAAAGTGCAATAATAACTTTTGGATACCAGCGTTTAAGCATCCTTCTAATGGTTCTGGCTATGTATGTTACAAACAACAACTTTTTCAGCTAGATATGAATGTAGTATTGCAATAATTTTCAATATGAATGATTATGTATTCTTACAGTAATTTTGATAGCTGTTTTTATGTATTATGTAACAGTACTGGGTTATCAATATTTACGAATTTTTACAATCATTCTGACTACTGCCATTGACATTCTTGCAATGTGTTCTCTAATCATGGCTAAGGTAAAATACAACCATATTTTCATGGTATGATTTTTAAATAAAAAACATACCTTCACATCACGAAAAAGAATCTCGGGATGATAATCAATATGATTGCGCTCAAAGTACTCAGCAACATTACACAGCAGACCCATCTCAGGCACTGAGAACAAATCAGCTAACTGCACCATTTTTATCTTGACATCTTGCTGCCAACAAATAAGCAAAGCAATTCTTTATTATGTCACTGAATAGCTGTTAATATTATGCAACATAAAAGTGATATATTAAAAGTGATTAGTTGAAGGATTTGGCATCTGAATTTTATGCAGTGAACAGCTTCTGAGACTGTACCTACATAAACAGAGTTAACTGACCTTGCCATCCAGCCAGAATGTTAGTGATGAATCAAATGCAGTCAACAAAAAGGATGGTAACTATAAGTGATATAACAATGTACGCAAGAATTTCCTTAGTCTAGATATAAAATATACATAAATGATAACAAAAATGATAAATGCAACTCACTACTGGACAGCATTTGCACAACTTATCATTTAAAAACAATCATCTGGCAAAAGATCATTTCAAAATGTTAAAGTTATGCTTACACTGCATACATAACCTAAAAAAAACACAATAAAAACACTGTACTGTTTACATACACAAAGTATCTTTTTTATATGCATTAGTTTTTCCACTTCAAATTTAAGCAAAAACCAGAGTATCATACAAGGTTGCAAAAATCCTGGGCACCAGGTCACTCTGGCAACTGAATTTTGTATAGTAGCTCCTAACATCTGTTGGTCTTCAGTATGAAGTTTGCTTCATATCACCCTTCTGGTGCCTACAATTTTGAGGTGAGAAATTTGTATCCTTCTGGTATAATAAACCAATTTTCAAACCACCATTAATTTCAAGACACCCAACGTTTTTTTCTGTGGTCCTCATGCTGTTACAAAGAAGAGCAAGGAGACATTAAATACTGTTGACAGCAAAACAAATCATGCATTTTACTCATGCTTCTGTGAAAGATAAAACTCATATTCAAATGAGTGAATCTACCTGAACAGTGTCTTATTTTAGCACAAACAACAAAGAACAAAAATACATAACCAGACAAAGGAATAAACAATATAAAACCATACAAAAATGGGATGCAAGTACAACTGACACAACACACGCTCAATACCATGTGTGGTTCAGGTTGAAACACATTACAACACTTTTAATCTGTGACCACCCAAACATTGTTCTGGCAACAGAAACAGGAAAAGCAAAATATGAATGGCCAGAACATAGAAAAAGAAACAGAATTAAGACTAAAAAACAGGGCACTGATATGTTAGTATAAGTACTTCAGCCCCCACGCTCCTATGCTAACACGCACAACCTCAGACACTTGACAGTCACTATCTATAAATCAGAATGAACAGGATGTCTATACCTCCCACTTGTAAAAAATATTTGTTCCACTTATTGCAAAAAAAATGATTATGTGTTAAATTTAGATAAACTATTCCTTTGTTTTATTAATGAATAGGTTACATCAGAAAGTTGCTGTCTAAAACATCAGCATTTAAAAGTAAAGTTAACCCCGTGCATGCCATGAAAGCTTTTCAGAGAATGTAGGTATAGTTCCACACACATTCTTAACCTCAGTACTAGATAAAGGTGTGCAGTCAGATTCGTGTCCTTCCCATTTTACCCACATTGAAAGAGCCCCAGTACCCAGACTAGATGGTCCTCAGTGCTGGTATGGATGCTTCAGAGAAAAGAAAAATCTCTTGCCATTGCTGGGATATGAACCACAGTTCCTCAGTCCTCCAACCTGTAGCCTAGTCACTATGCAGACTGTTATCCTGGTCTGCATTAATTCATTCATTCACAAATGAGCATGTGCACATGCACCCATAGATATATGGGCTCCCAGTTATAAGTGAGTGGACTGTTCTTGCACTTTCCCACTTTTCAGTTTCACTGTGAACTTACATGTCTTACAAACAGTACACTGTCTCACACACACACACACACACAAGCATCAGTCAGCACTCCCCTCCCAACATTCCTTTTAAGGTGACCACATCAGTCTGTTTTACAGTATCCTACACAGTCAACAATCTGCAGTTCCAAAATATGGCAAGTTAAGGAAAGAAACCAACTCTACTTTCCTCTCTTTCCACCCAACATTATCCTGCCCAAAGGTATTATTAAGCAGGAAACACCATGGATGATGCTTTATCACAACACAGAAACAAAACTGAAAAACAGCAATCTTGTAAGACTATTCCTGATTTAACTTGACATGCACTGCTATATCAAAATAATGTACAACTGATCACAACATTAATTACTGTGCCAGGTGCAATATTTTATCAGCTTACAAAATGAGGTTGCATTGCCTTTTGCACCTACCATTTCCCTTATAAAATAACCCCACTCCCCACAGCCTTCTACCCCAGAGGCCAGCCTTTTTCCCAAAACCTGGCTTTCAAAAAGAGCCATTCTGTTCTTCAAAAAGTAAAACATCTAAATTTTTGTCTGGGAATTCTAAAATTGGTTTGATTATGTTACATGTTTCCACATGTGGTGACATGGAGAAATGACACTGGCCAACAAGGGTAAATGTTTTATTGTGTGGAGAATATGACATTTCTTCTCATCTCTGGTCTGTGCAGTGCCCAGCCAAATAGGGGCATATTTTTATTTTGACACATCCTTCTGGTCATTCCCTTCCTATATTGTAAACTTGCAAACTTGTTTATTAGTGATAAACATTCAGTTGTCCTGGTTAACTTTCATATGCTGTGTTATATTTTGTTGATAACATATTTGTTTTGTCTATTCAACATTTAGAGTTTACTCTTTTGTGCTGCTTGCAATATATCATTCTTTCAGCCCATGGCTGCGCTACTTTTGAGCAATGGCACATTATCAACAGAAAATGTGTATGGTCCTAATTTTTTTTTTTCTCCACAACATTGTAATTTTGACAACTCGTTACAGCATCCAAACTTCATCACCTCATGCTGTAGCACTGAGCATGTACAAGATGAAAATTCCATGCACTAATCTGTCACCTTCCGCTTACTGCCAGAAGTTATTTAACACCTCAAAACTAAATTTATAGTTTGTGTGTGTGTGTGTGTGTGTTTGTGTGCCCGCGCAGTACCTAACGCTTCAAGTAAAAGAACCACCAGAAACACTAAATTTTCAGACACACACAAAAAATAGAGTTACAGTAAGTTACAGAAGCCATTACCAGAAACCACATACTACTGATAATGACAAATGGTTGACTTACTGGCGTAACTCTCATTATGTGTCAATTAACCTTTTGGACCCGGAACTATTTTTTTAAATTTTAGTAAACCCTGTAAATAAAATGTGAATAAAACAGGAACCAAATAAGTTAGAATTATTAAACAAACTTTATTTTGAAGAGAAACAAAGGAGATTATATACCATGTTTAAAAAATTCAGTACTTATATTTGTTGACTAAATATATAAAATGCAAAGTTTAGAAGTTAGCGGTGTGGTACGACCACTATAGTGGTCGTTAGGCGTCAAAGGGTTAAATTATTCAACGGTGTAAACAGCAGCAATTCACAATTACCTACAAAATTTAGTAAAGTGATCCTAACATGAATAGTATGTGATGCAAAGAGTGTGTGCATATGTGTGTAGTCACACAAGACAAAATATCATACTTCTGCGTTATCATTGCAGTCATATTTTTTATGCTTCCTTTCCTCTACATAAGTATGCATGACTACATAAATTAATAAATACACAAATATTTATTTATATTTTGAGAATGTAAATGTACTGGCATTCACAGTTTGTAGTTAGTAACAAAAGAAAATTACAGATACAGGAAATAAAACATAGTCTGACGCAACATTACAAACACGCTCAACATTGAAGTATATGAGGTTACTGCAAAAACTTCATTCTAAAATATAAATAATCTACAGTTGGCATTTCAATAGTCCAGGCAGACTGTTCAGCAATATACAGTAACAACACTCTACATTCTAAGAGATTGGATATACATTCCTAGTGCGGGCAACACAACCTGGATTTGAAATCTGTGCAGGTTACACTCACCGACCGTTGCCCTCTCTGCATAGATATGTGGTCCACCCCAAAAGGAAGGAATGTTTCATTTTTCAGTTACTTAGAAGAACAGGTATTTTATGTCAGTCACCAGAAGGGAGGGCAGGCATCAGCAGTGAGGAGAGAAAGAAACCAGTCACATTTGTCTAAATCAAATAAACAGCTCTCTACTTATGTATGATTAAAAATCTTTTACTGACTTTAGGGACTGAACCTATGAAGTCAATGCCAACCGTATCTTGTTAACTATCAAAATTCACAGTACAGAACAATCCCACAAAATATAATTATCAATAAATTCTCTGCCCATATAAGACCCATGTTTCCTTACTGTGTTCATAGGAAACAGCAGGATTCTTATCTTGAGCCACATAAGCCCAGTCCACAGTCTGACATATTTCACCGAGATACATTTTAATATTATCCTCCCCAACTGTATGTCCTACAGATGGCCTCAGGTTTCCCAACTAAAATTTCTTATGCATTTTCACTTTCTCAGCTGGATGTTACACATCCTTCCAATTTCATTATTAATGATATAATTGCCTGAACCATATGATATAAAAAGCACAATTTATAATATATTGCTCATGGCTCAGGTGGTCAGTTGCTGGCCTCTTACCACAGAGGTGCCAATTTGACCTCAGGCCAGTCCATATGGTATTTGCTGTGGACAAAGTCACACTGCTGCACCTTCTGTCTGAGCACTTCTGTATTTCCCTGTCAGTATCATCCCATCAATGCTTTATGCTCATATTTCATTTGTCCACCACCGTCCTATATAATTACAGCACTGAAAATATCATTAAATATGACACTTCTCTTTCTGTCATCATGTAATCTTCTCCAATTCTCTCTTACTCCATCTCTCTTGAGTCCAGTGATAATCCTCAGCATAAACATTGCTCAATATACCTTCTTCCCAGAGTGACAGACAAAAGTTTATACATTTTAATGCCTGGGTTTTAGATAAAGTAACAAACAGAAAAATAAAATATTCAAAGCTAAATGACAGCAAGAATTAATTGGGACTGTGGCACCAGAACCCATAGGTTCAACATCATTTTTATAAGCCCTAGTCTCTCATTGGCCATGGTCCTCAGCCAGTTTCAACCCTCCCACATCTTCAAAATGTGCCTCCTAAACACCCACCTTCCTAGCTTTTTGGTCTTCCAAGCAGATGTTTTCTCAGAGTCTTATCTACTAAAATTCCTCAGATTCCTTGCCTCTCCATTCCAGCCACATTCACATTACATGACATTCTACCAGATTTCACTATTCTAATAATACTATATAGTCTGCAGAAATGACAAAGACCCTTATACTGAAACATCACAGATTATTCATTCCTTCTAACTTCTTAGGTCTACATATTTTCCTAAGCACTTTATTTTCAAACATGTGTGATCTGTATCCTTATACCACCAGACATAACAAGAAACAAAATCATTATTTTGCACATTCTGATCATCAGTATTTTGGATAACAGATGGCAAAGTAAACCTCACATCTCTCTGTTACTGTCATGGCCTGTTACTTTTTACATTTCCATGGTTTGTACCTAAATGGGATGTACAGAAATAAAATAAAAATAAATAAATAAATTCCCAAATTATTACTGTGTATAGCTAGAGTATAATTTTGCTGCTTATTCTGGTTTCAACAAAAATTTATATACATAGTTTTACCTGTGGTTACTTCTAGATAAATTTCTTTACTGGCCTTCAGAAAGAGTTTCTGTTGTATGCTTTATCATATTTGTCTCCCAAGTGCCAGTCTAAATTTGCTAACCCATCCTTGCTAGGAAACAAATTTGCTACTTATTGACAATACAACATGTCTCTGTAACTTCTAATTATAATAAAATATTAGTGCAATAGCCCTCTATTTGTTTTCATTTCACGGTTCTACTAGCAAGTTCAAAGACTTGCAATGAAAACAGCCACGCATCTGCAGAAGAAACTGAATTTATATTAGTAAAATTAATGAATTTCATATGCTTATCAAGAACACCAACATCTGCAATAATTTCATGTAAGCCTAGACACACAACTTACCATATGTTTCACCTGTGACTCAACATAAGCAATTGGAATGACACGATTCTTGTATAACCTCAGCACTTCCTCATCAGAAACAGGGGACAAACCACGATACACAGTGCCAAGTTGGATTTGTAAAAATGAGTCAAGCTTAAGCAGCACTCCTTTCTCTACATCATAATGCAGACCACGGACTGCAAACCCAGGCTTATATTCCATCTCTTCAATACCTGCAGGATACTACAGAGAGACAGAGAGAGCATGAGAGAAAGAGCAATACTTTTATTTCAATTAAATTTAATACAAAATCTATCAAGTACAATTACATTTCCCTTTTGTGGTCAAATTTACTGAAGCTTTATACAAATGTGCATACCATATACACATTTACCTATGAATCTCGGTATAATTTCCCACTCACCCCAGGAATGCGTTCGTGTTGGTCTACTACAAATAATAGAATGGTGAAAAACAAATTAGAAGTAACATAACATTCATTTAGTCCCTTAATGTCTGCTGAAACCAATATTGTACAGGTGATAACATTGAGAAGAATGAGATGGGCTGGGCATGTGGCACATATGGGTGAGGAGAGGGGGGTGTATAGGGTCTTGGTGGGGAAACAGGAGGGAAAGAGACCACTGGGGAGACTTAGGCGTAGATGGTGGATAATATTAGGATGGATCTCCAGGAGGTGGGATGTGGGTATATGGACTGGATTGGGCTGGCCCAGGATAGGGACAGGTGGCAGACGCTTTTGAGTGCGGTAATGAACCTTCGGGTTCCGTGAAATGCGGGGAATTTCTTGACTAGCTACAAACCAGTTAGCTTCTCAAGAAGGACTCTGCACCATGAAGTAAGTAAGTAATGTCTGCTAAAATGGACTGCAGTTACTTTAAAAACAAACAATAATTTAATTACCTTATGCTTCTGAATCAGTATGTCTCTTCCTAGTTTATACAGAAGGAAATCCATGGAAGGTCTATAATGTGCCACTGTATAGTCATAGTCAAATCCATAAATATTCACTTCTTTCAGATCTAGTTCATTGCAAGCAAAAACAGCCCTTTTATTTACGTCAGGAGGAAGTTTCTTTGCTACAACAAAAAAAGAATCATTATTCTGTTGTGTTAATCCTCAACCTTTACCTTACAGTACACTGAACATTAAACAGCATGGCCGAATATTAGGCAGCTCAAAATATAAAGGAGTCCCAAACATTTGATTACCTCACAATCTCTTTAAGGCTTAAAATAACACACAGTATGCTCAAGACAAAAGCTATCATTTTGAAAGCACAGTTCAAATTGACACTTATTATTCTGAAACACCTTTGAATAACATCATTTGGTATGCTGTATTCTACACACGCAATGCTTTCATGCAAGTCTTTAGATATTTCATATGGGATCATAAACATTGACCTCTTTCAGAACTACCTCCCATAGACAGCTAGCGAGTTCAAAGTTCAGAGGAAATGGGTTCCTCTGGAACAGTGATTCAGCAATCCAGTGATGCCTGCTTGTAAGAGCACCCACTAGGACATATTACATGATACAAGCATTTTCAGACCCATTCCTTCTATCTTTGAGGTCACTTAACCCAACAGCAGGCACAAGGAAACCAATATATTTTCTGTATTGCCTACAACAAGCACCATATGGTACATGATCATGAATTTGCATTGCAATATGCCAGAGTACAGTTCGTCAACACATTTCCATATCAGCATCATTCCACCAATACTCCACACTCATATTTCAACCATCTACCATTGATGACACATAATCTTAGCAGCAACTGACAGCACTGTTAAATATAACACTTACCTCCGCCCCCCCCCCCCCCCTCCCCTCCCCCCTCCCCCTCTCCCCCCCTCTCTTCGCCCCCCCCCTCGCCGTGGCCACCGAA
>Ga0123357_10001390_pt1 | contig 25672 bp, 18 predicted proteins | sample TergutEmb28metaG_FD_89873 | JGI IMG/M metagenome (GOLD analysis project Ga0123357, IMG submission 89873) | Embiratermes neotenicus P4 segment gut microbial communities from Petit-Saut dam, French Guiana - Emb289 P4 | ecosystem: Host-associated > Arthropoda: Insects > Digestive system > Gut ...
CAGTACCGGTCACTTCAGAAGCATATTACATAGGAGTACTTGTCAATTCAGAGGCATATTACATAGGAGTAGCTGTCAATTCAGAGACATATTACATAGGAGTACCTGTCAATTCAGAGGCATATTACACAGGAGTACCTGTCAATTCAGACGCATATTACATAGGTGTACCCGTCAATTCAGAGGCATATAACAACAGTACCGGTCACTTCATACGCACATTACATAGGAGTACCTGTCAATTCAGAGGCATATTACACAGGAGTACCAATCAATTCAGAGGCATATAACATAACAGTACCCGTCACTTCAGAGACATATTACATAGGAGTTCCTGTCAATTCAGAGGCATATTACATAGGAGAACCTGTCAATTCAAAGGCATGTTATATAGGGGTACCTGCCAATTCAGAGGCATATTACACCTCATTCATAATTTATCAACCATAAAAGCTATCCCATGACAGGCTTAGACAGGCCCTTAGGGCTCCAGGAGGCTGCAGCTCCCAGAATTTCTAGACAATCAGCACTGACCACCTTTAGCCCCAAGAGATATCCCTGGTACTTATTTCTGTTAGAGGCTCAGTCAACTCCTGGGCCATATGGAGGTTGGAAGGATTAAGGCAGTGTAAAAACCCGGTGATCCCTTCTGGAATCAAACTTGCAACCTTCCAGCTTGTAGCACAGTGTCTCAACCAACTGTACCACCACATGCCCCAATTTATCAATTATACATATACATAAAACACAGGACGGAAAAAGCAAAAAGATTTGCTCTTTAACTCCCTTATCAAGAGCTGTAAAACTGGAATGACAGCATCAAACAGCACCACATAAAAAAAGAGATGGAGAAACACAAAAGTTCACAAACACCTGCATACAAAGCAAGCAAAGTTTTATAAATTACAGAAAACTGAAACTAAAATGTGTTTGGATAATTTGCAAGCAATGGTCCATACACTGATAATTAACTGGGAATATACTCAACGCAAAATGGAAAAAAATGTGAAAACCATGTGAAGAACATAAACATACCATGAGTCCATATGCAAAGCATATTTAGGTCAAAAGGTAAAACACCTGCAAAATGGCTGTAATCCACAGTTTGTTTCAACGTCTTGTTCACAGTCAGTTCACTATGCAAATTGTCTGCATATCGGCTAACTCAGAAACATGTAAAAATAATTGATATTATGACGAATTTTTAAAACACAGAACATCAGAAGACTGATATCATATTAAAATAACTAATACAATATCAAATAATGCAACTTACGTTACACAAACCTGCTGATGTCACCCCAAATCCATTTCTTCCTACCAACCAAACTTCTCACAATAACAATAAACCCCGTATAACTGATAAACTCAGAAGCATACAATTTCAACCATCACTAACAATACAGTAACTTAAAAGTGATTTAAGCACCTGGCCTCCAGCTGAGATACTGACAGATTTAAATTTACCTGAAAAAAGTAACACAAAAATATGCCAAGGAAAGGCACATAATTTCCACTGATGAAGATGGAACATTTATCATGGCAATTATCTGCGGCAGGAAAATAAAATGTCATTAACCTTTTGGTGCCGGAATTACTTTTTTAATTTTAGCACACTCTCTATATAAAATGTGAATAATACAGGAAACAAATATGTCAGATTTATGAAACAAACTGCATTTTGAAGAGGAAAAAACGGAGTATATACCGTGTTTAAAATATTCAGTACCTGTATTTGTTGAATAAATATATAAAATGCAACGTTTATAGGTTAACGGTGCGGTATGACCACTACAGTCGTCGTTAGGCGTCAAAGGGTTAACCCACTCTCCGAAGACCTTACAGCAAAATCAGCAATATGGGACATCAGTAACTAAAGTGCATCAATAACAACTACATACTTGGGTAATCAATATCTTTCCAGTAATCTTTATTTTGTGAACTATACGGAGTTCTTTGCATCAGGTGGGATCTCTGTCTTACAGACCAATCACCACTCTAATATTACTGGCATGTATGAACGATGTAAAAGAAGTTCAAGCCAACATGTAATTTCTGGTGGAGCTAAATTACAGCTTTACAAAAATTTGTGCAGAAGTTAGATGTAGAAACAGTGAAAGAATTGATAAACAAAAACATAAGGTATGACAGAAACAGTGACCAATCTTATAGTGTTGTATATCACCATCGGAGGGCTAACATAACAAAGACAAACAGGGTTGTACCCCAGTACATCGCATTTGTTGGTCGTATTTTTCTTAATACTTCAGCAACCAACCTATTTTCAAATTTACTTTACCTAATGAACCCATTAATTACAATAGCCATAGCTAGACAAGAGCACAGAGATATCTAAAATGAAAGCAGAACTAGCATTCGGTGTATGCACATACAAAACTCATGGCTGGTTGGTTACATGAACTGTAGATCACTTTGCTCAGTGTGTACCAAATACATTAGAAGTCTGATCTTACATGTGGGCATTAGAATGATATGACATTACTTGTTTAAACTTCAGACAGTCAACCTAAACTCAAATGCATGCTTTGTCATCACATGATTAGCACCACACAATATGCTAATATAATTCAGCATTCCATTCTAACATAGCAGGCTGTGACCCATGAATTACTGTAAGGTTCAGAGTACTTAACTGTGTTTAATAGTCCCAGTTTCATTGTGCCTTGAAGTAAGACACAACAATGTGTTACAAGACATACCTCTTCAAATGGCTCACTTATGACAGCATCTTGCTGCCAGTCTGCTGTCCGCCATATCCTGAGTGTCTTGTCATCGGACTGTGATGCTACATATTTCCCCACAGGATCCCATGCCACACCTTTTACGAGACCTGAATGCCCCTTTAGAACTGCAACCATTTCTGCAAATCAATACTCCATTTCAACAAAGTAATGGCAGCAGGAACGATATACAGTACGAATCACACAAAGGCTCAGTCATTAAACTCTTCATTTAAACATTCAGAATACAAACAAATAAGTTACTACACCTGACTATGTTTGGCCTCTAGTTGATTCAGCAACATTGCAACTACATGCATCCCAGATTTCCAGACAATCAGCACATGACGGTGTTAAGGCTGTCAGCCCTACGCACTGGCTGCCTTTACCCCCAGGAAATATTCCTGGTACACATATTTGTTACAGGTTAAGTGGACCCCAGGGTCATAGTGCAGCTAGAAGTATTAAGTCAAAGAAAAATTCCAATGACATCATCTGGAATCAAACCAATGAACTTCTGGCTTGTAGCACAGTACCTCAACCAACTGCACCACCGCATGCCCACACATCCCATAACAGAGGGGTGCACATTTCCCATGTGTCAGGTCAACACGGCAACTAAATGTTGTGCAGTGGCACCTAATATCCTGCAGGTTCTCAGCATGGAACTTACTTCATATAACCCTTCTAGCTCCTAGAATTCTGAGGTGGCTCCTGGAGTTGTGGAAAATGTGTACACCCCTGCTATAACATGCAACTAGTTTAAATGTTTCACTCAACAATGAAAGCAGTCCATAACAAAATTTGTGCCCCTTTTTCACATCATGAGGAATGTGAAAAAGAGCCAGGATGGCACAGTCCGTTTAGTGACTTGCTACAAGCTGGACAGCATGGGGATCATATCCTGCTGGGGGCGAAATCTTCCACACCCATCCAAATCAGTGCTGGGGCCCACCCAACCTCCTGAGCCAATGGGTAAAAGGTCTCTTTCCTGGGAGTAAATCAGTCATGGTATGGCATTGACCACCCACCCTCAACTAGGGCTGAGGTTAAAGGAAAAGTACTGCTATACCTCTACTCCTTCTGAGGGTTTTCACAGCCTATTCTAAGGTGACCTTTACCTTTACCTTTACCATTGCCATTAAAATAAGCATTACCATACCTTCTCAATACTCAGTCCCAACACACAACCTAAAAATACAGCTAGAATTTCACATCTGGATTCTAAGCAGATGGTGCAAACAGAAAACGAAAAGTTGTGTAGAACTAAACGTTATGATTGCATGATGTAACCAATGAATATTAAACTTCTAGTTTTACTCTTACATAACATACAGGATGTTATGCAATTAATTTCTGGAAAATTTTTGCAATTAGGACAAAACTCCTCTGACAGGCGTCAATAAGTAGAATCCGAGTCACTTGCCACTTATTTTAGAGTTTCTGACTGAATAATCTCAAAGCAAGACCCTGTGAAGTGAGGCTTTTGTGCAAGGGAACTAAGTAGGCCTACCTGAAACAAAACAGCACGGAAAAGAAAGCACAAGAATTGATTCGCCAAAAGATGTAGCATACTCTGTTCTGACATGAACAGTACAACACAGAATATAAAAATACTCTTCTTCCCTCCTGCAGTTTAAGCTGGTGAGATTTGTGCTGAAGTTTACAATGCAAAACAACATGGAATTCTTGAAAGCAAAGTGATCCATAAAATGCATTACCATACCAGTCTTCTTAAATAAGACATTTTACCAAGACAACAGCAAAAAGTGTGACAGACTTTCCCACTTTCCCATATTAAATTCGACACTTTTCTAGGAAGAGTCACATGCATTCCTAATCTCAAAAACATCTCACAGATTAATATATTCTGACAAAGGCCAACGGTTATCTAACCTGTCTAACCACTGAACCCCACATGTAATAACCAGAATGGTAAGGTTACATAACAACACATTCTGTTGATGAATGGTTCCACAAGTAGCCACATAATCATTCTATCTTTATCAGAATATGCCTGATACGTACCTGATTCCTATCAATAAGGTGAAACTTACCTGGCATCTTCAGAGCATTCCAGATAATTACAGTGTTGTCCACTGAGCAAGTAGCTAACCAGGCATCATGTGGAGACCAAGCCATATCAAGAACATCTCCATTATGACCTCTCAATGTAGTGGAACAACGCCATGTTTCAACATTAACCTTACCACTACCGAACACCGCATTACCACCTATCAACAACAGCAATAATAATAATAATAATAATAATAATAATAATAATAATAATAATAATGCAACAAAGCACACTTTAACCTTTACAGCCCTTGCGTCCTACCATCTAGGACGCTAACCTCCAAACGTTGCATTTAATGTATTTATTCAACAAATACAACAAATATAGTTACTGAATATTTTAAACATGGTATATACTCTCCGTTTTTTTCTCTTCAAAATGAAGTTTGTTTCATAATTCTAACATATTTGGTTCCTGTTTTATTCACATTTTATATACATGATGTGCTAAAACTAAAAAAATAATTCCGGTGCCAAAAGGTTAAGTCAGAATAGGGCCTGGTATTCTACCAAGCTCTACTTGGTAGGTTTTGAAAGCAGTTCTGACTTTAATTTGGGTACGGCTAACGTGCCTCCATGTTCAATGAAATATCAGACCATGCAGACCTGTGGAAAAATAGGGGTATAATAAGGTGTATTCATAAAACATGAGCTGCCACATTCAGTTACAGCACACTTTTACTGTTCAACTGACATGTGACGACATTTGACAAACAGCTGCTTGGCATTGCTCCAATCCGTCTTTCTAAATGACAGTATCATGTCACATGGCACCACTATTTCCCTTGATCAACTGCTAAACCTAAATGGGGAGGTGAATGGTCAGCTAAATGTCCTGGCTGTTTTACCCACAAAAATGTCCAAGAAGAAATTTTTTACCCCTGGCAATGAGAAACAGTAAAGCTGTCATATCCCAGAAGAATGGACACCCCAAATTCCACACTGCTCTTTGGATAACTCATAATGTGGCCTTACTGACAAGTACCTGGGCCATTTATTCTTGTGGGACATGTAATCATAGCTGATGATGGAGGTCAAACTTTCCTCCAAAACAATCATGGTAATACCGGTCCATCGGATTACATGGTGTATTAATTAAAAAATCATAATGTGAATGTTCACTGCTATGAAAATATGAAATACTATATGCCACAGGACACGAACTTGGAAATGTTAGATGTATTTACCTTCTATTCATTACTCATTTTCCTTTGCTCAAACAAAATCGCTCTTCTCACAAAATGCAATACCCTCACCTGATGCATATTTACTTATTTTCCAGATCATGACCAACTTGTCATCTCCACCAGAAGCAAGGAATTTGCCCGAAAAGCTCCATCGCACACAATTCACACAAGCTAAAGAAACAATACATTAAATTATTACACATAGTATTCTACGTGAAATATACATCAGTTAGCTGTGAATTTTTTTCAATTCAATATTAATTCAACTGGCGGGACATTATGGAACCAACTGAACAGCATAAGCAAAATATAATTGACGGACTGTACAAACATCTACTATGTGACATACGTAACATCAGGATTGATTGACGAGGTACAGGGAGATGCAAGAAAACTGGATTGTTGAAACTGGCTGGCGGCTACCCAGGATAGAAGCCACTGGCAACATATGCTTGAGGAGGCCAAGACCTGCCCAGGGATGCAAGCCAATGAGGATGATGATGTATTATTCAAGACCAGTTGATCATAATCATCACCTTACACCAGTGCTTATACCTGACTGGTACAACACTACACTATACATTTCAGCTCAATGGGCCATCATCAAGCCAAACTCTACAGAATAAGTGCAATTCAGGGCCAATTGAACTTGCTATATTGTTGGTTTTTCGTGCTGGATCCAAATTAACACACGATACATTAATTTATAAAAACCATTAACATTAAAACTGAAATTTGGTGGAGAAGAATAAGTCATTTATTCTTTCTATTAACACAGATGTTGATCATGATAACCCACACTGCTGACAAGTACTTTGGGCTGTTTTATATAGGGAAGAAAGAGCAAGAGGAGAGCAAAATAATAGGCAGAAGCCTCAAGAAACATCATACCCACCATCTACTGGACTTCTTTCCATGGCTTTAGCATAGTAACAGGAACTACAAACTGGTTTTATTTCCTAAACCACCAAAACTAATACATCATCAGTCAGTCACTAGCCACATGTGACTGACATATCATCTGGTATCTATACTTATTCATTTACAAGTTAAAAACACTGTTGTGAATACAGACATGCTGTAAAAAGTATACATATCAAGGTGCAAGTGTAAAAGATGCAGTGAAGTTCTGCTACCAGAGCTCCACTTTGTGTTCGCACATAGCATTTTGACTTCATCACTGGGATAACATTCTACAGTTTTAAGTTACAATGTTTAGATCCAACTTACTCACCTAAATGATTGTCCATCTGGCACAGCATTTTTGGAACATTTTCATCGTTCTCTACCTTCTCACTAACAACAGGTGCCATGTTCCATACAACAATTCTCCCGGAGTCCTCCCCTTTGACAGATAAATAATCATAAGTTATATTCCATAAGCCACTAAATTTGGTAATCAAATAATTCCATGTATGTCACTTATTTTTACACAGAAAAAGAGAGACAGACAATGAGTTCAGTTCTGTAAGAACTGATTATAACCTCACCTTGACCACCCGTTGCAAATCTCGAGCCATCAGGGTGAATATCAACGGAAAATATGGGCAGATCTAAAAGTAAACAAATGAAACGCGCTCCATACGTTCAAAAACACACTATGTTACATTCATGAAAACCAAAGCAGCGTACAACACAAGTAAGTTTCAACATCAATGCATAATTTCGTGCATAACTAAGAATAAGCAATAAACCATAAAATCCATACATTACCATCATGTGAAACCCAATTTGGTTTCAGTAATTTCATTATTCTGAAAGCGTAAATTACACAGTTATAAAATTAAAAACCACATTCTTAAACCGCGTGGTCAAAGTGCCAAGCACTTCCACATTTCAAGTCCACTACCGCCACCCACGACCATTGCGCCATTTTTAGGTACTGTAACAGAATCAATACCGATTTTGGTTTCACATCTTTCTAATCCGTGATGCACACGCACGACATACACCGTGACGTACCACGGATTAGAGGTCATTGCTCATAAAATGTATGCGTACAATGCGTGGCTAACAAATTAGAAATGCTTCATTCTCTCACAATGATAGAATATATTACAAAATCATGCATGACTCTATGTCCTTTACTTCAGCTGAGGTGCCAGATGGTCAAGGATGCGGCATCGTGACCCCCAACCTTCGACACAGTATCACGTTTAAATGTCAAAATTCCCGAGGATCACAGGCTCGTACTGTCCCCATGGGTTATTATCGCTGCCAACAGCTAATAGCCACAAATCTTGGGAAACACCGTCTAACAAGACATCGGTCAGCTCTGCCAGAAAATCTGACATCCTCACGTCCACGATCGTTATCCCTGGGCAATGCAACTTTAGTTGTAGCAGAGAGGAGCGGATGAAGGCGAGTCCTCGGCGCCTCAAAACCGAGACCTTCCGCTAAGGGAGCACACCCCCACAAAACGGGCATGTTTAAAGCCAAATTTAAAAAGAGAATACATAGCTATGTGTTTGTAAATTAAAGAATTCTTCAATTAAGATACAAATTGCAAAGAGGATACTTAACATTACTAGCTGTCTATGCCCCCGAAGAAGGGAAAATAGTACAAACAGAAGAATTCTATGAAACCCTCCAATATCAGATAGACAAAATAAGTAAAAACGATTACGTTGTTGTCGTTGCCAGAAATTATAATGCAAGAGTTGGAAATATCCCTATTGATGGAATTTTGGGTACAAATGGTGAAATTACTAACAGTAATGGACACAAACTAAAAGAATGAATTAAAAATAACGAACACATTTTTCAGACATAGATTCATAAAATGACGTGGAGTGCCCAAGGTTACAGACCCATTATAGATTACATTCTAACAAACAAGAAACTATCACCTTTAGTAAATGACACTAAAGTTTTTTGGGGATACGATGTCACTACAGACTATTACTTATTAATTTCCAAAATTCGTTTACCTCAAAAATGGTATACAATTACTAAACAATCTCTAGGACAAGAAGAAATTGTTAGGGTACATTTGTTAGAGGACCCAAGTATAAAATTACTTTATCAGAGGAGATTAGAGCAAAATTTTATGCACTCACCATGCAGCCTTAATATTGATATAGAATGGCAAACTTTAAAGAACACACTACAAGCATCGAATGAAGCTATAGGCAAAAGGAAAAACAGAAGAGAGAAACGGCATTTAATTTTATGGAATGAGGATATTAAAAACTTGATTGAAAACAAGAAGAAGGCTTATTTACGGTATCTAACAACATGTTCTGAAACTGACAAAATAGAATACAAAAGGTTAGTGGCAACTGTGAAAAGAGAAACAAGAAAAATTAAAAGGAAATGTTGGGAAACATTTGTATCCAGAATTGAACATGATTTACATGGACACCAGATAAATGCATAGAAAATTATTAGAAATTTAAACAGAACTGAAAAAGATAATTTGCAACTTAACCCAATAGTTGAACACACATGGCCAGATTACTATCAAAAATTGTGGACTAAATAATTACATTAAATAATGCTACATCACATACATTTTTATAACTTTTTAAAATAATTTTAATTTTTTTTGGTGAGGCATTCCTCCGAGGCCCCTTGTAATGAAAGCAGGAATGCCCTTGCGTGATTGCAGGCTTCTGCCATGACATAGGTGAATTCTGCCTTCTGGTATACCTCAGAACAGCAAAAATCTTATGAGTGCAACTGTCATGCAGTATGTCACGATCTATTAGATGGTTCAATACCGTGATATATGGGTTAGCTGAGGGTTCAATCACCGAGCAGTCAATGTCTGAATCACTGCAGTGTGTGAAAATGTGTGACTAGGCCTGTTATGCTGGGTATGGAGACACCAATGGCAATGTAAAATCCTACTAGTGTCAAAACCCAGGTGACTGTCAGTTCAGTATCGACCATGAAAGCCTAAAAGAAAAGGATGGTCACATTGTGTCAAGCAGCTAGTGACTTTACAAGATGACAATAAAATCTTGATGGAAATCAGTTTGTATTAGTATGTACCACATGAGATCCTGTCACTAACATGAACACTTGAAGTCTAACCTCTGAGTTATCCTATGCAAAGCACCAGGTCCTCGTGGCAAATCAGCCCATTCACTGCATATGTAAGTGCGCATTTGTTGAAATTAAAATTTCACTGAAAGTCACTTCTATGTAAAATTGCTACTAGCTTGCATTGTAAATCATTCCAACCATTTTGGTTATCTATATTTTCAAAAGCCCACACTTTATATGTTACTACCATAACATATACCATATCGCATTGATCTGATCAGCCAATCACCGTCCAGCAAGGAGACTTGTTCTCTGGGACACCCCTCCCCACCCTCTTGACTGTGAGATATGGGTGTGTGATGAGGCATTGTAAAATACTTTCAAATATGTCCTACACAAGTGAAAATATATTAAGTTATATTTGTGCACAATACCATGCATTTAACCTTTAAAGCCTAGTGGACATTATATGTACGAGATTAAACATCCAGAAATTCTATTTTCTGCCCACAAGGTTTACTTATGTGCTTCTTTGATGTTCTCTGAACAAACATACATACCAACTAATGTGGAGAAAAGGGGCTACAAGCTTCTGAAAGTTTCAGGATCTACATGTTCAGTGTGAAGGATTAAAGGAATTATTTCACTGTTATCAATACAGGGCAAATACTTGTCCAAACTGTTTATCCACCTGACGCTCGCACATTCAGCTGTTACATACACAGGGAAGTGTTCCTTATGACTGTAAGTACAGCATCACTGCACCCATTCCATAAATGGTCATATTACTCAGGACTGTTGCACATTACTGTTAACTTAGTCACTTGGAGTTAGAAGGGTGTGTACTACCTGTAACATTGACTGACATAAACCTACATTATTGCGATCTGGCATGTTCAACATAAACAAATACCAGACCTAATGACTACTGCAGGTGTGTGTGACACAGCAGAATATTCTTAACACTAAATAAGTTCAGTCAAAACTTCTTCCACTTGCACTTTCAGTGTCGATTACAATTCTCATCTAAGAGCTCTGTGTGCCGTCTGGTCACAAGTCACAGGAGAATTGGAGCATTAGTTAGTGTGTTTACTAGAAACCACTACTGAAGTCAAGCTTGTCTTACCTTCTTTGCTCAACCAATTATGTCACTCACTGGGTCAACATACCTCTATAAGGTAACCTGCTAAGTTGCTTATATCAACACATGATCAGACTTGCGCACATAGCCAATCTTCAACCTTTTTCCAAACCAACAACCAACAACCATAAAGAGTACATCATAAAAATCATAGGGTTCCACCAATATATGCACAATTAAACTAAAATAATGCTTGCAGGTTGCACCCCAACCCAGCAAACTAAAATTTATGACCAGCCTTCATTGGATTTCTAGCAAGTACCAGTGCCCTACATGAATGGGTAAAACCACATTTTCTTGCAACAGGGGAAGAGCATGTGACACTGTACAATGTCAAATGTGTATTACCACATTACGCAGCAGTTTTATGTTGCAAGTATAACAATACCACGGATGAAGAAACAAATGCATGGTGTTCCTTAAGGAATCTATCGTAAAAGAGGATTCGGGAACGGTACTGTATTTTCTGAGCAGCATAATACAAAACCTCAGACTGAATCAAAGACGGCATTCTGGATTATGTCAATGGGTAAATTTAACACGAAAAACAACAAATGCATCATCTTTAAAATATTTTATTAGACTAAAACATGAAAGGAGAAAAATAACTATGACTCTACCCTAGAGATGTATAAGTAGCTGAATTATTTACAAGAATTCAAATTTACCCTAATCTGATGTATAAGGTAATATAAATATCCCAAGGGTAGAGACAGAATGGAAGGACTGATATAACAAAATGTCATTCCCCTCCCTCAGAATCATGTTTTCTCATTTCACACTTTACAGCAGTTTCACCTGGCAAGAATCAATGAATATCTTATACCCTATGCAGAAGATGTGAATGAATCAATGGACATTAATGAGAGATACATACTACAACAGTGACAATTTACAAACACGGGCACATCACTTCAATGGACAAAAGAGCAAACAGATTACTGCAATACCATTCACAAATAACTATACATTTTGCAATGATGGTATTAAGTAAATCCCAGGAATAATTCAGTGGATGGAGAGGACGGGACACGGGTAACAAGGCAGCCATGTTTCACAGACCAGCCATTGAAACACTGTTACCATATTTTCTTGTTAACTCACTTTTACTAATTAAACACAGATACCACAAGAAATTACTGTATTATGATGCTGCATGACTGTTATGATGGTTTACTTTTAATTAATAAATGTAACCATCATACGGCCCAGTGTACATAACTGTCTATTCCATGTTTATAATCCAGAAAAAAATCACACAACATACACTGCTAATTGCTGATGCTGCTGATTTGAGAAAATATGGTATTCTCAGTGTGCAGTGTAATATAATCACCATACTACAACATTCTTGAACTCAGGTGCAGATTCACATAACTTGTCCCATGATGTCTACAGGCATCAAAGACTGTTGCAGTCAAATGCACAACACTTGAAAGAAAAGACAATGGAAACAACGCTTAAGCCCACATGGCCATATAATTCAAAGGAAAATATAGGAAAATAAAAATTATACCCCCCACAAAAAAAAACATCACAGTCCAAGAGATAATTTTGGCGACTTGTCACTGATACTTCACTCAATTATTCATACACAGATAAAAAAAATACCAATTTGTTTTCTCTCTCCCAAGGATTGAAACTTCAGCAAGGTAATAATATTAAGTTATGTTATGTACATACTGCTGCTCCAAAGAGCAGAGGTCCATGCCATCTGTTGGCTGTTGCTGTGACAACTTAACTTCAGTGTCACGTTGAGGAGTGGAGCATGGTATGCAACCAATTAATGGAGCCCAAACCTATGCAATAGCTCATTTCTTCTTGTTCTTGGTAGTGGCGCCACGAGGGGGTGTCACTGGACGTCCAGCATTCAGGCCACCATATGCAAACTTCCGCTTATCTGCCGGCTGGCAACAAAACAAAACAGCTGAAAAACTGTTGATGGGCATCAGAAAAACTGAAGGCCATGGACACAGAGCCTTAGATAAAACGAAAAAGAACTTCACAAGATACATTATAGACGGGTGTGAGTTTAACATTGCCAACCCTCGTGCTGTAATTCCAGTACACTTATTACTTCATAAAGTGTGGATGTGCAACAATACTACCTTGTATCACGAGAATAAATTACAGGGCCATCAACAGGAAGACAGCAGGAAACTCTCACATGACTTGTGACCATGGATGTGCTGTATACTTGAACATCATCACATGCGAATTACAGTCCCTGACACAATATTGGACAATGGAATACATTGGGATTCCTAGTTGCAGAGCTGTAAATTTCTTTCCTACAGAATGACAGACCACAGACTTAAGATACTGGACAAACTACATACAGCAAATTCAGTCTAATAAATCCTTGCAACAGGTGTAATAAGTTACCAAGTATGAGGATACACATCAGTGACACACACAAACTCCTCAAATCAACACACCTTTTTCCCCAGAACACAGTGCTACCACACGTTCCAACTTGAATAAAGTGTAAGCACACAAAGATCCCTGTATGAGGGGCAAAACATTCTCTCAGCCTTATGACATGATTATGGTACCCTACAAACAAGGCCCCTGGTCAGACAGAAGTGTGCATGGTTGAGAAGTTTCAGGGTTCCAGGGACCACTGGAGGATAACCCATGGAAGGGAATGCCGGCAAAGTGTCCAATGCTCATATCTAAGTGACTGACAAAGCTCAAAAAGTCTATGACACACATGTACCATGCCATTCTATACAACCTTGTTTCCAAAAACCACAAAGCATCAGTGTGAATCATGCTGAATTATCAGCAAGGACATGTTTGAGACAGCTGATGATGAATCAGGTATCTTTAACAGGAATACCAAAGTCATAAACATGGTGCTGCAATAGGACCAAAGGACACAGAACAGTCCATACGAGCCAAAGTGCTGTCTTCATTTTCTCATCTTGGCCAATTTCTCCCCTGTTCTTGTGCAGAAAGGGACAACACTGCCACCAAATGCCAAATTTCCAAATCATGCTCACACAGGAAGGTTTTAGTATACAATATCTTTCTACAATAGTGAAAAGTGCAAGGGAACAGCCAGCAGAAGATGGGGGGGAGGTTTGCTTGCAGAGAGGAAAGAGATTCTCCTAACAGCAGATGCAGAACTGGTATGTTTGCAGTTCACATACTTACGGTTTCAGATCGGGTGGTCATATGTACCATATCACTGCACAGTTCGTACTTACTTAGATATTGCCTTCATCACACTCGCACTATTTATGGACAGTACAAAAAAAAAAAAAGGTACACAGCCATGGCACAGTCAATGAAAACAAATACGCGAGAGGAATGTGACCTATTTCAAAGGTGGTGTATAATGATGACAGTTGAAACACATATGAACAGAACTTCTCTAACCGCTTGACTCTACCACATAAATTACATCTTTGGCAAATTTCAAAATACTGAATTAAACAGTACGAACATGCTGACGGGCATCACATCCAGAAGAGAATTTTACTTGCATAGCACAAGGAAACAGAAATGCTGGAAGACCAATAAAAAGAGTGACTGACCAAACAAGATCCTAATGAACATACTCCTTGAAGGTGAAGATGCGGGGTGAGAATTCTTTACAAATTAAATGTATAAAGTTAAGGTTCATCACGCATTTCATTTTATGGTGCAGTGTAAGTCTGAAATAACACAAACCGCAACCACAGTGAAAAACTGATGTCACAACAAATACTGCGTGCAAGCTGCTAAGTACCTGCAGATAAATGAATCACTTCAAAAACAAAACAGGAAACACTTATTACCTCACTGTAACTGATACAAACGCATATTATAAGGGAATTTGTAGTCATTCTGTAATATGTAAACTACATGTGAGTCATATGAAATTTGAATCAGAACACAAATGAAATATACATCACACAAGTTCACTGCCTTTAAATACCACGATTATGGCAGTGGAAACTAAAATGTGTACAGTACTAACCAATTAATACAATTTGCAACTGTGATCTTGCACCACAATGCAACTGTATTTAGGAATCATACTGTAGTTGTCGGGATTTTGACATCATACAGACTGGTGGGTGGGTACAAATATTCTGGAGGAATACTGCCCCCCTCTTCAGCGTAGAAAGTGAGGACAGTACAGTCTTGCAACAGTGGCAACCACCTACCAAATTACATGGTGTCATAACCCAAAACACCACAGTATAAATCTTCAGTGCCATGTTAACTCAAATATTTTAAACACAACCTCTATGGTGAAGCAACAATACACAGAACCTGCAGACATGAGGCTTTCTAAATTTGCTCTGCTTAGGACTAAACCAGAGTATTCGTAATTTCAGTCGTTTCTCCAACAGGACACAATTTCATCAAAGCCCTTATAACAAAAATATGACAGGCCTATTATTATTGTTAAAATACAATGGCACAAAAGGTTGTTGTTACGATTACAACTGACCGCTCCAGAAGACAATTCTACTGCAGGTGGTGGACACCAACATGGACAGCTGCTGCCTTAACAAAAGGAAAAAAGTATGTTGGGTCAACCTGGATGAAACATTACAGATGCTGATCAGGAAGGTCCTGATTCTACCCAGTCAACACTGACAACACGAACCACTTACACCATTTTCTGACATCCATGCAAGTTATAAACCCCCCCCCCCTTCTGGTTTTCACCATACTGATGACACAGTCACTGCCCGACCCCACAAGTAATGCTCGAAAATGCTGACCACCACCTACCAGATCATGTGGTGTCATTTCCAAGAAGACAATACAAATTAAATTGCTGGAATCTGAAAGCACCCCAAGACCCTGTTTATAAGACTAACTCTATGCTGGATTTAATGCTAGCATCAAAAGCTGCACAAATGGTCTCAACATTTACACATTCATTACAATATGTCCAATTATTGAGCACATTTGGTGGATGCTTTCATTATTAAATGAGACTGTGAGATTTTCCCTCAGGCTTTGTTCAAAATCAGTAATTCAGCTACTTGTCTCCACTCACTTTCATCTGCATGCCCTCATTTAAGTCATCTGTCACCCAACACTGCACAGGCAACTGATGGAAACTCAGACGGTGCAAAGTCCACAACTTAATAAGCCCTATGAAGAGCCTCGTGTAAACAGAAAAGGGCAGGGGGAACAGCAGAGTAAGGGGTAACTTGTAACATGCAGGTACGACAATTCCTGTACTTCAAAGTGCAGGATAACCATTTATGAGATGATCTCCTCTACACATTGCCAGACAGCAAACTGACCTGCTTCACCTCTCTGCGCATCATCCAACCAAGTGGACTCGCCCATCTGCGTGACTCCACCCAAAAGAACAGAATACCTTTTTGAGTCTAGAGAGGGATGGAACAGCCAGGCCTGGCCATATAAAGTTATGAATGGTGGGACCACACCAGGCCACAAATCCATAGAGAAAATACAAATTTCTTTGTTATTTCCTGTAATGCAGTGACAGGTACTATCCTATACATGTACTGTGTGGGAAAAGTAAGAAGAATCTTATCTCTCTTCACATACACTTCTGACAAGTCAAGATATGAGAATGCTGTGTTGCGCAAGTGAGTTAATTGCATTTGTGAAAAAGAGACATTAGCAGATAGTTATAACTGCTATGCACATGGATCTGTAAACTGGCAAATTAGAGAAAATTAAATTCTGAAAAGAGTAACTAGTTAGAATAGAAGAATGCTACACTTAACACAAATAACTTCATCACGTGTAAGAAACTACTCGCTATGATAAACCTCTCTTTAAGACTTGTTACTTCTTACAATGGGCATGAGCAGTTTATTTTAGTACCTACACATCTGAGACAATACCCAGAATCCCATAATAATTTTCCTAAATATCCTCCATTACGTGAATGTCACAACAGAGTGGATGAACTTCAATGCAATCAGATAAGAAATGACATACACACATAAACAGGCAGAGTGAACAAACCACAACTGATAATAAATCAGATAAGAATGTACTATCAGCATATGCCTCAGCCTTGGTGACATCTGCTACAGAATCATCACATGATTCAGTAAGCATGTCTCATCACAGGCATATCTAGAAGTATACCACTAGGTCATTTTATCCCACTAGCAGATCTGAATACAATAATCCAAATTATATAATTAAAACAAGAAACAAACATCCAAGTCTTCTGGGACATGGCGCTGTGTAGACTGGCAGTCACATACTGGCTTTATTCCACCCACATATCCTGCAGGAATATCACAAGTGTTGACCAAATGACAGTGTATTATATCCCAGAAGACTCAGCTCTTCAACAGCACCACTGTGATAACATAAAATCTGCCCATGTAAGGAAGTCTACTGACAATAAAACACTTTGTCACATATACTCTATGACATTAAAAAAAAAAAACCCCCTTCAGAATTTGAAAACCGTAACATCAATAGAAAAAGTATACCAGACACAGTCTGTGTTTAATTTTGCTCTACAACTTTTGTTCAAAACATTTTTCACAAAAAATAATACTACTTGGCAAATTCCGCCCAAGGTGTGGGAAGAAACTCATTTAAGTCTTGTAGAAGCATCAACTGTTGCCATCCAAATTTCAAGCAAACCGTGTAATGTGGTGATGTGTGTGAGATTGCAATTTTATTGTTATCATGTGCCCCCCACAACCCCAAAAATACAAATGCACAGAAAAAAATTCAAGGCAAAGACTCGATGTGAACGCCCTATACAACATACCAACACCCTCTTAGTGCCACACAATAGCACACCACCATCTGAATGCATACATGTAAAGTCCGGTAACGCTATATCAACCATGCAGTGTCTACTTCAAGCAGCCAGAAGCCCAGTACACTGTGTCTGTCGGCATAATGGCGCGGGCAAAATCAATACTAGAAGTCCTCTAGTTTTTAAATCTGTCACAAATTTCACTCGTACTGCTTGTGCCCCATTCACGCAATTTTAAGCTGTCATCCCAGAAAGGCAATCCAGTTCAGTACATGGTGTCTTTCAGAATGACAATGAATGAACCAATCATGTAAGTTATGTGTTTGGTAAGTGATGTGTGGAATCAGTGGCTTCAGAACATCACTTTTCTATCAGTAACATACGCTCAAATGCTTACAACACAGTAAAACAATAGCGATAAAGATATCATTATGAGTAATTTAATGCATATTAATTGGCAACAGTGATTCTGGAAGTGGTGATAACATAGGTGGTGAAAGCAATTCCTGCCACAGCAATGGAAATAATGATGACAAATTCTCAAGTATCACTGAGTGAAAATACATGAAAATGCCTACACAACATATTCACAATACCTGGAAATTTTATGAACCCAAATTTGCCCATTCCTCTGATGATAAATCTGTATGGTATTTTTGTTTCTCACTGCACAATTATGGAACCCGAGTGTGCATGGGCAGGAAGGCATGCTGATCAGGTCTTGAGACCACAACTGACACGCAACAGCAAAACAGTCGCGATCTGTAGGTGTTGCTCATATCAGAGTGTTCATTGCTGCTGTCTTAGAAATGGGGATTAACCAGAAACCTAAAATGTTTACTTGCACGGTAAGAAATTCTACATGCATAGTCTGGTTTTGGAAATACAATCTCCAGAACGAAATTTCACCTCACCTACAATGACACTCATCTTCTCCTAGACACAAGTCTATGATACACACGCAAAACTCAAGCCTCCTGTCCACTATGCAAACAAGGTTTTGAGGTTCTAATACACTCCTCACCAACATCCAAGTACTAATGAATACTTCATTAGCAACAACAGCTATTCTACCTACTAACAAAAACACCATAAATGGACATCATTTCAGGATGTTGAATGACCCACCCATCCATTATGCTTAAATTTAATTTGCTGCCATGGGGCATAGACTGCAACTCAATACAGACTGGATGGTCCAGGGATAGAAACTCCCTGGAGGATGGATTTTCTGCAACCTTCCAGACCAGCCCAGGAGCCCACCCAGCCTCCTATACAATGTATACTGGGTCTCTCCCCCTGGGGCAAAGCGGCCAGGGCATGGTTACAACCACCGACCGCCGTCTAGCACCGAGCTTAAGGAAAGAGTACAGCTATACATCTATTCCCCCTTTGGGCCCCTGTGGCCTGTTGTGGGGTGAATTTACCTTCTACCATGAGGTGTAGAGAGAGGGAAAAAAGCGGACATCTTGCAACTGCCTACAAATATGGGTACATTATTCAATCAGCAACATGACATGTGATGAATGCACGATACAGTTCTACCACAGCTATCAATTACAGTACTTAACCTTTTGGTGATGGAATTATTTTTTTTAAATTTCAGCACACCTTGTATATAAAATGTGAATACAACAGGAACCAAATAAGTTAGAATTATGAAACAAACTGCATTTTGAAGAGGAAAACAAGGACAGTATGTTTAAAATATTCAGTACTTGTACTTGTTGAATAAATATATAAAATGCAACGTTTAGAGGTTAGGGGTGCAGTCCAACCACTATAGTGGCCTTTAGGCATCAAAGGGTTAAACAAGTAGTAGTATTCAAGTATACATTTCAGATAACAAGGTGTCTCTAGTCTCCACGCCTGTATACAGGAGCAAAGTCATCCTTTTGTTAGTCACAGCATAGTGAAAAATGTACCAAAAGAAAGAACAGAGAAGACATTCAAAATATTGTCTCTTCTCAACTGAAGAACGGGTCCTGGTACAGTAACACCATTTGACACGTCAGGCTGACCATAATATTCCTATAATCCCCCTATTACCACCCTCTAGGAATGGAGGTGGTTGGTGCAGTGTCTGCTAGACACACATCACTAAGGAAATTTGGCGTGTCAATGGATGGCATAACTGACTGGCAAAATGTGAACCATCTGGGAGATACATTGCAGGCAGGGAAGAGAAAACAAAAATAGGCTTGTGTCTCAGCAGCATAGTTATACTTTGGAAATGCCACCAAATGGACAGCCATTGTTCACTTCTGGACTGAAGTGAGAACACCCAATGGCCATAATAAGTAACAAATACTTTGGAAGCAATCATAATCTGTGGTCAGAACAGTGAGGTGCTGTGTGCATTTTGACTGTGTTAATGCAATAATATTTGATGTATGTACATATGTTACAGAAACTCTTTCCAGGAAATGTGCTCCAACAGGGAGAGAATGTAAAGCTCTGGGCATGGATGCAAGTTTGAAATCATCATGGCACATGACAAGATAAACATCAGCCAACATGAAAATGGTAAGCAATGCAAATTAGCTTCAAAAGTCTCATCATAAAATCTAAAAAAAAAAAAAGAGCATAACCTGGTAGTTCTCAAAGATATTCTTGAGGAAATGAGCTGTGCAGTGCTGACAATTATGAATTAGCCGCAGTATTTTTCAAGCTGTTCCAAAAGAAATGTATACTACACATTCCTACAGTACAATTAACACACAGTAAGAGAAATTGCTCTTCATTTAAACAGCAATGCTTCAAGTGGAATGATGATGAATGGCACAAAAGATATCTTCAAAAGGGACTGGATTATATATGACACATTTAGCAGTATAAACTACAAAAGCTGTGGACCATGAACCCTACAAAGATAATCTACCAACCTGAACAACATATCTCAAAGTCACAATTTCCATTACTTTGGTTTTAGGTTTGTAAACAACACAGTTATCCCACAAGTCTAGCTAACAAAAATATATTCCACACCAATTGGTCCACACCAAATCATAAGCACAGACGATAAAACAAGCCTTTCCTAATTTGCATAAACTGTCATTACCATGTATAATATTTTTTATGTTTATGGTTCCCTGCATCGCTGATCTACAATAATAACTGTCCGAGATGCAACACAAAGCAGTATATTTATTAACTTGCAGAATAATAAACAGACTGCTTTGTGCTGCATCTTGTTGGACAATTATTAACATATAACATGTATAATACATGTGAGTGCAGACATACTAATTTTCAATCCTCAAAGGCAACAGCTCTTAAATAATGGTAGTGTGAATATTCAAACGAAATTCTGCACAAAATGTGTCACCTTATAACAGCCATATAACTTTGGTTCTAGGGCACATTAAGACAGTCCCATCAACACACCCTGGGAAGCTGTTTACTGATATCCCTCATGGGTTTATCACTGAGAGGAAGAAAAATTTAAAGGTCAACCAACATCATCTCTGATCTTGAATTTATGAAGAAGTGTATAGGGCTTCATCTTTGGAAAATACAGACACACACACCCCAATGAACTGCCTCCTGAAACAGCATCAATCTCACGGAGTCCCCAGGGATTTTTGTTAAGAGGAATTCTCTATCACACAGTACAGGCAGATCTCGTTTTAAGCAAGGGATATGTTCCTGAAAACGTCATGCAAATCGAACACAAAACAGCCATTTCAAACAGTGCATTTCTTGGGGGATAGGAGACTAATGACCTCATCCTATCTATTTAGTGTATGACTAAACCACTAGCAGACATACAGACCTGTGTAGTATACTGTACATGCACTGCATATAGAGGATATTACATTTCTATACAATATGTTTCTCACGGAATAAAAATGTAATGGACTCATGTCCATAGTTTTTAGTATGGTTCATTCTGACAGGACTGTAGCAGACTGGCAACACACTTTAGGTCCTGACTAAGCACTTTCTGTAATTCTATCTGCATTATCACTTACTCATAAGCAACTATGAGTAAATCTAACATTACAGCATATGTCAACAATCTGTTCAACTTTTGGCTTATTACTTTTAATTTCTCTTCATTACTAATTGTCTTTCACTGATTTTTCACTTGGATTCCACTAGGTGATGTAGTTTTATGTTTCTCACCCACGTTGGTAAGAAAGGCCAACATGATACCCCTGATTGTATCACTAACATTATCAAACTCTACACGTGACTGATGGCATGACAGTGACGTCACTGTCTGCTGGCCTCCAAAACCGGATAAGTGTGTCCACAGATTGTGTACGCCCTATCGCACTGAACCGCACAGTACCATGTAAATTCCAAAAGTGGTGTAAATTTTCATGCCACATTAAGGCAAAACTGCACAAAAAGAAATCACATAAAAAGAGACATTCCTATATTCTGACTTGTCACTGCCCTCAATATATAGCCACAAATTGTGGTTAATCAGTGGCATTATATCAAGGTTAGAAGGTATTTATTCACTATTTAATATTTAAGCAATGCTCCAAATTTTGGAATGGGACTTCCTTCTGTTTAAAGGGTTATACATGACTATATAAATAAGCAAACTCTGCAAAACTCAAGAAGAATATTACTGGGAAGGTGTAAGACCACATTTATGTCACTGCCCTTAACTATGGTACAAAGCACAAACTGATTATCTGTTGAAACGTTCAGCTTATCACATACACTACTACTTCAATGTCTGATTCCCCACTAAGGCTTATCACAGACTTTGTCCTAACATCTGTCATAGTCAATATATGCTCTATTGCAGTTCTGGGGTCCCCTTCTATTGTTACTGCGGTGTATGGAATGTTATTTCTGGGCATAAGAAAAATAAAAAATGGTGACAGATCATAGGGATGGGCATTGTTCTTGCCCAGACACCACATATCCAAACCACCATGAAGAACGACCCATCAACTGTGCTGTGTTCAATAAACACCGACAAGTGACAAATGTTTTTCTATTTATGTGGGTGCTTTAAGTTGTGATGTCTACAAGCGCAGTCAATCTCACTGTAATTGAAACCGATGAGACAGAAAATTGCACTTTTGCTTTGCAGAAACATGAAATTACTCAAAAGCCAAAATTTTCTTCTTCCAATTGATGACAAAAACTTCCAATGACAGGCAAATGAACACATTACTACAAAAACAGTGTCTCTGACAGAACACGCAACTTATGATAGGCTACGATGAATATAACTATGGCTGTGGGGAAATGCAGCCCATATTTCCCACAAACTAATATTCACCAAATACAGAATATGGAACAATGTTGCAATATCTTAACCTCTGTCACAAAAGACACATACCACAATATCATAAAGTATGTTACAGACAGTCAACAATACCTTCAGTATCTGGAAGGAGCACATGAGTGTTTCATCCACAGACATCATGGCACCAGCATTGTCAAACTCGCCACAGTAGTTCGGTGCTGAGAATAGTGTGACCAACTGTCGCTTGGCAAAAAATTCATACCCATCTTCCACAACCTGAGATATTAAGGAAAATATTTAGGATCAATGGCTTCAGACAATAACCTGCCATCATGCACAATGTAGATATGAAACAATTATTAAAATAGTTTTTTTGTTTCGCACCATACCCCACTGCAGAGGTTTCTTAGTTTATTTAAACTTTTGACGCCGGAATTTAGTGGCCGTTCGGCTATTTAACGGGCCCACTTGCTCGTCCACTTTAGTTGATGTTCGGTGCTGAAAGGTTAATGACATGTTTCAGCTGCACAGTAATATAAACTGAGAAAAAGATAACCTCGATGGTAAAGATTTTAAAGGAGACACTACCCCAGCATTTGATTGAACAGACTACCAAAAACCTGAGGCAGCTTCGAGACAGGTAGTACCTCCAACATACAAATCTACACTACTACTGCAGTAACAACCCAACTGGTGAATATGCTATTCACAAAGAGATGCAGACAAGGAAGAAAACAGATATCACATCTAAATCCTTACAAAGTGCACACTCCTTTCCTGCTCAAGAATTTATACATCCTGAAACTAGCAAGGCTTTGCGCATACCCTAGAACTATGACCTGAGTTCAGTGCATGCCACCTGTCAACAAAGAATTATATACATTCATACAAATGTTCCATCACTCAAAATCTTTTCATCTGACAAATCAAACACTTCATGTAGGACACATTTTTCAGTCTTTAGTATAACAAAGCCCGATGATATTTAAGACCAGGGGTGTACAAATCCGGCCCCCCAAGTGACTAAATTTTGTATGGTGGCGCCTAACATTTATGGGTCCTGGGTACAAAATGTACTTCATCTCACCATTTAACCACTTGAAAGTTTTGGAAAAATTATGCGCTCCTGGTTAAGACTTTGTTGATAGTAATATGCAAGCTGTTTAGTTCAAAAGTGCTTGTTGAAGCAGAACTTTCAAACAAAATAAAAGGGCATTCATTTGCATTACATGCTTCTGTAATCTTAGGCACCGTAACAAATTCTGTCAAGCCTGGTATAAAGAAACAAAATGTTAGTCCTAAGCTTGTAAATGCAGCCTGAAGCCAATGCACCCACATCAAACTTTGCAACCCATCCAAACATGACAGTGGACAATTTTAAAATAGTAGTATGGAAAAATCCCAATCAAATTAGGTGCAATGAAGACCTGTGCAGACAACACTGTCGAGCTGCAGAATCATGCACACAATTACCCAACAAGGAAGTTAAAAATTAGCCTATGCATGGAACATCGTTTCTAGCTTCATGAAGATCAACTTCTAAACAAGTTTCTAGACAAAATGTGAATAAATTCTCAACAACAACAACACAGGACTTTTTTTTTACATGTAACAGCCTATTTCAATGAAGGAATCTATGGAACATACTCTCTATGATTCTCTGTGATACAACACCAGAGCGTACAGTACACACATCCCAACATTCTGGATTAGCTTACTGTCCCCATCAGATTCTACCCTGAAGACAGAAGCTGCAGGTTCTTCCAAAACTCTGATACACATCTACCAAACTATATGGGTTCACAACCCAGAAGGCTGTAACCTTAATTTTCAGTGACATGGGAACTTCCATCTCATGAATGTTGAAAGAGAAAAAAAATCTGGCAATGTTACATGTACCATATGAACATTTCCAGCGAACACTAACTTCCATTTCGTGGCTTTTTCATGAGAAGAGCAATTTCACAATGTCAAATGTACCACATAACCACTGTAAGCAATGCTTATCCTATTCAACTTACCTGATGTGCTCTGCAGATTAAATCAAAGTCATGTTTGTGCAAGAATTTGGCAACAACTTCTGCACCAAATGTGAATGACACACCTCTGTCATTTTCACCCCAACCCATTGTATCCTGTCAAGCAATAGAAAATGGCCTTTTTAAACAAATTCTCATATAACTATCACAATTCTACAATTCTAACAGCACATAACTCAATAATGGTGTTGAAGTGACCTATAGTTTATTACACTTCTTGCTCCCAATGACCTGCAGACTATGCTCATGAAGTTTGGTCACTATTTCGCAGAATATCACACACACATGCACACACACACACACAAAACAGCTTCGGTGGTCTAGGGGTAGCATGCTGGCCTTTAGTACCCAAGTTTGTGGGTTCAAACCTGGCCGAAGCCATTGGATTTTTAGGGTAAAAAAAATCCTCAGCACACCTTCCTTCGGAGGGGAAGTAAAGTTGTCAGTCCCATGTCATAGATTTGCGGCATGTAAAAGATCCATAAATGTATGTGGAAGTCGGAATTTGGGCAAAATTACTACGGGACATCTTTCTCGCCCACAGTTCCACCTTTCGCTGCTAGGA
>Ga0123357_10001391_pt1 | contig 25668 bp, 9 predicted proteins | sample TergutEmb28metaG_FD_89873 | JGI IMG/M metagenome (GOLD analysis project Ga0123357, IMG submission 89873) | Embiratermes neotenicus P4 segment gut microbial communities from Petit-Saut dam, French Guiana - Emb289 P4 | ecosystem: Host-associated > Arthropoda: Insects > Digestive system > Gut ...
AATGCTCCTGATGATGGGCGTATGCACCCGAAACATGTCGAACTAAGAATACATCAATAAAATTACCTAGCTGCATCAAGTTGGCATTTCACTTTATTTCATGATCAAACAACCCTCAAGTTTCCAAAAAGCATTATCTACTGCTCATTCCGTTCTTGTCTATAATTATTTCACGACAATGAACCAACAAAAAGCACAAATTTTTTCTTAGATATTTATAGGAACCTTCAGTGTGACACCGTAATATATATATATAATATAAATATAATATAAATACCTGAGCAACAATTTTATGATTTTTTTGTTTAGTATTATGATTTAGATTCCAAAGAAATAGGGAATTTAGATAATTTGATTAAGAATTTTTTCAACAAACACAACACACTGTAATTTCAGTACACGGTAAAGGTAAAGGTAAAGGTAAAGGTAAAGGTAAAATAAAGGTAAAGGTAAATGTAAAGGTAAAGTTAAAGGTAAAGGTAAAGTTAAAATAAAGGTAAAGATAAAGGTAAAGGTAAAATAAAGGTAAAGACCCAAGCCTTAGACCGCGCGGCCACTGGGATCGGCATCAAGAGGTATTGCAAGTCAAAAATTGCTGAAAGAAGCTTAAGTGCAACTGAAAGTTAATAATAATAATAATAATAATAATAATACGAGGTTTCTTTCTTTATACGAAAGAATATATTTACAGAATTTCTCATATATCGGTGTAATTTATGAGGAGAATATTTGGACCTAGGAGGGACGAGGTAACGGGGGAATGGAGGAGACTGCATAATGAGGAGCTAAATTATCTGTACTGCTCTCACAATATTGTGCGGGTGATATAATGGAGAATGAAATGGGCTGGGCATGTGGCGCGTATGGGTGGGAAGAGGGGGTGTATAGGGTCTTGGTAGGGAAACCGGAGGGAAGGAGACCACTGGGGAGACCTAGGCGTAGATGGGTGGATAATATTAGGATGGATCTCCAGGAGGTGGGATGTGGGTATGTGGACTGGATTGGGCTGGCTTAGGATAGAGACAGGCGACGGACGCTTGTGAGTGCGGTAATGAACCTTCGGGTTCGGTGAAATGCGGGGAATTTCTTGACTAGCTGCAAACCAGTCAGTTTCTCAAGAAGGACTCTGCACTATGGAGTAAGTAAGTATAAGAAATACAAAATATCGGCGCACAAAACCTGATCTACAAAACCAGCCACCCACCCTTATACTGTGGAAATTTCGTCTAGCTCAGCAAGGAGTTTCGTAAGTAGTAGCGACTACTGGCAGCGGATGGCAAGTTCTTCGTGTTTACCTTTACAAATTTCTTCTGTAAGCTCCCTTCTTTGAAGAAGAACATTAACCCTTTTCACTTCGTACATTCGACGTTCATTGTTCTTATGTGGGCTATTTTTTGCTGTCATTTAATGCTAATTTTAGGCGTCTATTCTGTGTTACATTTGTTTAATTGCGATAATTTATGACGCGTGTTTACTATTATATCCTGCTGACATAATCTGATCGGAAGACATACGCGTATGAAGGCAGTTAACTACCATAGGGCGACCAGTAATTATGAACAACTTTTTGTCTCAGACGTGATTAATAAATGCCGGCTCGCTACTGCACCTGAAGAAGGACCCTTTTCTAGTTCCCGAAACGTGTATTCTTTTTGTAATGCTGGGATGGAGACACCGTTCAAATGGCAAGTATTTGTAAACATACTAAACTGTCGTCAGAAGCATTCGTATTTGACTGAGGAAGAAAAACTTAGAAAAATATTGACAGTTCACTTTTATTTTTCATTTTCCTGCGCATGGAGTGGGCCAAATAAGTCTTCCGTAACTGAAAAGTGCTGGCATATTATGAGGAAAATTTTACATTGAAAAGAGGATACATGGAGTCTTCCTCCACAACGGCTTCGAATTAAGATGCCTCAGATATTCCGATGTATCTCCTGATGTAACGGAACTTCAGTGCCCCAAATATATAGTTATTTTGTTTCTTTATAGCTGCATAGCGCAGTCGGTACAGCGACTCGCTAAAGGCTGAATTGTCCGGGGATCGAATCCCGATGCGGACAAGATTTTCCGCACCGGTCCAGAACGGCTTTGGGGCCCACCCAGCGTCCTGTACAATGGGTACTGGGTCTCTAATGGAGGGAAAGGGGACCGGGGCTTCCACTCCCACATGGCACAGAGGTTAAAGAATAAGTAGAGATATACATCAGCTCCACCTTAGGGCCTTCATGGCCTGTTCCAGGGTGAAATTTGCCGTTAGAGTATCTGCAGAATACGGGTTGCATAAGTTTGTTATTACTGCAAGTTCCTATAATCCCTTCTTTCTTACAAACGCTGGAAGTATAAAAAACAGTATGTGTATAAAAACGGGGAGGGGTTGTTGAAGGGTTGATGTCTGCCGCGTGAGGTATGAGATGGGGTTGGTTTTCTGGTGCGCGCGCGTGGATACTCCCCACCCTGGAGGTTCGACCCGCCCGCTACATATTCAAACCAATATAAATAACGCGAACCGCCATATTGCCTGCGTACAAGGCAGAGCTGGCAGGTAATATGGCTACTGTAGTAGAAATACTGTTCTGTGCATAATACTTGAACAGGAACCTGGACCCAAACTTCTCCTGTCTTCTTAGTTTACTCTGTCCAACGAGTCTTAATTCCTCCAAACGTATGCAGCTGTGTGCTTATTTGTATACGTGGCGCTTTAAAGTCTGAAAAGAATATATAGCTTAGTACGATTCTATCCAGTGCTCTCGAGTATCTGAAAGGGCATTGCTTTTAACGTACCCAGTCTTCTTCCGCTAGTTATTCCAATCAGAATAATATTAAAATGAAGCTGAGATAGGCACATTCGTGGAATCGTATTGACAGGGGAAAACGCAAGTACTCGAAGAAACACCTGTCCCGGTACCACTTTTTCCACCACCAAAAAAAAAAAAAAATGAACTGTCCTTGGGTCTGAAACTTAAAATGTGTCCAAACGGTGTCAGAGAAGTATGCCTAACAGTTCTTTCTGCTAGGAATCGTAGAAATCATAAATATACTGTGTGGGAAGAATTCGGAAATTTTGAACTTAAAAGGAGATGGAACACATACCAACCACGATCTTTAAACGTTTCCTTTTTCGCTATTCACAGTTTACTTTGAAAGACTTCCACATAGAAATGACGGTGAAGCGGTTGCAGTTTCCACAAGATGTATGTTACTCTTCCTGCTGAACGCCTTCCCTACGATCGCCACTCACTTATTAAAAACGACGCCCTTTGCTACGCAGTTCTTCATAATGCATTTGCCACCCTATAAAAACACAGTTTTTCTTACATTTAGTTATGCACCAAACCAGGGGTGGCCTGCTTCACAATTTGACACCAATCAAGACGTCATCTATATTAATGTTTGGAGTCGTTTCACAGTGAAGCAGTTCACCTGCCTACGGTTGCTGCTCGTCAGATACATTTGTGCTGTTATTTAATGTTTGCACGCACAACAATGAGATATGTGGTTACCCAGGGGAAAACATGCAAGAAAACACAACGTGGTGTTATCATGTCGGATATTTTGAACCCTGAAATGCATACGTCAGATTTAAGAGCTAGTCTCGCAGACTGAATGAGTTCAGTTTGTGTCGCTGACTGAACATTTCAACGCCGTGTAACAAATGTGCTGGGGCAGGTATCTGAAAGGTCACGAGGCTGCACTGGAGTAGTGATAGCTTATATTGGCAAGAGTGTCTGATGTCATGTAATTTTATGGCGAGTTTCGGGTGTCCTACCGCGAAATAAAATAGATAGTCTGTGTTACGATTTGAATATATTTGCTCAATTACATTCATAAATGTCGTCATGAAATTCAAAGATCTGCGGCGTTTAATGAGCGAATGATCCTTGAATATCTTGCCTCTGATATTCCTGTATTATTTTCATGTTTTTGTGTGTTTAATTACACCTGTTTTTACTGCTAAGATTTGGGTTCTACAGCATTTATTTAGACTGGAGACACTGAAGAATGTATTCAGTCCGCTAAAAACTAAGGCTCAAAACCTAGACATTCTGAATATGAAATAAGGAAAGATCGTCCGAAAAATTATTTAACTTAGGGTTTCTGGTATGTGATGCCGTGTAGTTTGGTAGGTGGGTACCCTGAAGTTGGACGCAGTAGGTGACCTATCCAACGAATAAGAATGCTTTATTTAACGCCGTGAGAATTCCCAGTTTCACATGCGGTACCCCAGTTTTGTGCTTAGGCCGTTTTTGCGTGTTCTGGATCCCGACACTGTCCACTAGCGCCGCGGTGCGTCTGAGTGCAGCAGACTGGCCGTCAAAGTAAATGCCATTCAGAGTTTCATTGAATAAGAAAAGACAAAATCAGAACCCATCACTCTGCCCCGTCCCCCACCAGTCACCCGCAATTTACTTACAGGGTAGAATTGAATTGTGGAGAGAGAGAAAAAAAAGGAATAGAAAAGAGGAAGGACATCTTCAAAAGGACCTCTCTCTTTTTATTCTTGTGTTCTCTCATCCTTTTTAACTTTTCCCATCTCTGTCTCTCTTTTCACTATCTTGTCCATATGCAGCGGGCAGTCGTCCCTCCAGGCGGTCTTCGGTATAATCGAAGGCTCTTTGCACTCCAGCCTATTCAAAGTGGACCGGAGAATCTAGTGACCACTTCCCTCTATCTAGCGACGTCATCTTCCTTTGTAATCCCACGACTCTCTTCTTCCGTAGATTGCAAAACCTCTCTTGCAATATTGGAAAATGCACAGACAATTTTTGTGACTAAACTGAGGTGCTGTCTGCACCGTGGCGCACGAAGTGTTGAGGGCTGCTTAGTAAGGAAACGCACTGGGGTGGCTCAGGGCTCTGCATTATGGCGAATGTTTTGTGGAAATATACCAGTCCGGGAGCCAAGAACTGCGAAACAAGTTTTTGTACGTACGTAATAAGTACTCGTAAAAATAGTGCCTTATATATATCATATCTTTCGAACTGAATGCGAATTGAACAGCCACTGACAGTGAGATCTGCGCTCTTCTGGGTTATTACGCAGCTTATAGTAATAATTCCTTATTGACGTTTCGTGACAACCTCTAGGCCCCATATTCAAGCGATCTTATCCGCGTTTTGAAATAAAAATACCGAAGATGAGACCGATGCGAATAAAGGTATATCTTTGTCAATTTATTAGTCACAGCCACATTTCTCTTGTTGCTTAGATGGTATCATTATTTCTAAATAAAATTAGATGTTAAGTATTTGCATAGATATATTGTGACTTACTGGTGTAAACTGCCGTAAATGTATGCACTTATTGTTTGTTATAGTTTTTGGTAATAGGACCAAAGAAATACAAATAAATAGAACTACAAGCAAAACAAACGAAAATAAAAAATCTATATTTGCTTTAATTTCTAAAACTTTTATTGATCCTTTTTGATTTTCACAAAATAAATAATTGCCTCTTCTGAAAAAACTAGTTGCAAATGACCAGTAAACTGTAAATGTGTCTTGTTTGCAATAATACGGAGGGGGTTATTAGTTTCCTAATAGGATTCCTAAGAATGCTTTCAAGTATTTTCTTCTCTCCTTTCACAAAAAATTTACAATCGCCATTTTAATATTTAATTAATTTATTGTTAGGTGAATCTTTTGAAATTGTCTTTTAATTTCCTTTTAACACGCACGGCTGCTTCCCTCTTTATCGGATTCGTTGATGATCCTGTCATTTCAATACAGAACAGTTACACCATAATAATAATAATAATAATAATAGTGATGAACGACTCTAAGACCCAATTTTTCTAGTCAGTGTTCCCATGGGCACGCGAAAGAGCTTGTTCTCAAATTATCAACAATTTGGTCACGCGCTCTCGAAAAGGCTCCCCAAAACTGGTCTAGGAAGTATTATTGCAGCACTGTGCCCTCTCCCCTACCACTTCACAAACTCTCAGCCTTGTTGTTGACGCTCTATTCAAAACCCGGTCAGGGGCTGGAAAGAGGCAGAGCGACTTACTGTAACAGTCGTGTGGAAAGGTAAGTGAACGGGAGCTATTGGCAGTGGAGACGCGTTGTTCTTAGAACCGATTCTCTTACTTAGCTCTGGAGCGCCCAACATTCTACTGTATTTAAGCCTCTTAATTTCGTTATAATTTTCCGTGACATCAGTCTCTTTCTTTTCAGGACGAAACTTTGGAATATCTTAAATTTGGTCAAATTAAGCAAAAGGACGACTTACAAAGCACCCAGCAAAGCATCTTCATATTAACTAAATTTATAATTTAGAGTAAATTTCATTTCTCTCGCTATTTATTGTCACTAATAGAAGAGATTCCGTGAAAATCAGCGAGAACTGACGTTCTTTTTTTTTTCCAACCCTCACAACATTCCTCTGTCTCTAGGTTACTTGTATCTAAATTCATCAGTCTCCGTTAAAAAGTGAATTTAATTGTACCTATATTCTTCAGACGACATGGATTCGAATATAGGATTTGTCGTTTATAACATAGTGTCATATTTATCTCAGTAATTAACCAACTTGATGCACAAATTTTTTGTTTTACAATAAGTTTATTTCATGCCTCTACATGTTTCGAGCACATGTGCTCATCATCAGCAGGTCAAAATTGCATTACACAGCCTCTGGTATCATCACACCTATAGGTAATTAACAGTAATTAACCAACGTGATGCACAAATTTTTTGTTTTACAATAAGTTCATTTCATGCCTCTACATGTCCTCTGGTATCATCACACCTATAGGTGTGATGATACCAGAGGCTGTGTAATGCAATTTTGACTTGCTGATGATGAGTACATGTGCTCGAAACATGTAGAGGCATGAAATAAACTTATTGTAAAACAAAAAATTTGTGCATCAAGTTGGTTAATTACTGAGATAAATACACTGAAATGCACGGTCAGCAAAACGTCAAAAATTAGTGTCTTATGAACTAGAATGGAAAGGACGCTCTCCTATCTCAATAATAATAGCGTTCCATTTACGCCTCTTACTGCACGACCTAAGACAACTAATGACGTGAATTTCGTATTCAGAGTCGGCTTGAGGCATTTCTTTCCATTTATCTGTATTTATTTCTGCACGTCTAGGTCAAGTGTGTAACACTCTTACCTCGTGCTTTGGAGGACCCAAGTTCAAATGTTATACCCAGGGCGAACTGCCCAGACTGATGTAATTGGTACGTAGTACATGTTTTCAGTTCCACTAATCAGACGCCTGGATGGTGTTACAAGTAGAGCAAGGACAGCTTCCTCTAACGTCCTTTACAATGTATTCGGCGCAAACAACTATTAATACTTAGCCTTTATGTGATAAGTGGGTCCCTGTCACCACGGCATGGCGCTTCCTCAGGTTGCGGATGAAGGAACGGCCTCCAATATGGAGAGTAGCTGCGTATATATTGAATAAGCAGTCGCGGACAAACTACAAGGGGTGGCCCTCCAGCTCGGGGGCTGGGCAAGGTGGTAACAACTGCTCACAGTAAAACGTATCTTGTTACGAAACAGTCATACAGAAAGCCTCGGACCTGGACTGAAACTTTGGATAGGGACAGGTGGCGGGCACTTGTGAATGCGGGAATGAACCCTCGGTTTCCATAAAATGCGGTGAATTCCTTGACTGGCTGAGAATCGGTTCGCTTCTCAAGGACGACTCTGATCCAAGGATTCAGTAAGAAAGTAAGTACTTAGCGTACTGTTGGCACTCTTGTTACGTCAGTAATTTCCATTGGCGCTAGGCTAAGAAAGAGTGGAACCATACCTCCACTCTCGCTATACGCCTTCATAGCCTATACGGGATAAAATCTGCCTAGATTACATTTTACTGCTAATAGTAGTACCAGTGTTACTGCAAGAATTCATGTTTCTAGTAAAAATACTTACGGCTAGCAGTAATGTTACTACTTTTACTACCATTAGCGGGACTGTTACTTCTGACGCTGTTTGTTATTAAGTCACTTTGCACTAGCACAAATGCCGTTACTGGCACCAAACAATTCACAACTCACTTGCCTCACTGCATCACATCGAATTTCCTTACATTTACTATTCGTCGCTTGGACGTCAGATTTTGAGATGACGTCACCTTTGGATCATTACGTGCTGAAGTACAAGGTGGGCCACACAGTTCCTTCTTATAGCTCTCGTTTCGTGGGATGTAACTGCGGATCATGAACCCATGTCAGGACAGCTTTCTCTTACGGCAGCCTAAACGATATGTCTGCTGGTTGCCGTGTTCGTGTGACATGTTATCTAATGGATTCAGAAATATCTACGTGTAAATATCTAAGTTCATGATCGCTGGCTTATGTGGGTGCTCTAATAAACTGCAGAACTCAACAAATTCATGGAATTTATTAAAAATGATAGTTCACTACATTGTACACAAATTCAACAAATATATTTACCTTTAAGCTATTTGAATCCAGCCAGAAACTCAAGTTTCAATATCTGTAACATTTATGTCATTATTATTGTTATTTTATTATTAATTTCTATTTTACAAGTTTTAAATGCTGCCCGTCATTTTTTTATATTACTTCTTCCTCGTAATGCCAGAAAATCTTCCGGTTTTGCTGTCACTTGTAAAGACTGTCAGTCGCCTGTGGATGCTTTCTGGCTGTCTAACCTGGTGTGTAAAGGCGTGGTATCTTTACCAAACCCATGGCCTCATTACAACAGATTGCATGCTAATCTGTGGCATTCCGTAATCAACTTATCGATGTTTTTCAGAGTTTATGGTTTTTGTCTCAGTAATTAAGTTATAAAGCTCTTTTCTTACTGCTGCTCTATTGTTTTTTTTTTTGTTTAGAGTTCCGTGTTTGTTTATCTGTACTGTTTTTGTGCTGACTTTATATTCAATACTTGTGCTGCTAACCCTGCACGTTAAAATACCCATTCAATTGAATCAGTATTATTCCGTATACTCTAACTTCCTCAATTTGATTGCACAGTAGTTTTTCTTTTTTGGTGAAGATTATGCAACGTTTCTTTACCTGATTTCCCCCTCTTTCCCCTAACAGCAGTATGTTTCCAAATACCTGTGTAGGCTCACTGACGACGTACAAAGTAATACTAAATTGCTCATGTGCAAATGACAATTTGGATTCAAAAATATTTTTGATTCTCGAAAATTTATATTGAATTCGGAAATGAAATTTATATCAACTGAATTCTGCAGCTAGTATTGAGGCTAATAATTTTCTTGTTAAAGTACAGATTAAACACACTTCCTATCTCTCACTCCAGTATTGCAGTATGGAATATCTTCATCCGAGCGACTCGCACTGCTAATAATCTCAGGCCATCCAAGAGAAACAGTATACAATGCTGTCCGCCTGCATCCCTCCTTTTTCCTTGAACTAGGGGCTGCAGCACTAATCAATACACCGAGCACCCCCTAACTGATGCCACCCCCTCATTCCCTGCTGGCGCTGAAGAGAGGCGGGCAACCATTACGGATACACACTCGTAGATGAGTTTCTACGTCTGTCTTTGTGCCTTGAAGCTGCATCTGTGTGGCACAGGGCTACTCAACCCGCCATTTGCAGTACTATTAGGCAGCTTCTGGCAAAATTAGAGATGTATGAAGCAGGAAAGCAAACTTCAGCCTATATTCCTATTCCACAGCTGTCAGTGACAAATTACTAGTTAGAAAAATCAAACTGAATTACGAAGTGTAGTTAACGGATGTAGCCCAAAATATTTTCACTATTGACATGTTTCTTACTGTCCGTTTATAAGCTACTTGATGCATGATGTGTATGCACATTTTGGAGTTATCTTCACATAGGCTGATGATTAGATATCACAATTTTTTAATCACCATACGAACGAAAGAGTTGGAAAAAACTTAAGATGTCCACCAACCTACAGACCATTGTTAGCAACATTTGTTGTAATTCTTTTAATGGGAACATGAAAAGAGACAATATTTCACATTACTTCTGTTTCTTTAGTTTCCTGAAACATGTTACCTGATGTAGGGCTGTAATTGAATGTGTTAAAAGACATTACAGTTTGTAGCAGTCAGTTGCACACGTGTATGACACATCGGCCTATATAGAGACTTGCTGATTGGCCGTTAAATACGTTACCAGACAGAGAGCCAGAGTTAGTAGTTACGGACAGGACATAAGATGACAGAAGGGGTCGACAGTGTGGGGAAGAGCTTCTCAGCATTAATGTGGTTCATTTTATTACGCAGTATATCCAGAGTCACTAGCAAGTACGCGTCAAACTCAGATCTATATTGTTAAAACACAATCATAGCTACATGTTTCGGCACACACTAAGCTATCGCCAGGCTGTACACAGTTATAAGTTGAGAGAAACGAATAAGTTATATGCGTAAATACATTGTCACAGCTGAGATTTTGATTATATCACAATACACATAATGTATTTTGATTAGGAGTAAAATGAACTTTGAACGTGTGCACTGTATTGTGCTTGCTATCACGTTGCAGAAAACGCTGGGGAGAATCAGACTTATGCTATGATGCATCGGGTCTGAAACGTCCGGTTTTTTTCAGCAAATGTGGCAGCATTGCGGTGGGCTTTATCGTTGTTATACACCACAAGAATTAGCTCTCATACTGTCGTTCTCTGACTGGGTACCGCCCTGTTGTTATTCTGAAAGTGTGTAGAATAGAATGTACTGTCTTCCTGATGCAGCTCATTGCCTACCACAACATGACGTTACGTTGCATTACATTTGATGTCCTTTAAGTTTTCGAAGAACTTTTAAAAGTGCAATCGTATTTTTAGGTATGCAAACAATGGCAAGCCATTCTTTTGAGGTCTCTTGTCGTAGATGGGCGGTAAGCTAAAATCCGGTGAGTAAAAGCATGTCGGGTTTGTTCCTGTGAACATATTCCTTTGTTAAATTTGAGGGATTTTTAGGCCTACGTTTGCGTGCTCCTGCACCAGCCCCTTGGAGCCAATAGGATGCAGCCTTCAAGTTTCCACCCTCACGTTTGTATAGGGGCATTCAATTACAGAGAACATCCACATTCCGTCCGTTGGTTACCCTCCATTGCTTTTCATGGATTCTCTGCCCCATTATGCGTCGTTCAACATGCACCAAATGCTATAGTGAATTCTCAAGCCAGTAGCTCTAAAACTAACACTTTAGTCACAGCCCATTCAGTATAGCGACTAGACTACTATCTGGGTGACTGGGGTCGGGGTTAATTCCCTGTAGATACAACAGATCTTATCCCTCTAAATCGTCTAGACCAGCTCCGCACCCCGCCCGGCGTACTACTGAATGGAAAACAGGGTTAATTCCTTGGGGATAAGGTGGCCAGAGCGTGTTGCTGACCACTTACCTTTCTATAGCAAAGATTAAGAAAGCGTGGAATTATGCATCTACGCCCCCTATACATTCGTAGTATCGTGGTCAAACCAAATGCTTTACGTTACTTTTTGTGTTTTAGTATTATTCCACCACCCATTTATATCTAGATCTTTAAATCTTTACAGCAAGATTTATAAAGAAGAAAACAGTGTAAAGCCTGTTGAAATTACACTGAAGAACTGGCGGTAATGAGTTCCGAGAAGAGCACTTAACCTCAATAACTTGTTAAGTTCTGCGAAGGCAACTACATATGTAAGATACGAAACTTTATAACCTAGCAACATGCATTAAGCTCTTGCTTCTGTAAGTATTTTAAGTTCGGGTGGCAGAATAAGTACCGGATGAATGCAGTGCCAACGAGAGTAAGAACCAAACGTATTATCTGAACAAGTAACTCATGTGGGTTGAGTTCTGAACAACGCAACTACAGTTCTTAATTATGTTGTCAGGCCCTTACAGTAACAACTGTCATTTTATGTTGTCAAATCCTTACAGTAACAACTGTCACCGTAAAATTTTATGTTGTCAGGCCCTTACAGTAACAACTGTCACCGTAAAATTTTATGTTGTCAGGCCCTTACAATAACAACTGTCATTTTATTCTATCAGGCCCTTACAGTAACAACTGTCATTTTATGTTGTTAAGCCCTTACAGTAACAACTGTCACCGTAAAATTTTATGTTGTCAGGCCCTTACAGTAACAACTGTCACTGTAAAATACCAACATTCAAAAGTAAAGGTAAATTCATTTATAACAGGCCACGAAGAGCAAGAGGGGGAGTAGAGGTATAGCTCTGCTCTTTCGTTAACCTCGGCAGTAGATGGCGGTGGGTGGTCAACGCCACACCTCTCTCATTTTACCCCCGGGAAAGAGACATTTTGTACTGAAGGAAGGGTGGGCCCTAGCGCCGGTCCGTTGAAGATTTTTGGTTCTTTTAACAGCAAACTTACCTCATGAAGTAAGTAAGCGCCGAATGCAGCTGCGGACTTAAAGCAGAAACTGACGGTGGACTTTGCCATTCTTCAGCGACTCCGAGCAACAAGCGTTGTTCAGATCCTCAGTGCTTATCTTGTGTAACTATAGAAATAAAATAAGCAATGGATGTCCTTATTTCACGGTATAAGCATAATAGAATAAGCGAATTGCTATTACGAGTAAATGGCTTTGCCTTCTTTTCCCATTATGTTTATCTGTTGAAAAATAAAGACCACAATTCTAGTTTTACCACTATTATTAACACGTTTAAACCAGATACTATATTTGCAAGTGCACTGCTGTATCATATGGCTACATCTTTATACTGTAGCTCGCTCAAGGCCGATAAACTACTAAATAGATAGCCTTTATGGAACAAAACAAGAATTTCAAATTGCGCGTTTCAAATTCAGATTTTGCTCTATAAGGCCACATTTATTACAGTGACGTCACCATTAAATTATATCGTAATCAAGCAACGTGCGGGCAATTGGACGAGTCTTGTTGAAACGTACTAGTAGAGAAATTCAGCTGAAGTTTTATAAAGTTATGGCTTTACCGGCTTTGCTCGACAAGGAGAGAATAGTTGGTTCTTGTGGAGAAAGAAAGTCGCGTGTGGCTACAGAAATGAAACGCGTGGTCACTACGAACGGACAGTGTAAGGCAGCATTGGACCTGAAGCCCAGACCGATCGAAAGGCCTAAACCCCGGTAAGTGCGTGCGTGTGTGCGTTCGAGTGTGTGTGCGTGTGCGTGCGAGTGTGTGTGCGTGTGCGTGTGCGTGTGTATGCGTGCGTGCGCACGCGTGTGTGCTTGGCGCGCGCGCGCGTGTGTGAGAGTGTGTGCGCGCGCGCGTGTGTGGGTGTGTGCGTATGTGCGTGTGTGTGACTACCAAAAACAGATGGTGGAGATGTGTATTAACATTGTTGTGTATTAACATATGTTAATAAATGCAACATTAAAAACTGGAAAAAGATGACAAGAAACGGAGCTGACTGGGAGAACTGCATTAAGGGAAGAAGAAGAAGAAGAAGAAGAAGAAGAAAAAAAAGAAAAAGAAAAGAAGCAGCGGTAGTAGTAGTAGTAGTAGTAGTAGTAGTAGTAGTAGTAGTAGTGTGTGTGTGCATTGTGTTTTTCTGTGTTTGTGGGTGTGTATTTTGAAATATGGTTCGCGAAAGCGTTTTGCGAAAATACTTTTCTACGGAGCGAACCTGTTTAGCAGCTCTGCACTAAGCGATACTGCTACCTGCACGTAGTCGTCTTGTCTTTCTGTAATTCCAACTCAAGTATAATTTCCGCTGCTGCCATATTCAGACCTGTTTATAAATGTTTGCCATAATCTATCACAGACATGATACATTTCAGAAGACCAAGCTTTATACTCCAATAATCGGGTACTGGTGTGCCTGTTTGAGATTATTTAATGTGCCATATGAAAGTAAAAGAATATTTGTACGTGCCGTGGACAAATATGGGACGTGAGGTTATAGTCCTCTCTATGCCTTACCAAAATCAGCGTTAGATCGAAGTGACGGATTAGTTTCACGCTCCGGCCGGTTTATCCTAGGAAAAAGATCCCCAATACCCATTGAGCAGGAAGTGGGTGGGCCTAAGAGGCGGTCGGGACGCTTCCGACGGAAACACTTTTCCTCGGAGTTCCAGGTCAAAGCCTATAACAGGGCCACCGAGACGTGGCTCGCGACAGAATGTTAGGTTGCGCGCAGATGCATTTGAAACACCTCATCGTGTGTTTACTGTCCCGGCAAAACCGCCACAGAACACAGAAGCAATTTCACTTGTTTCCTGGAAAGATGTGGATGAAAGCTTACCACCACTGCCATATTCCGCAGTGACCCATTGTTAGCGGCAGTTCTTTATGGGATTAAAATGATTTGTCGGCGATTGCCTACAAGACATTTTTACACAGATGTCTTCTAGCTAACGACTTGCACATGTGGAGGTACCAGTAGCAGCTTCTTTCTAACATATTCATTTTTTGCGTTACAGACGGACTCTTCTTTCAAAGTTATAATCTATGCACTGTGAAACCACACTTGGTAGAGACGATCATTAACGTCTACTGTCTCATGACCTCTGACTTCGAGGATCACGTCTTCAAATTCAGTGTTGCCTTTGGTCCGACCGGCCGTGACACAGGAATGTATGAGTCTAGGCTAATGTTTGTGTTGCTCTTATTTGGGGTCATCGTAGCATGCAAAGAAGGTTCTTACATTTTGAATGTCTGTGAGAGGAGAATTAACTGACTTCTCTTGGCAGTGGTAATAAAAAATCGAGAGTATTTGTGTAAGGTTTTAATGGAAATTGGGAGAATAAGGATTTTCGTTATTATTAATAATAAATTTACACTCAATATGCAATGGTGGTACAGCTGTTAGAAAAAAAAATATAATCTGGGACGGCATTTCCTGAACACTCTTATAGACTACATAAGTAAGTATGTATTCTGATGAAAGCAAAATACTTTGCGTAAAAACAAAAGTGAGAATTGGGAACGTAATTTACGATGGCCAGAAACAGTATTTTCCGAGCGTAATAAACGTTGCTTCGCATAAAGGAACAGAAATTTTTGCAACGAAAAAGAAACCCTTTGACGAACGCAGTATGATTTAGGTATGTGTAGTTGTGGCATGCGGTTTGTTAATTTATTTAGAAATGAGACCGCAATGTGCAATTTAATTATGGAGGTATTATTTTTTTTTTCGAAGTGGTGTTCCTAGAAGATGGAATGTACATCCGAAGACGCGGAACGACAACTGGCATAAGATTTTGAAATATGTGTGTTGCTTATTCTTCAGATGCATGCGGCTAATTGTGTCAGTGATGTTTCAGAGTTATTGTATATTAGCCGTATGGTATTTGACGATGGCAACGTCAAGGATTTGCTGGTAAAAACAGGAGAACACACGAGGTGAGACCCACCAACTAACCAACCAACCAACCAACCAACCAATCAACAAACCAACCAACCAACCAACCAACCGACCAACCAAGCAAACAACCAACCAACCAAGCAAGCAAGCAACCAACCAACCAAATAACCAAGGAACCAAACAGCCAACCACAAGACTAAGAGCAGAGACTTGGTTACTGCATACAAAACGCGTGGCTATTGCGTAACATGTATATCATACAACTATACACGGGATTGTGTTTACGCAAACGAATTTCAAGTCAAGGCTGAAAGCCTTGACGCTGTAATACCAAGACTTCTGGTAGATGTGGTTATTTTTCATTTTGGGAGGGCGCGTTCGATGGATGCCCGGAGTGAACACAAAGTGGTTCGGTCGCGTTGGATGAAGGCCTCTGCGCGTTGGTTGGAGTCACCTTAGCTGAAGACCTCCGTGATTGGAAGGATGGAATTCTTCACAATTGAGCAAAGTCACTGGTAACTGCAGACAGGTGGAAAAAGTGCTAGGCACATTTGTTCTATTGACTTGACTGCCAAGGATTGGGCTGCTGGACGTTTCCTCTCATTTGTAGTCTGATTTGTCTAACGCCTCAAGCGATTTTGATCGGCGCTTTGTCGGCGAACGTGTCTTCCAGCGCAGTACTCTAATTGGTAAATTTTGGATCAAAGCCATTAGTGCTGTGGTGTGGTAGGCGTAGAATGGAACCTCCAGTTCTTCACGAATCTGTTTGCTAGTAACGTACCAAGATGCCTCAAGCGCAGTGCCGCTACACTGTCCCATTTGGAAGAACACTTGTAGCTTCAGGACGTGAGTGCATGTAGCTAACTCCCGTATAAAGAAGGCGTAGTTATTCGCGGATCTGACGAGCCCTTTATAAAAGAGAACAAGTTTCCAATCCACAGAGTACTTCAATGTTAAGGAGAATGCCTAAGATGCAGTTTCTGGGCTGCGTCTTTTCCAGAACGACACGAAATGACCACCAGAGCTCTGTGTCAGGGGTGACCAAGTGGTACCGAGCTGTCCCATCCACGGGATTTGATCGCCAAAGAGCTGTACTGGAGGGATCTTTGGTTACCTGTTAGCAGTCTTAACGAGGAACAACGGAGCCAGCGTCCAAATCTGTTGAGACGTCTTTCCAGGAATGTGTCCAGCAGCTTCCAATGGGGTGAATTGGTTTTGACGGTCTTGTGAACTGTGTAGACAACCAAGTACGTGTGCCAGGAAGTTGCTGGAATTTTGTTCGCATGCGCGCTGAAGAGGTTACGCAATATTAGTCCACCATGTGTCAATGTATCCTGCATACAACGAAAAGTACATGTGACTGAGAGGAAGCAGGCAGAGCAGAGTCCGTGAATGGAGGCGCCCCTCTAAGTGGTAAGTTTGAATGTAAGGATGGTTAGCTTATAGAGGAGAACGTCGTACATACAGCGTCGAAAGCCTTAGCTACAATCGGAAAACCCGCGCAGTGTAGCCTCGTTTCGTCGGAGTTCTGTTGTCTCTCGCCACGAGAGTCGGATCAGCTGCAGCTTCGTGCTTTGTTTTTCGGAATCCGAAATTTTTGTCGCGTAGTGACCCGCTCTTCCTTACTTCCTGGTATAATACTGCCATACAAATTTCGTACCATGTCATGCACGATTATAGGCCGGCAGGACGAAAGCAGGAGTGGATCTTTCCCTTCTTCGATTTGGATATCTCGTGATCGTCTTTCAGTGAGAGGAGATTTTGTCTGGTTTCTTACAAACTAAGAAGTATATTTCTCGTAATGTAAGCAAATTGGGTGAGAGGTTTGGAAAACATAGCACTCTCTTTGTCAACTTCAATAGCGACTGTTTCGTCCTATCTACGAAATCTAGCACGTTTCTCTTCTGGTAGCATCTCCACTCTTCACCGACCTATGGAGAGGATTGACTTGGGTTGTTAAGGCTTATTCTCTGGTGCCTTGTTACTACACTTTCGACCAGTTACTCACACTTACTTTATTTTGTAGACTAACGGATAACGCATTCCGATAACCCTCGCGCCCAGAATGCTTGCGACGTGAAAATGGCTAAGGCCAGTTACTCAACGGATTTTTCGGTTGCCATCTTCTCTGATACTCGTGGATTATGGTTCCGCGGAATCTTTCTTTTACAGCGAGCTTGAAATAGCATTGCGGCTGTTATTTTGGGACTGGGGTACCCTAGACTGCTTTGAAAGGGTGGTAGACTCTGGTGTCGATGAGGACTGGCAAGTGGCCGAAGCTTACTGCAGAGTAGACTGTCGTTTGGAGAGGTGGAATATGACGTGTAGTCACGGCAATGCGTTGTGCATCGGGTTTGGCAAAGAATCGGTATGAATTCGTAGTTGTGTGTACAGATCATCAATAAAGCAGAACTTATCATTGGCATTGCCACTCCAGAGCGAATGCATGGCATTTATCAGCATTGTCTTCCATTTCGTACTCCTTGCGGGGAGACACCCACAACGACGGCAGTGAATTATTAGTCTGTTTGCAGACATTGCATACCTGGTACTGGCCTCAACACGTCTTAGACCAGAGACGTGTACAGAGTCATATGCTGAGCCCTTGCGGACGCGGTTCACTTTGTCGCCTCTCCACGGGATGGTCCGTCCCATCACAAAAATAGTTTGGGAACGTGAGGATTTGATATGACCGAAGTTTTGTCTCTTTCATAAGGCATATTTTGACTCCGTACTGAATGAAACACTGATAAGTTCCATCTTGCCGTGGACGTCGTCAGCGTTGCGGTAGTGCAGCTTTAAGTCTTCTCCTTGCTTGCCTCTCTAGGCCGTATTTAACTATGAAGACGATAGCGATTTGAGGACAGCTCGTTGCTAAACTTTCCTTGTTGAGTTGCAAGACACCGAAGCAAGGAGACGGCGAGTCAGATCGACACAAACTTCAGTAGGAAGGTTCTAATGGATTTCGACGATTCTGTCTTGTGGCGACTGACTAGAAGAGGTAGGAGGTGTTCAGTTAGCCCGAGTCTATAGGGTTATTTGGATTGCAGTCATAGAAACAGCGATGTTAGTGCCTTTCACTGGTTGGTCGCGGGGATTGTTTGTTGCAAGGCTTATTTGAGACACATTGCAAAGCTCTTATGCTGGCCTTCTGGCAGTGAATTTTTCCTTCACAAACTAGTGTCAGTCAGCACAGATGGCTCTGCAAACATGCCCACTGAAAAGGTTGCTCTGTTCGGGCTTTGCAGTAAAGAATCCGCTTGCGTACCTTTATTACTTAGCACGGAGTCCCTTATTAGAAAGGTTTTATTCATATTTCAGTGGCTCTTAGCGGTTAAGGTGATTTACATGCACAAATAGAAGACATTCGGTTGTTGATGGATGTTGCTTCCCTTATGGACCTGAACGGTAATTTAACCCATTAAAGCCTAGCGGTTTCTTTACTTACCACCTGGTATAACATTAAAAAATTCTATATGGTGCTTACCTTGCTTTTATGTATTTTACATGAATCTAAGAACAAACAGCGACTTTTTCTTAAACAGCATTAACTTTGGTTTTGATAACCGAGAATGAGAGTGTTTACTGCGCGGTACGCGCTGAGTCCTTATGTAAAGGAGACATGTTTCTTCTTTAAAGGGTCAAATGAGTCGAACTATTCATACTAAAGCAAAAACCGGACCACAATTGAAAAGACTGATAACTTTAATTAATTAAAGAAAAGTTGAAGTTATGGAAGCTTCAAATGATGGAAGATGTGCTAACCTCCATCCTTTCGTTTAAAGTTGGCGGTGATGCTACATTCCATGCGCCTAACTACATGCAATATTTTGACAAACTATCGAAGTGTTTTGAAAAGTTTGCATATCCTGAGCGCAGGACATTTTCTGTCTTCTATTATTAATCCTTTGCACAGTAAAGTTATAAAGGCGAAAGTTGACTTTGTTCCTCTATTTTCAAAGAAAATAAAGTTATAACTTCAGATCGCAAATTTGGAAAAGGACTTATCAGTAAAAACAAATCCGTATGCCAGAAACTTTTGTAATTTTGTGCCAACCGTAGAATGCCTATTCTAAAAGCGTATCGTTGAAGTTGAATTCGTGATTCTGTTCTGCTTAAGTACCTTGGAGAATAAAAATATTAACGAGAGAGTGCACATCATCTTGGTAGGTATTTGAATTACTGTGCTAGAATGGCGGTTGCTAATACACTTGTCACTAAAAGAAGCTATTTGAACGGATGAAATGCCAGCTATCGCAGTTCCATGTTTATGTCAGATAATAAGCTTTTTTTACGAAAACTTTACATATACTGACTACTTTAATGCAGTGAAGCAAAATACACAGATAAAATAAAACCATTTAAATCTTTATCTCAGTAATTAACCAACTTGATGCACAAAAGTTTTGTTTTACAATAAGTTTATTTCATGCCTCTGCATGTTTCGAGCACATGTGCTTATCATCAGGGGGTCAAAATTGCATTACACAGCCTCTGGTATCATCACACCTATAGGCGCTTTAGTGTGAATAGTTCGACTCATTAGACCCTATAAAGAAGAAACACGTCTCTTTTAAATCATCACACCTATAGGTGTGATGATACCAGAGGCTGTGTAATGCAATTTTGACCTCCTGATGGTGAGCACATGTACTCGAAACCTGTAGAGGTATGAAATAAACTTATTGCAAAGCAAAAATGTTGTGCATCAATTTGGTTAATTACTAAGATAAATATACTGAGATGGACGGTCAGCAAAACGTCAAAACATTGAAATCTGTTAACCTGCCGTATTTCGTGAGTTATTTGACGCATCATGAGAGTGAAAACTGGTATGTCAAATATTATGTCATATTTGCTGTTTTTCTTTAAGTGTTGCCTCATGGAAATGAGTATATATTTGAACAAGTTACTATGCGTATGACATAACACTGTGGCGCGTTCGTACCATTTTTCCCCTAACGCACGAATCAGTCGAGCCGTTTTGCTTGAACAACTTCTGCTTCTAAATGAGGGATAATAATTACAAATGGAAACGCAACTGAGTTCTCGTTGTGTTGTTGTTGTTGTTGTTGTTGTTGTTGTCGCTATCAACAATATAACACGTACTTAAATATTAATAGAGGACCGCGGTAGCACAGTGGTTAAGGTACTGTGCTACAAATCGGAAGGTCGCTGGTTCGATCCCAGCTAGTGTCAGTGGATTTTTCATTGATATAAAATCCTATGGCCCTGGGGTCGACTCAGCCTCTAACAGAAATGAGTACCAGGAGCATTTCCTGGGGGTAAAGGCGACCTGTGCATAAGGCTGACAACCTACCACCATCCTGTGCCGTTGTCGTGAAATCTGGGAACCTTAACATCCTGGAACTATGTGGTCCACTCCAGGCCTGTAATGGGACTGCTTTACTTAAGTATTGATACAAATTGTGTCAAATTTTAACCAAACCTGAGTGTTACCAACCCTATCAACATATTTTCATAGGAGCCCTCAGTATTAAATCTCACAAACATCCATCAAGTGGGAGCCGAATTATTCCCTACGGACACACGAATAGGTGGGGGGAGGCATGGACACGACTAACGATACGGACGCCTTTCGAAACTCTGTACAATCGCCCAAAATGTTGTGAGCTCTTTGGACTCCGCCGCGTAGTCGCGAGAACCACATTGTAACTCTCATGTCTCTCCGTCCGGTTGTGTCCGGATGTATGAATTGTGGATGGATTTTCGTAAGATTTGTTATCGAAAACTATTATGAATATATGTAGATAAAATCCAAATTTGTTTAGAGGCGGACGAAATACTGAGCACTTCGCATGAAGACCTCAGTACGTTATGCCGCTGAGAGTAACATAAAATCGCCATATAATCCGAGTCTTTGAGCCAAATGGCGTTAGGCTGTTCGGATAGAAACGTACATGTAAGTGGAACGGAATGTGTATGTCCCTGACATCGATATGTTGTGCAGCAATGCAAAAAGTACCCTTACAATATTTATATGGCTTGAGCCTAACGCATTTTTGTTGCCATGGCAACGTGTTTAATAGCATTCGTGTCATATTTCGCAGCAAAAGTTGGACCAATTATGTCGAACGCGACACAATATTACGTTACTCGTACATGTGCCAATGTCGTTTTGTTTGTGGAGAAATACTTTGGAATTTGTTGTACGTTTTTATTATTAATTTCAGTGTATTCTTATTGTACATAACGCAGACAGAAACACGCAGCTTGCCAGTATATGAATATAATTATAAGTATACTTATATACATTCTCTGTTTTACATTTGTCAACACTGTTTCCTGCGTGCAGATATTTTCCCTAAGTTGCACGCACAATGTTGTTCACACGTGGCCTAAAAAGTATACCGACTGCACGGCATTACTAGCAGTGAGGTAAGGTAAATCAGTACCGTTACAGACCCAAGGTGCCCAGAGGGTTCTAGGAAGTAAAGGTTCCCAGATTTCGTGACAACGGCCCAGAATGGTGGTAAGGTTGTCAGCCTAACCCACCGGCCGCTTTTACCCCCGGGAAATACTCCTGGTACTCATTTCTGTTAGAGACTGAGTCGACCCCAGGGCCATAGTGACACCATCTGGAATCGAATCAGCAACCTTCCGATTTGTAGCACGGCACCTTAACCACTGTGCTACCGCGGTCCCCACTAGTAGTGAAGTAATGTTTGTAAATACAGCAAGAAGAACACGTGTTCTTACAGTCTTTCAAATCATTGTGTATTGTATACAGCTCTTGTAATTAAACAAATATATTTTCTTGTGGAACAACAACTCTGTCTGTCTACAATTGACCTCCTACATCTGTCGGCCCCTCCTGGGTTATTATCAAGGATTATCAGTTAAACTTATGTGTGATTTGCACAGATATAAAGTTGCATATATCTTAAAATCAATTATTCATGTAACAATTTAAATATAAAGCTGTAAAATAATTTAGAATATGGGACTGAGAACATAAATAAAATCATGTAGAACAGCTACGGAAAGCAGCAGACATGTTAATTCCATGTAATAAGAACCAACAAAATGCACGCTTTTTGCATTAATGTTTTAATTTAATTGTAGTGTCTTCTATATTTTCATATTTCAAAACGCGTTACCACAAATTAAAACCATTTTATACTTTTATTGATATTTTATGAATTTAATACTTTATACTTAGACAATTCATATAGCCTTTTATTATAATTTCAGCATAAAAGAAATAACATAAAACTGTATGTACAAGTCTTCCTGAGGATGAATACGTGGATGTTCGAAACATGTCGAAGATTATAATTACATTAACACATTAATGTGAACAGTGTGCATTGTGTTGGTTCTTGTTACATAGGTATATTACAAAGCATGGTTCAAAAAACTTGAAGTGTGGTAATTCCAGTTAAGTTTGTTCACCGGAACTTTTATTTCTTCTTTAACCTTTTGACGCCTAACGTCGACTATAGTGGTCGTACCGCACTGTTAACCTCTCTAAATGTTGCATTTTATGTATTTATTCAACAAATATAGGTACTGAAAATTTTAAACACGGTATATACTCTCCGTTTTTTCCTCTTAAAAATGCAGTTTGTTTCATAAATCTAACGTATTTGGTTCCTGTATTATTCACATTTTATATACAGTGTGTTAAAATTAAAAAAATTATTCCTGCGCCAAAATACTGCATGCTACACATTTAAATGTTTTTGCATACGTTAACATGTAACGGTTTCTATGATATATGATACTTTGTATCTTTGTATCTCCTCCTTGTGTGCGATACTCACTGATAATGGCCCAGGAGGTGTCGGAACATGTAGCAGGTGAATTCCAGGATTTAGGACTGGTTCCCAGCAAAGTGTATTTTTGTTTTAACTGTTAAAACATGGGATTTCCACATACAACTATTAGGTTCAAATAGGATTTAAAGAATTCACGGCAGTGAAATTTGTGGGTATAATATTTTGATTTACGCATCTATGGACTTAGAAGATGGCGGTAATGTGTTTCTCTGAGATATTTCTGCCCACATACCTACCAATTTACCTATTTTCATAAACAACTACCAACTTACGTCCGTGTCTGTGTACCTACTGGGATAAATGCAATCGAATTTCAGTGTTGTTTAAAATGCACTTGCATTTGCGATCGATGATTAAATATTAGTGTTATCTGCTGTCAGTAGATTTTGATATGATTTATGCATAGACAGATAAACAGGAGGTAGGAGAGATACTGATGTAAGTAATATACTCCGTGCAATTTAATTTGTTCTCATTCCTCATAAAGGTTCTGTGAACCCTGTACAGTCCGAAGCTTCTCTTTATGTAATTATTGGAACGAAAAGTTTAAACAGCAGAAATGTTGTTTATGATATTTTGTGCACGTCTTAAGTAATCATGATAGCACACTTTGCATCGCAGTAGTACAGAAGTATTTATCTTCTACCGAAGAAAGGCTTTTATTTTATTGAAGAAGCAGGAAGTATGCTTAGAGATCCAAGGCATTAGCACAGCAAACATGAAACGTGTCTGGACAGTAATTGACCGACCTGTTCCGCCTATGTGACCACATCTATAGCGTAGTAGGAATTCTGTCTAAGAAGTACAATAAGGAATACTGGGTACTTATTTCCAACGGCCAGAATGTTTATTCTTCTATGTTATCGAAGGGACTTTGATTACATTTAGATGTCAGGCCTTCACTTAGTGTTGTATAGGAGCTACAATTGTCGTTCATGTTGGTCCAAGATTGGTCTGTACATACATAACACTGGCAGAAGGAAGATTACCCAAAATAGCATTGAAGTAGATGCCGAAACAAAATAGAACATGAGAAAGACCGAAGAAAAACTGGATGGAAGTTATAAGGAAGGCCATGAACGAAAGAAACCTAAATGAAGGCCAGTGGGAAGATAGGAAGCAGTGGAGTCTAGGTGTCGGACAACGTAGAACAACGTTTTGAATCCGTCATACTTACATACATACATACATAACACTGACATTGAACTGTAGCAAATTCGGTAAGTCCTTCAAAATGTAGATGTTATTAGGGTCCATGTTTTAGCATAAAATACAAGTTAGTTAAAGTAAACATACCCAGTTTCATGATGTATTTTTTTTTTGCACACAGTTTGAATTACCTCTGAAAGTAGATACTTGCCCCACATAGAGTTCTAAGAGTTCGCCATAGATGGTTGCATGCAACATAACTCTGATTCACACACACGTGTAACTATATATAATTTTGGTTGTTTTACCACGAAATTTGGTAGGTTTAATCTAAAACAAAAAAAAAAACAAGCTTATGGTCGTTTGCAGCTTGCTACTGGTATGTCATTAATCCTTCATCAGGAGGTCTTCAACTGACGAACTCAATGGAGCAGAGTTTTTCTCGAGAAACCTTTCAGCTATTTCAAGTAAGTCCTCAAAGTTATGGGACGTGAAGTTACTATCTCCAACTACCTGCGTTTGGTCTTCTTGGGATTCTTAAATCTTCTGGGACGACACCGTGTAGATTCGTCAATGGCACTCAGCGTTTCGGAGAAAATTGTTGCCTCCATCTTCAGGGCCTATTTGTTTTATTTAGACACTGAAGATTGGGGCAGAAATCTCTCAAGTGCCGGTACTATTTAACCAATTTGCACGACATCGTATGCGACAAGAATTATTTGTTAATTAACACCGTTAACTCAAACCTACACAGTTCCAGTCCACAATTAATTTCCTGTGTGTAGGGTGTAATTTAATGTTATCCGTCTAGCTACATCTTTATATTCTTAATGGCTTCTTTTCCTACATTTTACCGCCCGATACACCTGCTGCTTTTACATTCGTCTTGTCTCCCATCACACGGTAAATGCTTCATGCACTTAATGTTGCTTGATGTGTTAATATTAATAAAACTTGAAGGGATGTAAATTTATGACCGTGACTATTTACATTAAAATAAAATCGTAACAAATAGTATAAAAACTAGCACCGCATCGGTATGCAGAATATATGATCACGAGTACATTCGTATGTAATACTGCAGTGTAAACGCATTTTACATGACCCACTTCACATGCAAGCTGGATATATGAATCTGCTCCCTCACAGACACTACTAATACATTTGATGTTGCGAACTGTTATAATGTTATTTATCAGATTTTTTTTTCGCAGCTTCCTCTTTCTTGTAAAGTTGTTCGTGTTTATTCCCAGGCATTCGAGGAGTGACTACATTAAACTGACAGCTGCTGAAGCTCATTTATAGTCATCTGGGCATAAAAATATGCCTGAAGTGTATTTGCGCATCATTATAACAGACCGCCTCTGTGGTCTAGTGGTCAGAGTTTCTGGCTACAGATACAGAGGTCCCGGGTTCCATCCCCGGCGCTACCAGATTTTCTGAGTAGTAGTGGGTCTGGAACGGGGTCCACTCAGCCTC
>Ga0123357_10001392_pt1 | contig 25664 bp, 15 predicted proteins | sample TergutEmb28metaG_FD_89873 | JGI IMG/M metagenome (GOLD analysis project Ga0123357, IMG submission 89873) | Embiratermes neotenicus P4 segment gut microbial communities from Petit-Saut dam, French Guiana - Emb289 P4 | ecosystem: Host-associated > Arthropoda: Insects > Digestive system > Gut ...
CGCGATGGGACGATGGCCACCTCGTCCAGAGAGTAAACCTTGACCGCCCGCTTGCTTCGCCCGATGTCTTCCATGTCTCCAATCTACTGGAAGGACGCCATTGTGGGCCATTGCGCCCACCGCTCTGAGGGTGGATTCCAGCCGTCCCCTGAACGCTTAAGTCCAGAAAATGTCGTCGAAATCGCCGGATCCGTGGTGGTTTGTTGGACTCTTCCGTTGCGAGGCCATTATTGATGACGGTCGGGTCCCGGTTTCGGACGGTGGGCTCCAGCCCACCACACCCAGATGACACGAGTAGGCACAAAACGCACTCATTTTGCTAGCGGACGACGACATGGGCTGGGTTACGTCGCCATCCAAAGGGATTTCGACGTCAAAACCCAACCCATGTCGTCTTGGCATCCACGGCGCAGTGCGGTTTGTGCCTACTTGTGTCGTCTTACTTGGGGACGTCCCTCCTGCGGAAGCCGATCAGGCCGACGACTACGAACGCCAAGCCGATGGCCAGGTAGATGAAGAACTTGGCCCAGTCACTTGATGCCGCCGGATAGTGCGGCCCACCGATGAATGGCAGTGCCTTCATGACGGCGTCGGGCAAGTGCAGTGCCACGCCGACGATTTCAATCGCCCAGAGAGCCCCGACCACTGTCCACGTGACTGCCGTGGCCACTTTGGGCCACCAGCCGAACCCGAGCACAGCCACGCCCGACAGGATGATAACCGCTGGCAGATGCATCATGATCGCCCCGATGGAGAAGCCCACTCGCGTCGGGTCACCAACGCCTTGAGCCCAGACCTGGCCGATACAAGCCCCACCCAAGAAGAGCAGGACGACAGCGGCCACCAGCGTGATCGCGAGACGCTTGAGAGCCCAACCGATTCGGCTGACTCCAGCTGCGAGCTGCGACTCAAGCACACCGCGCTCCTCGTCGGACCGCAACGCGCTGGCCGATTGCACGGCGAACACACCGATGGCGAGGGCAACGATCGACATGATCATCACCGACATGGCATCGGCAGCCAATCCAGCGGCTGACGGCATGTCCTTCAGCAGTTGCGGGAACTTGTTCATGACTGACCCCAAGAGGGCTCCGAACATGATGATAGCCACGAGCCAGACGATCAGGGACGCCCGCTGGGTGCGTGCGCCCAACCCAGCGACGGTCTGCGTCAGTTTGGACGCGTGGGCCGAGCCCTTGCGCGACGCCACCAAGCCAGCGTTCATGTCACGACGCCACCCGATGAACCATCCGGCAGCCACTAGCAAGACGGCCAGAATAACTATCAGAACGATGGGCAAGACGCGGTTGGCGCTCCAGGGATCAACCAACTCACCCCAGCCGATCGGCGAACTCCAGAGCAACGCCCGCGTGCCGTTGAGATCCCCAACCATACGGATCACATAGAACACGACGAAGATGACAATACCGGCACCGTTTGCCGCACCGCCCGATGGAGCCAACTGGTTGGTCAACGCCGCAATGCCAACTCCCAGCAGGCCGATGGCAGCGATCGAGGCCCCGAATGCCCAGGCGCCGGCGTTGCCTGCCGCGGCAAGAGCTCCGACACCGTCGGGGCAAGTATCCGATGGAGGCGACGCCGCATACGAGATCGTCCCAGTACCGGTGCCAATCAATGCCAGCGCCGACAACAGGCCAGCCGCCACGGACACGACAGACGTCAGAACCACCGATGCCACCATTGGTGAATGGATACCCAGCGGGTAGGCCCGCATCAGTTCCAACCGGCCGGCATCCTCGTCACCGCGCAGATTGCGCGTCATGAGATACACCATGCCGATGCCAAGCATCAGTGTCAGGAACATAAATCCCTTGCACCAGACCGCGCCGCCAAGCGTGGCCGGGTTGTCGATGATGCCGACCAAGGATGCCATTGATGGCGCCTGGGCGATGTCGGCAAACTGTTTGAGGTCGCACGAAGTGGTGAACAAACCCTTGTAATAGTCTGCGATGAAGCCGACCATGCCGGCAATCACGATGCACCACACCAGGCCACGCACCCAGTTGCGCTTCCAGACGAAGCGCATATAGGCGCCAATTCCGGCCGTGGAACCCGCTGGTGCGCCCGCCCATGTGCTAGACGGTGTCGCTGTGACAGTGCTCATTTCGCATCCGCCATGTCTTCGGTGTAGTGGCTCATGAAGATCTCCTCCAGGCTCGGCGGGTTGGCCACCAGCGTGTTGACATGCAGCTTGGAGAGCGCCTGCAACACCTTGGCCCAATCGGCGCCGTCAACCAGGAATGACACCTGATCGCCGTCCGTCCTGACGTCGCGCACACCGACGATGCCCGCCACGGCAGACGGTGTGTCCGTCTTCACCTTGACTTCGGTGCTGGCCAGGTGGCGCAGGTCGTCCAGGGTACCGGTTTCGACGGTCTTGCCCTCGCGGATGATGGTCACCTGATCGGCCAGCGACTCGACCTCGGCGAAGATGTGACTGCTCAGCAGCACCGAGCGTCCCTCGGCTTTGACGTCCTTGATGACGGCCTGGAATTCGGCTTCCATGATGGGGTCGAGACCGGATGTCGGTTCGTCCAAAACCAGCAACTCGGCCCGGCTCGCCAGAGCCGCCACCAAGGCGACCTTCTGTCTGTTGCCCTTCGAGTAGGTTTGCGCCTTCTTGGTCGGATCAAGCTGGAAGCGCTCGATCATGGCGTCACGCCGGGCTGGCTCGAGGCCGCCGCAGAGTGCCGACAGCACGTCGATGATCTGGCCACCGGTCAGATTAGGCCACAGCGCCACGTCGCCGGGCACGTAGGCCAGACGCTTGTGCAGATCGACGGCGTCCTTCCATGGATTGCCGCCCAGCAGTGTCACCGAACCGGCATCGGCCTTGATCAAGCCGAGGATGATCCGGATGGTCGTGGTTTTGCCAGCCCCGTTCGGGCCTAGAAAACCAGTCACCTGGCCCACCGGAACGGTGAGGTTCAGGCCGTCCAGCGCGTGAACGCTGCCGAAATGTTTGACGAGACCAGCGACCTCGATTGCATTTTCAGACATTTTGTTCCTTTTTCTCTTTCTTGTTAATGGTGGCTCGATAGCCAGCCAAGATTTGACCGTCTGTGAAGACGGGATTGGTGAAGACGTCGATCATGGCGTCGAAGAGTTCGGGCTGCCCCATTTCCTTCTGGAAAAATCCCGATGCTGTTTCCGGCGGATCAACCACGAATTGCACCAGCATGAACCCCAGAATGGACGATGTCAGGTATTGGATGTGCGCTGGTTCGACGCATTCGGGACGAACCATGCCATGGTCGGCTGCCACCTGCATGATGTCAGCGATGCGATCAGCCAGCCGCTCATAGAACTGCTTGGCCGTGGTGCCGCCGTCCAGGAAAGCCCGGAGCATGTACGAACTCAACATTGTCAAGCGCTCGGCCTCGACCGGGTCGCCGTCGCCCAGAGAGGCCATTGAGCCCATTGGGTCGGCGATTCCGGCCATTTTCACATCGGTGTAAGCGTCGAGCACACGCTCGTCGCACTCGGCTTTCAGCGCCTCTTTGGTGCCGAAGTGATGGGTGATCAGCGCGGGCGAGACACCGGCGGCGGCGGCGATGGCACGCACCGAAGCCGCACTCCCCTGATGGGCGAAGACGGTGACAGCGGCGTCGATGATGCGGGCTCTGGCCGTGAGGTCCGATGGCCGCGCGTCCGCGAGTGCCGACGCCTTTGCTGTACGCATGTTCAATAGACTAAACGCCTGTACAGCCAATGTCAAGCACGGTACTCACAACAGTCGCATTGATAAATACACCCCGTGATATGTGGGGCTCCAGCCGGCCCAGGGCCCCCAGGCACCATCCTCGTCGCACAGTCTGAGTGGCCACCAGGTTCAGACGGGCGACTGCGGTGTCACCAGCCCAAACCAGCGTTCCGCCCCATCTTCCAAACATCAATGTCATAAGAACGTGTGGGGCTCCAGCCGGCCCAGGGCTCCTCGACCGCAAGAACGGTGTAACCTATGTTACGTTAGCGTAGCTTACTGATACGTAGGTTTGAATCAGGAGTGATCATGACCGCAGTGCAACCTGGCTTCACCCGCTTCTACCAGCCAGGCGTCCCCGCCGAAATCCAGATACCAGACGACTCGCTGGTGCAACTTTATGAGAGATCGGTCAAGGAAGCCGGCCCATACGTCGCCACCGACTTCTTCGGCCACACCAAGACGTACAAACAACTTGGCGACGAGATCAGCCGGGCCGCGGAGGGACTGCGCAAACTGGGGGTGACGGCTGGCGACCGCGTCGCCATCATCTTGCCCAATTGCCCCCAGCACGTCGTCGCCTTCTATGCCATACTGCGACTGGGCGCCATCGTCGTCGAACACAACCCGTTGTACACAGCCCGCGAGTTGCGCCACATGATCGAGGACCACGCCGCCCGACTGTTCATCTGCTGGGATGTCGCTGTGCAGAACCTTAGAAATCAACCCGACGACATCCAGCTGGACCACATCATCGCCGTCAACCTGCTCGACGAGTTCCCAGCCGCCCTGCGCCTGGCACTGAAGCTCCCCCTGCCGTCGCTGCGCCGCAAACGTCGCCAACTGACCACCCCCGCCCCCGGCACGATCAAGTGGCGCCGCCTGCTTGACAACCACGGCATAGACCCCGCCACCCCGAAGCCGGGCCCCGACGACATCGCGGCCATCCAGTACACCTCCGGCACGACGGGACAGCCCAAGGGCGCCATATTGACCCACTCGAACCTGTACTCGAATGCCCTGCAAGGCGAGGCTTGGATGCACGGCGCCGAGTACCACAAGGAGGTCTTCTACGCCGTCCTGCCACTGTTCCACGCCTTCGGTCTGACACTTTTCTTGACGTACGGCGTGCTGAAGCAGGCCCATATCGTGCTGTTTCCGAGCTTCGACCCGGCCATGGTCGTCGACAAGGCCAAGAAATTGCCGCCGACGGTGTTCTGCGCCGTCCCACCCATTTTCGAGAAGACCGCAGAGCTGGCCAAGGCCAAGAAGGTATCCCTGCGCAGCGCCAAGTTCTGCATTTCCGGGGCCATGACACTGCCGGACAGCGTCGTCGAACTCTGGGAGTCGCAATCCGGCGGGCTGCTCGTCGAGGGCTATGGGATGACGGAGGCCAGCCCTATCGTCACCGGCAACCCCTTCTGGGAGACGCGCCGCACGGGCACCATCGGCCTGCCCTTCCCGTCCACCCAAGTGAAAGTCGTCGATCCGGATCACCCGGGCCAGCTGGTCGAAGCCGGGCAGCGGGGCGAGCTCCTCGTGCACGGCCCACAGGTTTTCCAGGGCTACTGGAACGATCCGGCTGAGACCGAGCGCACCCTGCTGGAAGACGGCTGGCTACGCACGGGAGACATCGTCACCCAGGATAATAACGGCTTCATCACCATCGTCGACCGCCGCAAGGAGCTGATCATCGTTGGCGGCTTCAACGTCAGCCCGACCGAGGTCGAGATGGTGCTGCGGTCGCATCCCGACATCGGTGACGCCGCCGTCGTCGGCCTGCCTGCGGCGTCGGGCAGCGAGAAGGTGGTGGCGGCCATCGTCGCCCGCCCGGGCGCGCACATCGACGCCAAGGCCGTTCAGGATTTCTGCCGCGAGAGGCTGACGCCGTACAAGGTGCCGCGCGAGATCATCGAGGTGGACGATCTGCCCAAATCGATGCTCGGCAAGGTGCTGCGCGGGGAGGTACGCGCCCAGATCATGGCCCAGCCGAAGCGGTAGACTTGACGGGTTACCCGTGAAGGGGGCAGCCCGTGCTTCAGCTCGAAGAAATCCGCAAGACCTACCATGCCGGTGGGTTCGAGCAGGCCGCGCTGGACGGGGTCAGCATCACCTTCCGGGACTCGGAATTCGTCGCCATCCTCGGGCCGTCCGGATCGGGCAAGACCACACTTTTGAACATCATCGGCGGTCTCGACCACTACGACTCGGGCGATCTGTCAATCGACGGTGTTTCGACCAGCCGCTTCTCCGATCGCGATTGGGACGCCTACCGCAACAACCGCATCGGCTTCGTCTTCCAGACGTACAACTTGATATCGCACCAGACCGTGCTGGCCAACGTCGAGCTGGCGCTGACGCTGTCGGGGGTGGGACGGGCCGAGCGCACCCGGCGGGCCATGGAAGCCCTGGAGCACGTCGGGCTGAGCGAGCATGCCCGCAAGCTGCCGTCCCAGCTGTCGGGTGGCCAGATGCAGCGGGTGGCCATCGCCCGCGCCCTGATCAACGACCCCGAGATCCTGCTGGCCGACGAGCCGACAGGGGCGCTCGATTCCAAGACGTCGCTGGCCGTCATGGACTTGCTGACGCAGATCGCCAACGACCGCCTCGTGATCATGGTGACGCACAACGCGGAACTGGCCGATCAGTACGCCAACCGCATCGTCTCCTTGCAGGACGGCCAGGTCACAGGCGACACCCGTCCGTACGGGGAGTCGGACGAGCAACGCGAGGCGCGACCGGCGCGGCGCACGTCGATGAGTTTCGTGACGGCCATCGCTTTGTCGTTCAAGAACCTGATGACCAAGAAGGGCCGCACGATGATGACGAGCTTCGCTGGCTCGATCGGCATCATCGGTATCGCCACCATTCTGGCGCTGGCCAACGGCATCAACGCGTACATCCGCGACATCGAGGAATCGACTCTGTCGCTATACCCGCTGACGATCCAGACGCAGGGCATCGACCTAAGCTCGCTGCTGGGCGGCGGCCCGTCGGGATCGCCCACGGACGCCGCTAGTTCTGGTCCGGAAGTGCACGAGGTCAAGCGCATCACCTCGATGTTCGGCAGTGTGGGCAATAACGACCTGGGAGCCCTGAAGAGCTATCTCGATTCGCCGGCGTCGGGCATCCAGCCGTACGTCAACTCCGTGCAGTACAACTACGACATCACTCCGCAGATCTATGCCGACACCACCGATCCGGTGCGCCAGGTGAACCCCAACCAGGCTTTCGCGCCGCTGGGCATCGGCTCGGGCGCGTCTTCCAGCTCGCTCATGTCTATGGGCATGTCGATGAACGTGTTCTCGTCGCTGCCGGACAACCTGGGTCTCGTCACCAACCAGTACGACGTGGTGGCCGGACGTTGGCCGCAGTCGTACAACGAGTGCTTGCTGGTGCTGTCCGGCAGCGGTGGCGTCTCGGACCTGCTGCTCTATGCCATGGGCTTGCGCGACCCCGCCCAGCTCGACCAGATGGTGCAGGACCTGGCCAACAACAAGACGATCGATGCGCCCTCAGACATGATGACCTTCACCTACGACCAGCTGATGGGCGTCACATTCAAGCTGATCGAGCCGCCCAAGTACTGGGAGTACGACGCCGCCCATTCGGTGTGGATGGACATGCGCGGCGATTCGGACTACATGGCCGGGCTGGTTGACGCCGCCACCACGATGCACATCGTCGGCGTCGTCAAGCCGTCGCCGACCGCCACCGCCACGATGCTGAACCCCGGGCTGTATTACCCGTCGTCGCTGACCCAATACCTGATCGACTACGCCGCGTCGTCCCCCATCGTGCAGGACCAGCTGGACAAACCGGACATCGACGTGTTGACGAACAAGACGTTTGCCGACGAGGCCGCCAACCCCGGGCTCGGCGATTTCGATTTCGCGAGCCTGATCTCCGTGGACCAGTCGGCGATCGCCAGCCTGTTCAACTTCGACTTCTCGGGATTCAAGCCGAACATCAACCTGGACTTCAGCAAGATCATGACCGACATGCCGAAGATCCCGCCGCCGGACATCGCGGCGATGCTGGCCGGCATCAAGATCAACGCCGATCCGCTGGCGCTGTACACGATCATGACCGACACAGTGACCCAGTTCTTGAGCGACGTCTATGGCATCACGGATCCGTCGCAGTTGACGGCGTTGCTGGCCAACCCGCCGACGCCCCAGGAGGTTGTGGACGCCTTCACCGCCTGGGTGCAGCAACCAGACATCCAAAGCAAGCTCACGGGCGAGCTGTACACCGCTTTGGACGTCCCCTCGATCGAGGCCCAGGTGGCCAAGTCGCTCCAGACGTACATGCAGCAGACGATGACGACCGTTCTGAAGCAGCTCATGACCAGTATCCAGTCGCAATTGCAGTTGGCGATGCGGGCCACGATGTCGCAACTGATGAGCTACATGGCCAAGGCCCTCAATATCGACCCGGCGAAATTGGCCAACATCTTCAAGTTCAACATGAACCAGACACAGATGCAAGCCCTGCTGACGTCGATGCTGAGCACCCGTACCACGTATTCGCAGGACGCGAACCTGCGGCAATTCGGCTATGCCGACTTGAGCGTGCCGTACAGCATCGACATCTACCCGAAGGATTTCTCGGCCAAACAGTCCGTCCTTGACATCCTCAACGGCTACAACACCCGCATGACGAACAGTGGGCAGGACGACAAGGTGATCACGTACACCGACGTCGTCGGCACGTTGATGTCATCGGTCACCGACATCATCTCCAAGGTGTCGGCCGTGCTGGTGGCGTTCGTCTCGATCTCTCTGCTCGTGTCGTCGATCATGATCGGCGTCATCACCTATATCTCAGTGCTGGAGCGCACCAAAGAGATCGGCATATTGCGTGCTCTCGGCGCCAGTAAACGCAACGTCGGCAACGTGTTCAACGCCGAAACCCTGATCATCGGCTTTATCGCCGGATTCCTCGGCGTCGCCATCACGGTGCTGCTGACGATGATCGCCAACCCCATCGTCGCCAACTTGTACGCCGTCAACAACATCGCCCAGCTGCCCGTCACTGCGGCGCTCGCGCTGATCGGCATCTCGATGTTGCTGACGTTCTTGGCTGGCCTGATACCCAGTTCCGCGGCATCGCGGCGCGATCCGGTTGAGGCTTTGCGCACAGAGTGACAAGTTGACAGTTGTCACATAGGTTGCGGTTGTGATATAACATTGCCCGGTGTGTTAGCCAAACGTCACTGCTAGTGGCCAATTGACCTCCCCCTTGACGGTTACATGGGGGTGAAACACCAGGGGCTAGGGGAAGAGAAATGGGGACATCCTTCTATACACCTGTGCGCGCTAATCGCACATGGCAGCGGACAGCCACGCTCTTGGCAGCTGTGGCGCTGGCGCTGGGCGGCAGCTTCTGCGAGCAAGCCATGACCAGCCCGCCGGCGACGGCCGCCACATACACGGGCACGGCCGCCACAGGCGGCTGGAAGTACGCCAACTCCACGGGGGGCGACCCGCTCAGTGGGACGCCCATCACGCTTGGCACGACGTCTGCATCCAGCTCGTCAGCCGCTACCTTCGACATAGACGACCAAAGTGTCTACTGGTCGAACCCCAACGCCATCGGCACTTTCGTCATCAGCGGCGATCCGATGACCAACCAGAACATGGTGCCCATCGGCTTCACCGGCGGTGGCGGTGGCTTCAACCCGACCACCTTGTCAGCCGGCGACACTTTGTCGACGATCGCCGTGGACGCCAACCCGAACAACGACCGCAACGGCGGCGACACATATTTGTACGCCTGGTCGTGGAACGGCGTCAACAGCGTCAACACGACCGAGAACGGTGGCCCGCTGACCTCCTACACGTTCCCGGTGTTCCGCTGGAAATCAGGCGATCCGAATGGCACATTCTGCATGGTGCCCCTGCCCACCTACTTCCCAAGCTCTCCCACCGTCAACCAGTACTGGTCGGGCGGCGAAGTCGACCAGGCGAACGGAAAGATCTACTTCGGCGGCGGCGAGGCCACCGGGATCAACACCACCTACAACATGATGATCTACGACCCCTCGGACTATTCGTACAACTTCTCGGGCGTCATCCAGCCGGCAACAGCGGCCGACAATATCTTCGGCAACACCACCGCGCCAGCTTCCGGCAGTGGCTACGTGTCTTCCGACATGGCGATCGACGCCAACGGCAACGCCTATGTGCTGGTGCAGTCGAGCGGCTCCGGGCAGACGTACAACGGCGTCACCTACACGGGGACCAACACCTGGCTGGTCAAGATCGTCCCGTCGCAAATCGATGGCCAAGCCTGGAAATACAGTATCGTCACGCACCTGGCTGCTGCCCCGGGCGCCAACGTGAGCAGCTTCTTGACGACGGGCGGCTTGTGGGGCATGTCGTTCTACAACGGCATGCTTTACGCGTCGAGCACGAGCTATGGCAACACTGTTTTGCAGATCAACCCGGTGTCGGGGCTCGTCTCGTATCTGCCCGGAGCGACGAGCGCGACGTCGAATCACTACACCGCCTCCGGCGTCGCCAGCACGCTGCGTGACATGGCTTCCGGACAAGGCCCTATGATCATCCAAGGCACGGTGTACGGCGACGTCAACGGCAACGGCACCCTGGATTCCGGCGACTCCGGATTGAGCGGCCAGACCGTCGCCCTCTACTTGGAGGACGCCAGCGACATGTGGGTGTACCAAGGCAGCCAGCTGACCAACGCGTCTGGCGCTTACTCGTTCCTGCTGGGGGCGGCCGGTAATTACATCGTGCGGCTGGTACAGCCAACCATGAGCAGCGCCCCGGCTTGGCAGACGTACGGCACGGGCAGCCAGGGTGACAACAAGGTGACGGCGATCTGCAGCAACGGCAACATCACATCGGGCGACGGGCTGTGCTACGGCAATCTGGCCTTCCCGGCCAGCGACCCCAATCTTCCGGGCAGCTCCGGCATCGGTGTGGCCACGATCGACAAAGACACCATCCCGATGTTCAGCACCGTCGAGATGAAGACGTCCCGGTCCGTCGCCACAGCCGACTTCGGTGTCTCGCTGTTCCCCGACGCCACCCAGTCGTCGTTCGCCACCGACAAGACCGCGACGGGCGTCCACCAGCCAATCACCGCCACCGCGACAGTCCTGGACACCGCCGGCCAGCCGATGGCAGGGCGCATCGTGACCTTTGCCAACGCGTCCGATCCGCAGACCACGATCACCGGCGAACACAGCACGAAGACGTGTACCACTGATTCGAGCGGGCAGTGCTCCGTCACGATCACATCGGGCACGGTCGGCACCTATACCGACGAACTGTCGGCGACGATCAACGTGGCCGGCGCCGATGTCTCGATCGATGTGCCCAAGACGGTCCAGTTCATCCCCGGCGAACCCGCCCACGAACAGTGCCCCGACCCGTTCCACCCCGGAGAATTTGTCGACGGCACGAGCGTCTTGGCCAACCCGGACAGTCTCGCGGTAGACGACACCTCGGCGATCCTGGCCATCGTCAGCGACGCCGACTGCAACCGCATCCCTGACGTCAGCATCGACCTGACGCTGTCGGGATCACCGGGAGACACGGCCACACTTGCTGACGTCAGCGGCGCCAAGACCGATGATAACGGCGAGGTGAGCGCCAACCTGACCGATAGCGAGCCCGAGACCGTGCGGGTCACCGGCACGATGCCGGACCAGCCGACGGGCCAGCAGTCGATGGGCTACGCCGATGTGACGTTCCAACTGGGCGTCCTCTCACACCTGAAGTCGACGTTCACGGTTTCACCCGTCACAAACCCCGCCGATGCGACCCAGACCGGCTGGCCGTCGGTCGATGGCGGCACCTATACCGCGAAGCTGACCGCGAAGGACGAGGGCTCGCACGCACTCATCGACCTCGACACGGACGATGTGACGTTCACGGCGTCCGACCCGGCCGTGACGGTGTCGGCGGTCACTAGCAACGGCGACGGCACCTACACCGCGACGATCACTAGCACAAAGGCGTCCGCATCCCTGACGCTGATCGCGCAATACCAGAGCGTCGAAGTGGGCGACACGTTGCCGATACCCTTCAAAGCTGGCGCGCCAGCATCATTCACGTTCGCCGTCAGCCCGATAGCCAATCCGTCCGACACGACGCACGTCAACTGGCCATCGGCCGGCGTCGGCCACTACACGGGCACGCTGACGGCTTCGGACGATCAGGGCAATCCGGTGAGCGGCATCGCAGCGTCGGACATCGACTTCGCGGCGTCCGACCCGGCTGTGACGGTGGACACCGTGACCGACTATGGCGACGGCACCTATACCGTCACGTACAGGTCAACCCTGGCATCGAGTACTCTGACCGCAACAGCGTCCTGCGATGGCTGGACGAGCACCGCTATGCCGATCCCCTTCACAACCGGCGATCCGGCGACGCTGACGTTCGAGATCATCCCGGAAGCCGACTCCACCGACATCACCCAGGCCAACTGGCAATCCATCGACGGTGGTCACTACACCGGGAAACTGACGGTGCTGGACGCCAATAGCAACCCGGTGCCGGGTCTGGACTCCGACCTCATTGACTTCACGGCGTCCAACCCGGCCGTGACGGTGTCGGCGGTGAGCGACCACGGCGATGGAACTTACACCGTCCAGTACACGTCGACATTGGCATCCAGCGCGCTCACAGCATCGCTGGAATACGACGGCACCGCCGTGGGCACCGCGCTGCCGATTCCGTTCACGACGGGCGCACCGGCCACGATGACCTTCACCGTCGACCCCGTTGCCGACTTGGGCGACGAGACGACTTGGCAGAACACGGATGACGGGTTCTACACCGGCACCTTCCAGGTTGCCGACAGCGGCAACAATCCGCTGGCTGCGCTGAACAGAAATGACATGAGCTTCACGGCGTCCAGCAGCCTGGTGTCGGTTTCGACGATCTCGAACAACCACGACGGTTCCTACAGCGTGACCTACACAGCGGCGAAAGCGTCGGACATCTACACGGCGTCCATGACATATCAGGGCACTCAGGTCGGCACGGCGCTGCCCATCCCGTTCCTGGCGGGCGCACCGGTGCCAGGACCGATCACCTGCCCCGACCCCAGCGACCAGGGGACGGGCGTGTATGTCTCACCCTCGAGTCTGACCGTCAACACGACATCGACGGTGACAGCTCTTGTGACCGACGCCAATTGCAATCCGGTCGCAGATATCCCGGTCTCGCTTGACGTGACGGCGGGGCACGGCCAATTGGGGACGCCCAGCGGCGCCAAGACCGACGCCGACGGCCAGGTGACGGCGCCGCTGACGGACTCGGTGGCTGAAGACACGACGGTCACGGGCGCGATGACGATCGCCTCGATGACGCCTGCTCAACAGCCGATGGGCGACGCGGTGGTCACCTTCACACCCGGTGACGCCAAACCCGGGCCGTTCACCTGCCCCGACCCGGACGACTCCTCTGGGACGATACCCGGCACGGGCGTTTATGCCGCCGCGTCGTCGTCCTCGGTGGACGGTTCGGTGGACGTCTGGGGCCTGGTGACCGACGAGAGCTGCAATCCCCTCTCGGGCTACACGGTGACACTGACAGCCGATTCGCAAACGGCGATTCTGACCAGCCTCACCTCGACGCACGGGCAATCGGTGTCCGGCGTGACTGACCAAGACGGCAAGGTGCCGGCGACGCTGTCCGACAGCAAACCAGAAGACGTGAACGTGACGGGTTCTGTGCTCGTCGGAACCACCCCTGCCCCGATGGGACAAGTGAAGGTGACATTCACGACCGGGCAAGTCAAGCCGGGACCGTTCACCTGCCCCGACCCGGACGACCCCGGGCTGACGATCCCCGGCACATCAGTGACGGCGGACTCACCCGTCGGCATCGTCGGCACATCGAATGTGACGGTGCTGGTCACCGACCAGTTCTGCAACCCGATCGCCGGCGTCGATGTCAAACTCACAAAATCTGGCTCGGCGGCGCTGGCACTCATCGGGCCTGCCGTCACTGACGAGAACGGCCAGGTCAAAGCGACGCTGACCGATCCCACACCGGAGACTGTCACCGTCGATGCCTCGATGGAATACGGGGAGGTCGGCAGCGCGTCCGTCCTGTTCCTCACCGCAGGCACTCCGCGCATCCTGTCACCCGCCGAGAACGCTTTGACCAACCACCATCCGGTGGTGTCAGGTGACAATGGCGAACCCGGCGAGACCATCACGGTTGTCAGCGATGCCGCCGATGGCACCCACCTGGAGCTGTGCACGGCTATCGTCGCCGACGACGGCACGTGGTGGTGCAAACCGATTGTTGACATGCCTGACGGTGGCAATGTGTTGTCGGCCACGCAGGTGGATGGCAACGGCGCCTCGTCGCCGTCAGAACCAGTCGATATCACCGTACGGTCCCTGACGATCAAAATCGTCTACAAGACCTTGGCTATCGGTGACGACGAGACTGTCATCGGATACAACTTCATGCCGGGCGAACAGGTGCACCTCACCTTGCAATCCGGCAATAAAGACGGCGGTTATGGATACGCCGACAACAACGGAGTGGTGTCATTCACGTTCACGGTGACCGGCGCGTATGAAATCGGCAAGCACACGGCGACGCTGACCGGTGAAGACTCCGGTGAGGTGTCCGGCGTCTTCCAAGTGATGCGGGCCGAAGCTCCAACCGGTGGCGCGTTGGCGCCAGCCGGATCGGCCGCAGGGATCCTGGCGATGATGGCCGTCATGGCGGGGCTGGGCTTGGCATGGCTCAGCCGACGTCGGCAAGTGGGCTTGGGTCCAGAAATTTCGCGGGTATGATTCGGGGGAAATTCGGAGGGGTGTCGCAATGGGACGACGAGTCGGTGCCACGCTGATCGGTTTTGCCGTGACGTTGGCCTTGTTACTGGGCAATCTGCCGCCATCTGGCGCGGAGGATCTCCCGATCGATTCGGTGGCGTCCCAAGACGACTCGGCACCACTCCCAGACGACACGGTAACGCTGCCGGAGGATACAGTGACGCTGCCGGACGACACAGTGACGCTCCCGGACAACACAGTGACGCTGCCGGACGGCTCGGTGACGTTGCCGGAGGATACAGTGACGTCCCAGGACGACACGGTGACGTTGCCAGTCGGCTCGGTGTCATTGCCAAGCATCGTCGACGGTTACATCCCGATGCAATTCGATTCTGCGGTGATCGACGATGCCACGTACACGACCCAGATGGCCAACACCGGCCTGACGCTATCGTACGCCCCACTGCCGAGCGCGTACAACCTGCGAGACAACAGTCGGCGACGTCTGCCAGGCGTGCGCAACCAGGGACAGTGGGGCACCTGCTGGGCCATCGCCGCCGCTGAGGCAGCCGAATCCACCTTGGCCCGCAACGGCGTGCTGAGGGGTCCGACGACATCGGCCCGCAAGCAGATATCACCCTTGCACCTAGTACAGGGCGTCTATTACACGAACACTTTCAAAGCTGACACGAAGCACCCACTGAGCGCTAAGGGCCCATATCTGATCGGCGGCAACCCCGCGATGGCTGCGACAGCCTGGTCACACTGGTACGGCGCCCAGAAAGAATCGAAATACCCGTACCCGAAAAAGTACACGAAGGCGCCGAAGAAAATCAGCCAGTCCGGTTTGAAGACGAACGCCTACCACCTGCTCAACTGGTGGTTGCTGCCCGACACCTACACGAGCGACGGCACATATTCGCCCAGTAATGTCGACGTCATCAAGAAGGCCGTCCACACCTATGGGGCCGTCGCCACATCGCTGGACATGTCGAACGCCAACGTGAGCAAGACCGGTTCGCAGTACTACTTCTACACGCCGTCCTTCAAGCTCGCGAACCACGCGGTGATCATCATCGGATGGAACGACTCCGTCAGCAAGTCCCGCTTCACCCGGGGCTCGAAGACCCCCGCCGGCAATGGGGCATTCCTCGTGCAGAACAGCTGGGGCAGCAAATACACCTACCTGTGGGTGTCGTACTACGACAAATCCTTGGCCAACTCATCCATCTTCAACCTCACGAGCGCTAAAAGAACCAGCACTCATCACAGCGCCTACAGTTGGACCACCCAGTACGCCTACGATTCGCTCGGCTGGTTCGGCGCTTCCATGACCACCGGCGCCAGCAGCACAGAGTTCGCCAACCGCTTCACCGCCCGTTCAACATCAGCCCTGAGAGCAGTCCAGTTTGTCACCCCTCAGCCAAACACGTCGTACACAATCTCGGTTTACTTGGGTGCCGACGACAACTCCGACCCCACTGCGGGCGCCGAAGCGGCTGTCATCAGCGGCACTGACACGACGATCTCTGGGCAGGCCACCTATGCCGGCTACCAGACGGTGGCCTTGCACACCCCCATCAAGCTGGTCAAAGGGCAGAAGTTCTCCATCGTCGTCGAGCAGTCGGTGACCTCGGGGATGGCCGCTGTGCCGGTGGAAAGCCGCTTCGTCACCCCAGCTGGCGCCAGTGTGCCGACGATCTACGCCGGCCAGAGCTATGTGATGGACGACTCCGGCTGGCACGACATAGTGACGGCCGCACCGGGGCAGTACGGCAACGTCAATGTGATCGGGCTGGTGTCGCCGCTGCCCAAGTACAAACTCAGTTTCAAGGCTAACGGCGGGAAGGTCTCCAAGCGGGGCAAGACCATCACATACGAGTCCAAGTACGGCAAGCTACCGATCCCGAAGCGCCATGGCTACACGTTCACCGGCTGGTACACGTCCAAGACTGGTGACCTCAGGGTGACGTCGCAGACGGTGTTGACCACAACCGCCAATAAGACGGTTTACGCGCATTGGGAGAAGCGCCTGTAGCGCATCACGACCGCCTGATCATGGGACATCGCTGTCTATCTCTCTCGTTATCTGGTACTGCCTTCTACGCAGCGTCACTTCATCGAGCGAAATGGGTGCCCGCGACGCGACCAAGTGGCGTTGCACACACCCTACGACCCTTTTTTACGTCCCAACCACTCACTTACCGTAGCGTAGGCACTCAGTTCGAACGGTGTAGTTGCGTTATCCCAGAATCGGCAAGCCCGCTGCAGGCGTTGAGCGATGGATAATTCGTTCTTTACTTGGAGACGACCTGAAAATCCGGCACTCAACGGTGATTTCCACTCATATCGACCCACCAACGCGTGCTGCTACCAAACATGGCCGCAGACCAAATTGATCCAATGTACTACAATGAAGCACATGACTGCATTGCCAGATTCCGTCACACTGCCTGAGCCTGCCACCGTCGGCATTCGCGAGCTCAAACAGAACGCCTCGGCCGTCGTCGCGCGGGCTGCCGCTGGCGAGACACTCACCATCACCGACCGGGGACGTCCCGTTGCCCGCATCTTGCCCCTGGAACGCAAATCACATCTGCAACAGATGATCGACGACGGCCGGATCACCGTGCCCGAACACTCGATCGCCGACTACATCAAGGATCACACCGTGGACGGCAAGTACGTCCCCCCTGTGACCCTGCGGGGCGACGGCCCAACCTTATCCCAGGTGCTTATGGAGATGCGGGAAGAGGAACGTCACTGATGTCAGTGCTGTACTTCGATTCATCGGCCCTAGTCAAACTCGTGGTCACCGAGACGGGAACTGATGCCATCCGCGATCAGTTGGTTACTAGCGGCATGTGGGCCACGAGCGACCTCGGATACACAGAAGTCCAAAGAGCCATCAACCGGCGCCAACCTGACTCATGGGACGACGCTTGGCAGATGATGAACAAACTGTCTCGTATCACACTGGACCGCGACATGTACGACCTGGCCGGACGCCTGCAACCAGCTCGATTGCGCAGCCTGGACGCCATCCACGTCGCGGCGGCACTAAGCATCGGCAGCGACCTGACCGCCGTCGTCACCTACGACAAACGCCTAGCCGAAGCAGCCCAGCTCAACGGCATCCCGGTGCTTTCCCCCGGCGTCGACAACCTGTGAGGCAATGCGATCAATCCTGGGACGCCGGGCGACGTGACAAACCAACATAGAAGCAGTTGACCAATACCGCGCCCAGACCACCAATGATCATCAACGCGAACCCAGCTACCAGACATGCATAACCAGCAAATCGTCTGACATACTCGAAGTCGGTTTGGTCCATCCCTCCTGAACCGTTCAAGACGTGCATGGCTGTGGCATTGCCAAGCGTTCCTGCAAGAACGACTAGGACAAACCCAATTATGCAGGCCACCACAAGCCAAATTTCGCCGCGTCACGTGGAGCGATCGGCTCTTTCGGGGGCGTATAACCCAAACGATCACTGTCTTGAACGAAAACCCGTGGCTGCTCATCCACACTCATATTGACATCTCGCTCTCAATGATTGTCCAGAAAACTCTGGATCGTCTCACGGGAGCAGCTTATCACTAGCGGGCCGAGTAGTTCGGCGCCTGCACCGTCATGGTGATGTCATGGGGGTGGCTCTCGCGCAGGCCCGCCGCCGTGATGCGGACGAAGCGGCCGTTCAGCTGCAGTTCCTCGATATTGTGGGCACCACAGTAGAACATCGACTGGTGCAACCCGCCGACCAACTGATACACGACCTGATCCAGCGGCCCGGTGTAAGGCACCTGGCCCTCGACGCCCTCGGGGACGATGCGATCGTTGCTGGTGACGTCCGCCTGGTAGTATCTGTCCTTGCTGAAGCTCGCCTGACGGCCCCGTGTGGCCATGGCGCCCAGCGACCCCATGCCGCGATACGACTTGAACTGACGGCCGTCGACCGTCACCAACTCCCCCGGGCTCTCGTCGCACCCGGCCAGCAACGCACCGAGCATCACCGTGTCGGCGCCAGCCACAATGGCCTTGGCGATGTCGCCGGAATACTGCAGCCCGCCGTCACCGATCAGCGGCACTCCCGCCGGGCGGCAGGCCCGCGCCGCTTCGCTGATCGCCGTGATCTGCGGCACGCCCACCCCTGCCACGATCCGTGTGGTGCAGATCGAGCCTGGCCCAACGCCCACTTTGACGCCGTCCACACCCGCCTCGACCAGCGCCTTGGCGCCCTCGTAGGTGGCGACGTTGCCGCCGATGATGTCGACTCCCGCGACGGCTTTTTCTGCTTTGAGACGACGGATGATCTCGATCTCCGCCGCGGTATGGCCGTGTGCCGTGTCGACGATGATGACGTCCACACCCGCTTCGACCAGCGCCATGGCCCGCTGCCAGGCGTCCCCGAACACGCCGATGGCGGCACCGACCAGCGGCACATGGCCGTCAGTCACCGCTGCCTTGACCTCGCCGACCATGCGGGCCTGATCGTCCACCGACAAATTGCGGTGGATGATGCCGATGCCGCCCTCGCGCGCCATGGCGACCGCCATCGCCGTCTCCGTGACGGTGTCCATCGCGGCGCTGATCAGCGGCACCTCGAGGCTGATACGCCGGCTGAGTTGCGCCTTCGTCGACACCTCCGAGGGGATGACGTCCGACTCCTGCGGCTGCAAAAGCACGTCGTCGAAGGTGAGCCCCCACTCGATGACGGAGACCGGACGGCTGGCTGGGGCGTGGTAGTTGTCGTTCACAGGTTTCACCTTCCGAATATTACAACACGCCCTCCGACGTGGTGGGGTCGGCTTGGCGCTGCATCGGGTCCGGGGTTGGCCAAGGGTATGTCTGCGGCGCTGGCTCGGGTGCCGGCCAAGGGTATGTCTGTGGCGCTGGCTCGGACGCTGGTCCCGCATATCCCTGCGGCGCCCACGGGTAGGCTTGTTGCACCGGTTCGGGCGCCAGCCCCGCATATCCCGGTGCCGGCCAGGGGTACGCTTGCGGCACTGGCCCATACCCCGGGGCACCGGCCAGGACGAACTGACCCTCACGGGTGGTCGTCGCCCAGCGCGGCAAGTCCACATCCGTTGCGGCCTGGGTGCACCCGTCCAGCGGATCGAAGAACCGGCGTGGTTTGACCACTTGGGGTGCGGCGGCGGCCGGGGACGACGCCCGGATGACACCCCGGCGGCGGGCGATGTAATCGACCAGCAACACCAGGACGAGCTCGACGCCGATGTAGACCAGCACTATGGGCGATCCGGTGCCCTGGCTGCGGTCGAACATGTCGGAGATATTGGTGAACGGCAGCATCCACTCGCTGAACAGGTTGTTGACCAGGTGCAGGGCGATGCTCGCCTCGATCCCGCCGGTGCGGTAGGCCAGCCACCACATCAGCAGGGCGACGCAGAAATAGTTGAGATTGAGCCAGGGGTCCTGGGCGTCATGAAGCAACATGAAGACGACGCTGGGCACCAGTGCCGACAACGCCAGCGAGAGCCCCTTGACCGGCACGATCGCCGCCACCAGGCGGGGCAGCAGCGCGCGGGCCTGGAACTCCTCGCCCGCACACTGGAACGGCGTGGTCAGCAAGATCGCGAAAAGCATGAACCAGGTGGACGTCTGCCAGTGCAGGTCGTAGAGACCGTAGTCCTTGGGTCCGGTGACGGCCACTTCGATTGCCATCTCCACCGCGTAACCGGCCGCGAAGACGCCCAGCGTCAGAGCCGCCCACTTCCAGCGGAAGCGCCCCACCACCGACACCAGCCAGCCAAACCCCTGACGATAGAACAGCCAGGCGATCAGCGGGCACACGAGGACATCTGTGGCCACCATCAGGTTGTTTACCAGGAACACGCCCGGGGTGGTCACCATGGCGCCATCGGTGTTGACCAGATCCTTGACGGACGACGGGTCGATCAGCATCCAGATGATTGTGCTGATTATCATCACCACAAAGTAGATGCCGACGTACGACAGAACCGCCAACAGCCCCCACCACCAGCGCCGGGCCGGCACCTGGAAGAACCGCATGGAGTCTTTCGGCTGGACCGGCAGGTATAACTTCACAGCCAGGCCCGCTGGCGCCTGATAGGGCGCCGGTGGGCCTGGCTGCTCAGTCATTGTCTGGTTACTTGGCGGGTGTGTCCGTCTTCTCTTCCTTCTTGGTGACGACCAGGGTCTCGGTCGTCAGCAGCAGCGAGGCGATGGACGCCGCGTTGGCCAGTGCTGAACGCGTCACCTTGACAGGGTCGATGACGCCCTGGGCGATCAGGTCGCCGTACTCGCCGGTGGCGACGTTGTAACCTTCGCCGGCCTTCTTCATCTCAGCGATCTTCGAGACGATGACGTAACCTGGTTCGCCGCCGTTCTCGGCGATCCAGCGGGCTGGCTCGACTATCGCCTTGGCGACGATCTGGGCCCCGGTCTTCTCGTCCCCGGTGAGCTTCAGCTTGTCGCCGCCGAGCACGGCGCCGGCATGGACCAGAGCCGCGCCGCCGCCGGCGACGATGCCCTCTTCGATAGCCGCGCGAGTGGCCGAGACGGCGTCTTCGATGCGATGCTTCTTCTCGTTCAACTCCACCTCGGTGGCGGCGCCGACCTTGATGACGCAAACCCCGCCGGCCAGCTTGGCGATGCGCTCCTGCAGCTTCTCACGATCCCAGCTGGAATCGGTGCGCTCGACCTCGGCCCGCAATTGGGCGACGCGGTCCTTGACGGCCTTGGTGTCGCCAGCGCCGTCGACGATCGTCGTGTCATCCTTACCGATGACGACGCGCCGGGCCCGGCCCAGGACGTCCAGCCCGACGGTGTCGAGCTTGAGCCCGACCTCCGGCGCCACCACCGTGGCGTTGGTCAGGATGGCGATGTCTTCCAGCATGGCCTTGCGGCGGTCGCCGAAAGCCGGCGCCTTGACGGCGGCGGACGAGAACGTGCCCCGGATCTTGTTCAGGATCAGCGAGCTGAGCGCCTCGCCGTCCACATCCTCGGCGATCACGACCAGCGAACCGTGGGCGGCGATCACCTTTTCGAGCAGCGGCCGCAGGTCGTTCATGGACGAGATCTTGCCCGAGTTGATCAGGATGTACGGATCCTCGAAGACGGCCTCCATGCGGTCGGCGTCGGTGATGAAGTGCGGGCTGATGTAGCCCTTGTCGAACTGCATGCCCTCGGTGAATTCGAGGTCTGTGCCGAAGGTGTTCGATTCCTCGACGGTGATGACGCCGTCCTTGCCCACCTTGTCGAAGGCGTCGGCGATGATGCCGCCGATCTCTTCGTCGCGCGAGCTGATGGTGGCGACGTTGGCCATGTCGGCCTTGGTGTCGACGGGCTTGGCAACCTTGGCCAGATCGTCGGTGATAGCCGCGACGGCCTTGTCGATGCCGCGCTTGAGGCCCACCGGGTTGGCGCCGGCCGCGACGGCCCGCAGGCCCTCGTGCACCAGCGCCTGGGCCAGCACAGTGGCCGTCGTGGTGCCGTCACCGGCCACGTCGTTGGTCTTGGTGGCCACCTCTTTGGCCAGCTGGGCGCCCAAGTTCTCGTACGGGTCGTCCAGCTCGACTTCCTTGGCCACCGTCACACCGTCGTTCGTGATGGTCGGCGCGCCCCACTTCTTGTCGAGCACGACGTAGCGGCCCTTGGGGCCCAGCGTCACCTTGACGGTGTTGGCCAGTATGTCGACGCCACGTTCCAGCGAGCGCCGCGCCGTCTCGTCAAATTGCAATTCCTTAGCCATCGGTCAGCTCACTTCTCGACGACGGCGAGCACGTCGCGGGCGTTCAGCAACAGCAACTCGTCGCCGTTGTACTTGACCTCTGTGCCGCCGTACTTCGAATAGATGACGACGTCGTCCACCTTGATGTCCATGGGCACCCGGACGCCCTTGTCGTCAATCCGGCCGGGGCCGATCGCGAGGACCTTGCCCTCCTGCGGCTTCTCTTTGGCGGTGTCCGGGATCACAAACCCCGATGCCGTGGTGGTTTCTGCTTCCAATGGCTGGACGAGGATGCGATCCTCGAGCGGCTTGATCGTGGTTGCCACGTCAAACCCCTTTCTTCGTCGTGTGAGGTACTGATTGGCACTCTGGCACCCAGAGCGCTAACAAGAATCTACACCGCGATTAGCACTCAAGCAACCCGAGTGCCAGCGTGTCCGTCCACGTCGAAGTTCGCTTTCACCGCCGCCCGCCGCAAAACCTTGAGGACGCCGGGCCCCAGCACGATCAGCGCGATGGCGTTCGTGATCGCCCGCCCGGTGTCCCACACCGCCGTCGAACTGATCAGCGTGAACCATCCGAACCGCCGCAGGTTCTCGACGATGGGACCACCCGCGATGTAGGACAGCCCGGATTGCTCGCCGCTGCCCGGCCCCATGATGTATGGCCAGAACCACATGTTCATGAGCACCCCGAACAGGTAGGCCGCGATCACGCCGAACACCACCAGCAAGCCGATTTCGGCGGCCCCCCGGATGGGACGACGGCCCAGGCGTTGCGGCAGCAGCCCCGCGCCCAGCCCCACCCAGGCCGCCGCCAGCATCTGGAAGGGCATCCATGGGCCAATACCGGCCGTCAGCAGGGCTGATCCGAAGATGGACGCGCATCCCAGCGCGAACCCGAACCCCGGGCCGAACACCCGTCCGGCGACGATGAGCAGGAAGAGCACCATCTCGACCCCGGCCACCCCGGAACTGAGGGGGCGCAGTGCCGCGTTGACGGCGCTCAGCACGCCGAGCATCGCCAGCGCCTTCGCGTCGATCCCGCCGTCGGCCAACTGGGCCAGCACCAGCAGCACGAGCACGGGCAGGAGGACGACGAAGACGAACGGCGCGTCGCTGGCGTGCTGGATGGACGACGGAGCGGCCGGCCAGAACAGGGGCCAGACGAACATGGCCAATCCGGCCACCGACGCCACGGCCATCAACAGGCCGGAGCGCCAGCCGATGGGTATGGGACGGCGATTCATGACGCCCGCTCCAATCCGTCGGCCACCTGGGGCACAGTCAGCCACCGGGCCGGCGACATCACCTTGGCCACCTGGGGGGCCAGCGACGTCGAGGCTGTGAGCACCTCGGCGACCGGGCCGCACTGGATCAGGTCGCCCTGAGCCATGACGATCGCCCGGTCGGCGAACTGGGCCGCGAATTCGACGTCGTGCGTGGACAGACAGATGGCGCTGCCCTGATTGGCCAGCTGGCGCAGCACCTGCCCCAGCGCCGCTTTACCCGGATAGTCGAGCCCCCTGGTCGGCTCGTCGAGCAACAGGACCGCGGGCCGGCTCGTGGACTGGATGGCCAGCACCAGGCACAACCGCTGGCCCTCCGACAGATCGGACGGGTGCTGCCCGTCCGGCACGCTGGGGCTCAACGCGTCGAGGATCGCGCGGCAGGCGCCTGCGGCACAGCCGTTCTGGCGGTCGGCGGTGGCACATTCCTCGCCCACCGAATCGAGGTACAGCAGGTCGCTGGCCTCCTGCGGCACCAGGCGCACCAGTTGGCGTATGGCCGCGACGTCCGCCTTGGACAAATCGGCGCCGCCGACCCGCCAACGCCCGGCTTGGACGGGCAGCACCCCGGTCAGCGCCCACAGCAGCGACGACTTACCGGCGCCATTGCGCCCCATGAGCGCCGTGATCGAACCGGCTGGCAGCGTCAGGCTGGCGTCGCGGACCGCCACCACCGTCCCATAGCGCACCAGAAGACCGTCGGCCTGCAATCCGGCGACCTGGTTCGAGCTGTCGCCCGACGGCTGGGATGGGCTGGTTCTCGGGTTGGCCACACCCGCTCCCTCGGGAGCCCGGCGGGCGTCGTCGGGCGTCACGCCGGCCAATCGCTGCCGCAGTGGCCCGGCTTGGCGACGGGCGTCCCTCACCCCCAGCGGCAGCGGCGACCAGTCGGCCAGGAGCCCCAGACCGACCACCGGTGGCGCCATCCGGGCGTCCGTCATCATGCTGGACGGCGGGCCGCTGGACACGTGCCCGTCGTCGCCCACCCAGATCAACTGATCGGCGTATTCCAGAACCCTCTCGAGGCGGTGCTCGGCGATGACGACGGTGATGCCCAGATCGTCGACCAATCGCAACAACGCCGCCAGCACCTCCTCCGCCGACGCCGGATCGAGCGCCGAGGTGGGCTCGTCCAGCACCAAGTAGCGCGCACCGGCGGCGAGCACGCTGGCGATGGCCACACGCTGCTGCTGCCCGCCGGACAGGCTGCGCAGGGCTCTCGTCCGCAAGTCGGCGATGCTGAGCAGGTCAAGGACGTCCTCCACCCGGCGGCGCATGACGGCCGGTTCGAAACCCAGCTGCTCCATGCCGTAGACGACTTCCTCCTCGACCGTGTCCGTGACGAAACCGCGCAGCGGATCCTGCCAGACGACGCCGACCACCGCGGCCAGGTCGCGCGGCGGATGCAGCCTGGTGTCCAGGCTGTCCACCGTGACCCGCCCGCTCAACGTGCCCCCGGTGAAGTGAGGGACGTGGCCGTTGACGGCCCCCAGCAGCGTCGACTTGCCGGCCCCGGTGCGTCCGGCCACCAGCGCGAACTGGCCATCGTCGATCACCAGATCGACGTCACGCAGCACCGGTCGGTCCTGGTAACTAACACCCACATCCTTGAACTCGATCATCGCGTCACCTCTTGCCGCGGCGTCAGCCAAGCCGGACAAACGGCTAGCAACAACGCCGCCGCCAACCAGACACTCAGCGTCCAGGCGCCCAGCCACAAGGCGCAAACCGCCGGTGCCACGCCGGCAGCGGTGACGAGCCATTCAGCGCCCCGCCAGGGATCGCGCCGGTATCTGGTGTGGATGGCCCGGCGCCCGAAGCCGCGCGAGTCCATCGCCCCGGCCAGGCTCAGCGAGCGGTCAATGGCGTCGGCCAGCACCGGCATGATCACCTCGCGCAACCAGTGCCCCCGGCCGCCGCCGCGCAGGGACCGCGCGCGGTTGACCCTTCGCACCGAGTCGGCCAGCTGCGGGAACACCGACACTGTGATGACTGTCACGGTGCCCATCTCGTACAGCGCCCGCGGCGCCGCCGCGAGCAAGTGCTTCGGGCTGCTCAGCGAGTTAGCGGCGCCCACACACAACACGATCACCGCCAGTTGGCCGCCGGTGCGCAGCCCGGCCAGCAGCCCGGCCGGCGTCACCGGACCGAAGAGGTGCATCCC
>Ga0123357_10001394_pt1 | contig 25638 bp, 15 predicted proteins | sample TergutEmb28metaG_FD_89873 | JGI IMG/M metagenome (GOLD analysis project Ga0123357, IMG submission 89873) | Embiratermes neotenicus P4 segment gut microbial communities from Petit-Saut dam, French Guiana - Emb289 P4 | ecosystem: Host-associated > Arthropoda: Insects > Digestive system > Gut ...
AAATAAGTATGTCAATTTGTAGCTAAAATATTGTACTTTACTTCCTACTTTCGTTTGTTTAAATACATGGTCTCTTTTTCTAGATATTTCACTGTGTGCATTACTTATCAGCCGCCCCTCATACAACTGAGGTTAATGTGAGTCTTTGAAGGGTTAAGCACCATGCCATAAAGGTGTACGGGGCAGTGGACATACTGCTGTACACATCCTTAAGTTTGGCAGTAGATGGAGGTGATTGGTCAGCTTCACACCCCTGCCTCTTTACTACTGGTCATCAAATGATGATTTGTTGATTGTGTAGTCTGAACCTACTACCTCAGCTATTCCATCTTCCCTCACCAGTGTTCAGGGATGTAACCACTCATCCTAGAAGACTTCAATTATGATTTTTTTGTATATCATTATGTGTTATATGGGTAACACTTGGGGAATTTTAATATATTCTTTGCTAACATTGTGAATATTGACTGTGTGAAAATCTAAGCTAAATGGTGATACTCTTTGTGAAATAGCCAGTATTAAGGTTATAACATTTATTTTGAATGCTTTAATTTCTTTGTTGTCAGAATGTCACTCTTCTAGTGCATTACACAGTTGTGACATATAGACGAGACTAACAGTGAAGATACAAGTGTTCTGTTTGCAGTATTATGGATTGTGGTGCCTTCATATTCAGGGTTTAGCAGTCTGTGAAGATGAATGCACTACAGTCCTTCAAAATGTAAAGAAGTACTCATCCAGTGGTACTGTCATGTCCCAGAATGTTGAAAACTTCAGCGTCACTGGCTTGAAAACGTAACACTTGCATGACTCAGAGTGAGTCCAAGAAAATTACTGTTGCTTCTCAGGGTAAACTAATGTCTTTGAAAAGCATCCATTTAGTGATTAATCATCATAGTCCAAATAAAATTTGTGTAAGTTTATTGAATATGGTCTTCCTGAAGCTGCACACAGTATTACTTTTGGGTGTGTTTTGTCAGAGAATATGCACCAATAAAAGGCCTGTGCAACATCTTGCGTTAAGTCTTCTGACATCTCACAGCAATTTTTGACAATTCTGTATGATGATGAATGTTGTGCTTTGTTGTGTTCCAACTCTGAAGCCCTTTTGTTAATCTTGATTGGGATATTTCCTATAACTTGAATTGAGTGTTGTATCAGGAACTTTTTTTGTGTTTTCCTTTTCATAGAAATGTTTTAAATATGTTTCAGAATTTATAAATGGTGATATTGTTCTGCAGGTACTGCTGGGTCAGGAAAATCAACTCTTGCCAGGACAATGTGCAGAGAACTGGAAAAACCTCCACACTTTGTACATTGGGTTGAAGTACAATGCATACCTTTGAAAGGTACTTATTTCTTCTGTGTTTTATGATATGAGAGATTTTGCAGTACTAATTTACCTCTCCTCCTTCTCCTCCTCCTTCTCCTCCTCCTCCTCCTCCTCCTCCTCCTCCTCCTCCTCCTCCTCCTCCTCCTCCTCCATTCTCTACACCAAACTACATGGAATTACATTCCAGAAGACCATATTATTATTATTATTATTATTATTATTATTATATAAAAAGTGATCCTGTTACAGGCCCGGTGTGGCCCAGAGGGCACTAGAAGGGGGTGAGTGGTCAGCAGCACGCCCCGGCTGCACTTTATCCCCGGGAAAGACCCAGTACCCATTGTATTATTATTATATAAGTAATGAGAAATGTTAAGTGTTATACAAATCTTGTGTGATACAAATTTTCATTGCACAGTAACACATAAGCACTAATATTCTCTGAAAGAACCGAAAATCTGGCAGCTTTCATTCCTTGTGGTATTTCATTCATGTCAGTCCATTGGCATGTGCAGAATGCGACGATTCCTTGCCGCTCTCAGGAGCTTCTTCCATTCCTCTCTGTTTTTCTTGTTGTATGGTCTCAGGAAATTAATTTTACATTTCAATGTTAGTGTTTAAAATTTACTGAATATATCTAATGTACTTCTGAAAACTAGACAGCGCATTACTGTCATATATGTATTGTTTCATTAAGTACATTTCTTGTGATTTATGTAAGTCAAAAGGTCTGACATTTCAGAAATAACTTGTTTGTACTGCATGAAGAACCAATAAGTATCACTTATACACAACATGTGTTTGATGTATAGAACCTAAAACAGCTGTGTGTTTTGGCTTTCAATTATGCCATCATCAGGCTGTACTAGATTTTATAAGAAGCTGAAAGATGTAGCTCTTTTTAGTTTCCTACATATCAAATACATGTGCTGTCCGGAAAGTTTCCGAATGTTCAAAATATCCCACCATTGCGTCGACCTAGCGGGGTGCGGCAAGTGTTACTCTCTAGTAATGAGTTTGGCGATCTGAGTCGCGAAAACTGCATTGCCCTATCTTGCTTAGTCATTGTGCTGTGCTTCTTTATGTGATCACATGTTTGGCTCGTCTGGCGATTCTCTTGAGACAAGAAAATGAGTGTTTTTCACGAGCAACGAATTTATGTGAAATTCTGTGTGAAAATTGGAAAATCTGTTACTGAGACATTTGAAATGTTGAAAATAGCATTCAGGGAAGAAGCCATGGGCAGGACTCAAATGTACGAGTGGTGGAAACTTTTCAAAGAGGGCCGAACTTCGGTTGATGATGATCTGCGTTCGGGACAGCCATCAACGTCGAAAACTGACAATGTTGCAAAAGTTCGTGAAGTCATCCATTCAAATCGTCGTTTGACAGTTCGAGAGGTAGCTGAAGAAGTGAGTATCTCAAAAACAGCGTGCCGTGAAATTCTTACCGAAAATTTGGGCATGCATCACATTGCAAAGACCTGATGCGTGGTGGGAGAATCGATGGATGCTCCAACATGACAACGCTCCCTCACATTTATTGTTCCTTGTCCGTGACTTCTTGGCCAAACACGCAACGACTGTCCTTCCACAGCCTCCGTGCTCTCCAGATCTCGCACCAGCTGACTTTTTTCTGTTTCCAAAGCTCAAATCAAAGCTGAAAGACTGCCGTTTTGAGTCTATTGAGGCAATCAAGACAAATTCGCTAGCGCATTTGCGCAGAATTCCTAAAAAAGCTTTCCAGGAATGCTTCTGAACATTGAAGCTGGCAGTGGTGCATACAGAGTAGAGGGGAGTACTTTGAAGGTGACAAGGCTGAATAGCTTCAAGGTAAGGCGGGAAAATTTTTACGCAATATATTCAGGAATTTTCCGGACAGACCTCGTATATTCTTTTGTGTCTATATCAAAGGAAAGCCCTACAAATATGTGATAAAAATGTTTGAATGTTGTAAGGCAAAAAGTAGCTGTGTCTACAACCTGGAAGTATATACTGGGGCACATCCCACAACCCAGAACACAGTGTTGTTGACAGGTTGTGTGATAAAATAAAAGGGAAGGGCCAGTGTGTGTACAGGGACAGATGGTTCTCCAATCCAAAGATCTTTGACCATTTATGGGGTTGCAAAACAGGCTGTAGGCACAGTGATGTCCAACAGATAAGAAATGCCTAAACAAGCATTTTCTGGAAAATGGAAAAAAGGTGAAAAAATATCACGCCAGCAGGATCACCTCTTGGCCATCAAGTGGAAGGACATCCGTGATGTCTTTTTCCTAACCACTGCCAATAATATGTACTTGTTGACGCACCATCGTCAAAACCAAAACAAAACCAGCTGCATTGTTGGACTACAACAAGTATAAAACTGGTGTGGACAGATCAGACCAGATGCTGTCACATTATTTGTTTGAAAGGAAGACAACAAAATGGTGGGAGAAACGTTTTTTACATTATTCAACCTGGTAGTGGTCAGTGCACACATCTTGCATAACAAAACAAGCAAGAAAAAATGTCACTGGAAATTTTCTACGAAAAAGTCACCGAAGGATTGGTTGCTAGTGCCAGTATGGAAACTCAAGTGCAAGGCCAGTCTAGCAGTCTAGCTGGCAGACTTGTAGGGAGAGATCATTCTGTATATAGGACTCCAGTGAAACAGGCTAAGCTGGAGGGAAAATCTAAGTGCTCATGTCGCGCGCGCGTGTGTGTGCATGTGCGTGCGCACGTGTGTGTGTGTGTGTGTGTGTGTGTGTGTGTGTGTGGAGGAAGAAGCAAGCTCCAGACTGGGAAAACTGTGCAGAAATGCACTACAATGTACTGCCATAAATGCAGTGTAGGGCAGTGTTTTGAAGTGTATCACACAAAACTGAATTGCTGGGAGTAAAAAGTAACAACTGATTTTCAGAAGCAGTGCCACAAAAACCTTATTTCTGTGCAATGTGTAAATTGTAGTGGACATCTAGTTACTATAAATTTCGTGATTCTGGCCTCAAAATTTCCAGTTGTGGTTTCCAACTCCAAATACAAGTAACTATTCCATTTTTTGTGCATGAGATACAGAAAAACTTCTGCTGTGGTGTGTAAAACTTTCGTAGTATTGTGACAGGAAATAACATACTTTTTAAATTTTTTTCAGTACCCTTAAAATATTCCGGCAGGCAGGATTTTAAAGTTTAAATGCTGGCCGGAGGGAAAGTGTTAAAATATGACAAGAATAGCAGGCATTTTGCGTGAAGTTGTATATACATTTGTGATATCTTGCTGAATTCATGTTAGATAAGAAGTGTTTTAGACAAAAGTTGTAGAGAAAATCAAAATATGCACTTTAAATTCTATAATGCTTTTAAAAAAATCTTGCCATTTTTGAGTTATAGTTGGAAGATATGACAGAGCTCTACAGGCCACAGATGACAATATAATACAAATGTGTTTGGCATGCTGCATAACTAAGGCTACTGACACACACTCAGAATATGTAATTCTTACTGCTTTTCCACTGCAACAATTGTTATGCAAACATGCTGCGGTGTTATGTTTATAAGTACATTGCCTTTCTTGTTATAGGTTTTTATTGCCCACTGAAGGTTGTAATGACAGTTACTTTGCTGTAATCATGTTTTGGTTTACTGATGATAAATAGAGTTATTTATTTCATCTTCTATAGGACTTGCTGATGTCCAAGCAAATTGTTAAGATCTGCAGCAATTACAGGCTTTCTTAGACTGTGGGGTTTATCATGTGGTGTCTTTGTGTTGAAGTGTTAGCTTGCTGTGGTGAATATTTTTTGTTGTGATACTGTTTTCAGGGTCGGAATGCACCATTCTTCCCATCGTTGTTGGCACATGTGTCACCTCCCAATGCAGAGCAGCTACGGGAAGATGGTTCAGCTTTGGTTTGCACTTTCTGCTATCACTCACTGCTGGCCCAGTGGCGCCATTATGAGCAGCTTCAAGGAACTGGATCTGCCATAGCTGCTGACAAACGAGAATACAACACACATGACTTCTGCTGTTTTGTGTGTGGCATTACAACTTACAGAATACGCGTTCGTGCACTGCCTGTCAAGGTAATGCAGTTCTCATTATTATGAACTTAAGCTTGGCTGCGGTAATTTGAGAATAAGGTGCTGAGGAAGATATTTAGGCCTAATGGGGAGAAGGTAACAGGAGGGTGGAGGAAGCTAGGCAGTGGGGAGCTGTTTATTAGATAGTGTTCGAGTTAACTAGTTAAAGAAGAATGAGATGTGTTGGGCATGTGGAATGTAGGGGATAGAGGAGAGGTGCAGACAGGTTTTTGGTGGGGTCACCTGAGGGTAGGAGACCACTTGGAAGATCTAGGCATAGATTGGAGGCTAATATTAAAATAGCTGTACAAGAAATAGGATAGGAGGTTATGGACTGGATTGATCTGGGGAATTCCGTGACTAGCTGATGAACTGTTGAATTCTCAAGAGGGACTATGGACCAGAGCTGAAGTATCTCAATAATTGCCTGCTTTAGAGTTCGTTATTGTCTATTCTTAATGTACTTTGCTCATATTACAAGAACTTTTTTCGGAACATTTGTGGAATATTTTGGAAAAAAGTGAAACTTAAAACTTGGAATGTTTATCAGCACAGTGGCCTTTTCAGTAGAAAGTAGAGAGAATGGCAAACTTGATGTTCTGATGTTAATGTACAATATACAGGATTTCCCATTTCTACGCTATCATCGTCAGCCGGAACGTAGTTTGTTGCTGGAGAATGGGGACTTCGCTGTGGTATGCTTGGATTGTTATGAGACTTTACGCACTCAGTCACTGGAGTATGAACGCTGGGGACTGCCTATTGAGAAACGAGAATATAACTGGATAACTCAGCCACCTCCTCCAGAGGACTCACCAGAAGCAACAGTAGCAAGGCTACCATCTGGAGAACGCTCAGAAAAATTGGTAAGCCCATATTATTATACTACAAAATAATTGGTTACTGCTCACTTGAGTATTAATTTTGTTGTAGGTTTTATTTTTAATGTGCTGACTATTAAAATGGCGCCAAGATGTTCTCAGTATTATGACCAATCTAGTTGTTGGACAGTGATCAATCAGAGACATGATGGTAAAGGGAGAAGTTTTGCTCCTGCTGAGAATTCATTTGAAACATAGTTTGGTCACTTCACTGATTGAGCTACTTATTCTTTGTCATGATGGTGACAATGAAGATGAAGATGATGACAGTGATAATGATGACAACAATGATGTTGATGACAATGATCACAACAGTGGCAAAGTGTCATAAACAACACCACCAACAATAACAACAACAATGATGATAACAACAACAACCATAACAGATACAAGTCTTTTAATGTCATTTGAAAAATTATTGCAGGTGCATCCAATTATAACAACCCGTCCTTCCCGCAAGAATTGTTCACCAAAAATTTCTGCTGATAAGAAGCAAGCGTCCCTCACGAGTAAGACACAGCATTCATTGGGAAACAGTGGCGAAAAGGTGGATCAAGGTAGGGAACGTCATTTTGGTGAAATTGTGTAGTAGCTATTTGGCATTCAGCATGGAATGCAGTTGTATCATAAACTTCTAATCTGTTGAATGACTACTTTTTGTCATATGCGAGTTAGGTATTTGACGTAGTCAGAATTTGCATCAAGCATTAAAAATTTTTCTGTTGTCTTTTGCAGTGAAAAACAGCTTTTATCCAAATATATTGCTGTATTTACAGTTCACTAAATAATTAAGAACAAAATCATAAATTCCCCATACATTACACACAAAAAGTAATCATCATTAGGTTGGTGGTTATGTGCCTTACCATCAGTTGCTCCAATTCCACCCAGAAATGTTTTAAGTGGTTTTCACGACTGTGGTAGAAATAAGAGAATTGTTATTTAGGAAAAAAAAATGTGTGTACCAAAATAATTGTCCACGTATCTGCATGTGCTCAAAATACAACATTTAAGAATGGTTTTAATAAATAAGGCAGGTGATATATTCAGAATAACTGTGGACTTTACATGTGCCCAAGACTAACATGTAGTGATGAAATGCCACCTTTCTGCAATGAGGCTCAACTGAAGTATTTTTCACTCAATGTGTATTGTAGTAGGAAAGGAGACAGTCAAATAATGAAAACTATTTAAGTTCATGTACAATGGTAATATATTTTATCAGTGGCATCCTCTTGTGATATATAGGAATAGACTGTAGATGGAAAGTACAAACCTTAAACTTCAACTGAATTTAAATCAGTTTTATTGCTTGTTATATGTTGCAGCTTTTGTGAAAAGCCATTGTCAGACAAAAGTACATGAAGGGAGATGATTAAATTCATGTTAAAATGATGCTTTTTGAGGTAGCTGAGGTCTCTGCTTTACAAAAATTGGAGTTTTGAAGCCGAAACTAAATAAAAGTCAAGATTTGTATTTAAATATAATAAATGTATATTATATTAAAATATTAATATTTTATTCTGGTACTTCAGGTGTGAAAGGGAAGCTCTGGAATACAATTTTAATATTTTCATGTGATATACATTTATTGTATTTTAATATTCTAATCTACAGTCTTGTCTTTTATCTAGTCTTGGCTTATACAACTCCAATATTCATAAATTTGAGATCTAAGCTGTTGGGAGAAGGACCATTTTAATGTGTTGTATTTAATTATGTTTCTTCATTTATTGTTAATTGCCTGATTGATGGCTTTTCATTAAAGCTGAAACATGTAGCAAGCAATAAAAGTGATATAAATTCAATTGTGGTTGACACTTTGTACTTTCCTTCTACTGGAAAATTTTAAGTTTGTTTATTTCTTATAAGAGTAGCTAGTAGGTGTGAAAATGGCAGGCTGCAACATGAGAATAAATCCTGAACTTGTGTGTTCTAGTTCTTCTCTTAGCAAGAAAGATTCTTGCATGGAAGGTTTTCATATGGGTGAACAAGTTTGCATTTGGGATGTGTTTAAATCTCATAACATACAGACCACTTGGGGATGCACTCGTGAAGTATGGACAGTTGTTTTAAGCGAGTGATTTCACGTAAAGCACTGATGCTGATTTGGCCGTGTGACTCTGGTGGGTGCCTTCATACAAGATGTTTTTCGTAGCCACTTGGCGAACATGGGAAATGAAGGTCACTGAATAAATATGTGTGGTTATGGAATTGGTTACTGCGGAAATTTAATTTCTGCAATTGAAGCCTAGCTGGCCCTATGGAATTCAGTTACTGAACAACGCATTAACAAGATTTGTATATAGAATGCGTGGGAAGAAGAGATTTTAAAATTTCAGCCACTCTTCAACAAGAAAACTCTGGAGAAAAAAATAAGACAACATTGGTAAGTTTATTTGTTTAATTTATAATAGATATTCAAGCTTTTTTGGTGGGTTTTGTTGGTAGTTTTGGAGGAATATTTCTACCCCCATCTTCAGGATGATGGAATTCAGTATATACTGAATGTAATTCTGTTACCCTGAAAGCATAAGCAGTATGTTCTTTCAAGACTTTTTGGTGCTATCCTGTGACCCTATACATTGTCAAAACAGAGGAGACTATTATCTGATTTGTTTTATTTGCTGCATTTCATTCTTTTACAATTAGTATTAGATCTTAAGTCGAATGGCTCTTGACTTATGTCACTTAGAAAATAATATACTTATTGATCATGAATATTATTGTCAGTTTTTTTAACCATGTAGTTTAATGGCTGGCATGTATTAAATACCTTAACAATATAAGGTATTCTTAGAATATCTTATACCAGATTATGAAGCAGACAGCAAATTTTGATAATGTCCAGGGCAGAATGAAGAGTTTTATGGAAAACATTTTTTTACAACAATCATGAAAGTGAACTCAACATATTTTCTCATTCTAGAGAAATGGTGTTTAAACACCCTTTTCACAACTATAAGAGGTAACCTCTGTTTGGTTACAGTACAGATTGATAAAGTTCAAAATATCCATTGCCAGTATAACAAATTGCCTAGTGCTGGGTCCTATTACAAATGCTGGCCTTCAGAAATAATTTTGTATCAAGCTCAGAGTGTTAGAAATTTGTTTAATCGTGTGCTGTGTAATAAGCCCTTACATTAATGTAGAAGAACTGGTAATTTGAGTCATACTTACAATAAGAAAAGATAAAAATGCTTGTAATTGCAGTAAAGAGAACTGCTGTCTGTTGGCTTCATGACCTTCATGTTCTTGCCGTCCCTTGCAGCTGCACAGTGGGGAAGGTTTGAGTATTTTCAAAACCTGAAGCTGTCTGAAACCAATGCTGTTACAGTCTGTAAAGGGATGAAGTCATTAATGCTGCATAATTTACCACCCTGCTTCTCAAGCACATTGTATGATTTTAGCAGCTGTAGATGTGCCATGTCCATGCTAAAAACATAAATTCATAAGTGAGCAGCCAATGACCACATGCCTGTTACAGTACCTCTTACTAATACACTGAATGTGCTGTCATATCTTGAGAGAGAACAAATTTAATTTTAGAATGTGGATAATAAATGTAAATAATATAATTAATAAATACTTTTATTTTCCACTCAGCTGCCTGTCTGCAACAAAAATAGAAGATTTTGCAAGACAGCTATAGTTGTGAATTGTTATGGAAGAAATGAAAAATTGGGTTCAGCAATCAAAGCGAGTAGGAAGGAATATATTTATTATGTCCAGCTGAATTTCTTGAAGCTGTAGTGAAACCAACAAAGATGAATCTTGAAGATGGAGAGGATATGCAATTAACGAAAGGAGGTGTAGAAGTTTTAAATACAGCAGATCATGCTTCAGATGTGCTGCTAAAAGGAAGTTGCCATGGATTTTGTAAGACGGAATCATCAGAGAAAGACAGTATTGAAAGATAAACTATTAGAAGGACCAAGCCGATAACCAGAACCACTGTTGAGGAAACCCTGTTTATGCTTTCTGTAGTTCCAGAATCAAGAACAATTCCAAAAGCTATGCAACTTGGTGTCAAGAATGAATTACTAAATAGTCTTGAAACTCCTAATTTACAACAGCATGCTGCTTCTAGTTTTACACCTGTTACATCGTAGACACATCATTTCAGTGCACCTCTTGCCCATCCATTTTTACATTGAAAAGAACATCCCATCAAATAAACCACACTTCATTCAAACTCTTGAATTCAATATATAGGTACTCACTTGTCATCGCACCATCTGTAGTTGTAAAATGGATTTTTCTGTCCATCTACGAGGGGTAGTCAATAAGTTTCCAGATTGATGACTTAAAACACAGAAAGGCTTACCTTAGACATTAGGGGCTGGCATCACCTTCAAAGTAGTCCCTTCTGAGGCTTGACAACGATCCCAGCGGCGCTGCCAGTTTTTTAAGCATTCCTGGAAGTCATTTTCTCATAGCGTGTTCAGGACGGCCTGCGACTCTGCTTGAATTTCCTCCAGCGTCAGAAATCTTCGACCCTTAAGCTTCATTTTCAGTTTTGGAAATAAGAAAAATCGCTGGGTGCAAGGTTGGGCGAGCAGGGAGGATGTGGCACCACAGTCATGTTGTTATTGGTCAAAAACCATCTAGTCAGGAGGGCAGCATGGGCTGGCGCATTGTCATGTTGGAGCAGCCATGTGTTGTTCCGCCATTGATCAGGTCACTTCCTTTGCACATTCTCCTGTAGATATTTAAAAAAACTTTGACGTAGAATGCAGTATTAACTGTTTGACCAGGCGGAACAAATTCTTTTTGAACAGTTACCTTCTGATCAAAGAAACAGATCAACATTTACTTGATGTTGCTTCTCACTTGTCTTGCCTTCTTCAGTCGAGGTGACCCTGGACTTTTCCATTGACTGGATTGAGTTTTGGTTTCTGGGTTGTAGGCGTAAACCCAGGTTTCGTCACATGTAATGCCATTCGAAAGAAAGCTGGGGTCGTTAGCAGCATTTTCTTTGAGGTCCAAGCAAACGTCAAGTCATTGCTGTTTTTGGTCGACACTCAGGAGTCTGGGCACAAACTTTGATGTGACACATCGCATCTTCAAATCTTCGGTTAAAATGTTATGACAAGTTTCATGACTATTTCCCACTAGCATACTGACTTCATCAATGGTACGACGACTTTCCTCGCAGATAACCTGATGCACATTCTCAATCATTTCTGGCATTGAACTGGACACTGGTCGACCAGAGTGTTCGTCATCATCAATCGAAGTTTTGCCTGCCTTAAACTGGGAAAACCACTGAAATGTTTGGGAATGACCCATAGCTTGTTCCCCAAAAGCTGTCTTCAACATTTCATAACATTCGGTAGCAGTTTTCCCTAACTTGAAACAGAATTTGATGCAAGCGCGTTGTTCATGGAAATCTGCCATCTCGATAATCGCAGACAGAACATTGCACCTCTTGATAAAAGCTAGAGTTGCATCACACATGATGCGCACAGAAAGCTGGCTTTCAGCACACTAGCCCATGATACCTTGGGATTAATACCTCTTAGCGGCTGATGTGGTAACTATGCTCCGTATGAGCGCGAAAAATTCAGTCCGGGAACTTATTTACTACACCGCGTATATGTTTCTATTACCTCACCCTTACCCTATGTTATCATTTCATCATATAGTTATTTACTTTACTTGTCAGATGATGCAGTACCGCTGTAAACCTGTACTATGTAAATTATACATTGTTGTTAAATATATTTTCTTACATCACTACCATTGTATGCTTTCCTTCTGCTGGAATACTTTCTCTCATAATGATGTTTGTTCCTGAATAACAAGCAGTTCATCAAACAATTTTTCTGTGACATATGGAAGGATTGAAAACATTGTTCGTGCCGTGGTGTCTGTGTAAATGGTCACTTTATGGTGGTGCTGCCAAGTGGTCTGTGTGTAACAGGGTGAAAGCATTTTTGAAGTATCGGCCGGGCATCTAGATGTAACATGACAAGTTGCATGTAACATACACCAGCAGTGTGTCATGGAGTAGTATGATTGATATATTAACCTTTATAGGAAATGTGTAATGCTGTTGTGATAGATTACTCACTTTCCATCTGTCTGTATTTTGTGATGTCGTAATTTGGAGCTTAGCAGTTATAGTACTCTTTAAGGACACACACACACACACACCAAGGACACTGGAAATAGTAACAAACATGCAGCTTGCAAGAATTTCTGCCAGACTGAGTTCAACTTGTTGAACTGGAATGAGCTCTACCACTGAGAAAACTGGAATGCAACTGCATCATAACTTGCAGAAGACAGGAACTAAACTACCAGGCAACTGAAAAGGCCTCGCTTCTCGGAGTTTCGTTGCACAGTGGTTGTTTAGTTTCGTGTATTTCTGCATCTCGGTGTGAATTGTTTGCATTGTTGAGGTGGCACAAGAGGTTGATGAAGCCACTTGTTTTACTTTTGTACAGTTAATTGAGCACAGATCAGGTCTGTGTGACAAAAGCCACTGAGATTATGCCTAGAGGGATGATTTGATTTCACATGAGAATGTATTTTACATGAGATGAAGGCATCTGGTATGTATACATTTTCTAGTAAGATGTATAATAGAATCCAAATGCTGAATAGGCTGGTTGATGCAACAAAATAATACAGTATGACTTCCGTTGTTTAAAACAAGTTATTATTAAAGTTAATCTTCATACTGCTTAGTTATCAGTTGTATTTAAATGACATAACACCACTGGGGTGAAATTGCTCCTGCAGGCTTTAATAACTAATGAGCCAGGCAATTTCTTAAAGCTGTGCCCATGGTAATCTCTGCAACCATCATCTTCTTTGTTTCAAATAGGAAAGGTTGATTGATTTGCTGTGAAGCTTTCACCTACGTCACAAAACAGCCCTTCCCAGATTCTTATAACCTTGTGGAGGAAAACGGTTGCTATAATAATTGATTTCACAGTTTCTTTTTTCCAGCATGCTGGTGCCTCGTGTATTTTGAACTTGGCGTTCAGTATTCCGAATGTACATTCTGCAATTTTTTGGGAACTAGTGAGTCTGTAATTAAGTATATGTCTTGTTTGTGAGCTTTCTTCTAGAATGAGGTCTCATTAAATTGACTTTCAGTGGAAATGCTTCATCTTCTACTAGGTAGTGCAGAAACATTTTGCCACTCTTGTGCATTGGTAGGGAAGGTGGACACAGGATGTGCAGTTTTTCTTCTCCAGCATTTGTGCGAGGTTAGGGACCCTGAACACGGAGCTGTCACTGTTCTTACTGAAATTTCTGACTTACATGGTTGTAAACAACATGGGCACTGCACATGCCAGCAGTGCTACTACTACTACTACTACTACTACTACTACTACTACTACTACTACTACTACAAAAAAAAAAAAACCTTGCAGATGGATGTTTTGGATTTAGGAAAAGATTTCACACAGGTGTGTTTCCTATCCATTGGACCAGAGCAGTTTGACAAGTTCCAAAGGTCAAGATATTATTCTGCACTTCTTTCCATTTTGCTTCATTTGGCACTGGCACGAACGAGGTTGTAGTGTAGCCCATATTGCAATAGCCGTTCTTGCTGTTACTTGAGAAATTGTTCTTTTTCCTCCATAAACTGAAAACTCAGTGCTGTGAAATTGCTGCCTAAAGCCAGTTGTTTGAAAACAAAGTTTTACAACTGCAGGAACTTTCTAACCTATTTGGATGATCAAATGAAGGAGAATGGCTTTGCAGATACTTTGTAGGTCACTCTAATTATTTCACACTGGTTGTTTTCCAGTGTGAAATTTTTATTTTCAGTCAAAAACAGGTAGAAACATGTAAGTACAGTATTCATCCATCATTTGTATGCCAAAGCATCTTCTGGGTCATCTGCTAACAAAAAGCATCATTATCTTCTTAACACCATGCAGTTCACAACTTGGCACATTAGTGAAGATTAAGCTGCAGAAAATAACTTGTTAGTGCCAAATTCTGAAAAGGGCAAATTATTATCTTAAGAAACTGGAGAATACATTCAGATGAAATACCGTATGGAAGCATCTCTCTCTCTCTCATTAGTGCCACACCACCTGGGTGCCCTCCTGTTGTGCAGCAAGCTTCTTCTGTCAAAAAGTAACCAGCAAGCAGTCTGTACTTGCTGAGTGTGGTGGCTAAACAATGTGAATCTGGTAGATACATGTTTCATGGAAAACATGAAGCAACAAACGTGGCCAAACACACATGACCCAGATGAGGTATTATTGCACAGGCTGCTGCCTTACGTTAAAACAGTGAATGCCAATTTTATGTTATATGTACTCTGCATTTTCGTATGTTGACCAGCAAATGCACTTAATAAAATATAGTAAAGTACAAATCATAAAACAATTCATGATAATCAACCCAACATGTTTTGGCACCAGAGTGCGATTTTCAGGGAGTCTGTGAATACAAATGATCATAAGTTCAACTCTGCACTTCATGTATAAATTGCGCTGTCATCTTTAAAATATTAAAATATTCTAGAATACATAAAGTTGACAAGTATAAGCCCATATTGCTGGAACACCAAAAATGTTCGATAGTGGACCTCTTCTAGTACAAGCTGACAGCTGTCGATATTATTCTCTGGAGCATGTATACAAACATCTGCCATGATGTATGTTATCCAAAGGGATCTTGAGACAAAGTGTATGCAGTATGCTACATCACCTGACAAATACTGTTCAAGAAGAGCAGGGTACATGTCAGTCATTAGCTTACTGAGAACAAAATTAAAGAACAATGGAATCAGGCATCCACTTGAATGACAGGAGCTGCAACAATATAGCAATAGGAGTGTAAAAAATTATTGCACAATGATATGGATTTTGTTTATACACCTGTATCATATCCCTAGCAGTGAGTACATAAATGTTCCTTAAATAGTCCATACTTGAGAGTAATCAGCAGTCTTTCCTGTGATGACATAATTGCATGAAAAGTGTTTTTTTAGGCCCCATGAGACTGACTGATAACTAATAAAGAAAAGTTCCATTCTGTAAAATGATGTAAACCGTTCAGGATCCTGGTGAATTTATTTTGAAACAGTGTGAAGCACCCAAGCTAAAATTGTCATGGAAGAAGGGATGCACCCAACAATTTCTGTTCCTGTTTTCTCTCTTTTTAGACTGCCTCAGCCACCATAATGTTACAGCGGGATCGGTATTATTGCCTGATGCTACGTAAACAGAGTGCACAACACTGGAAAATTACTGGCACATACTAAGTTGGACATTCATACCCACTGAAGATGACGAGACTAATCAGTTTCCTCAGTGTTGTATTGTAATTGAGCAAGTGATTTCCTACTCAAAATGGGTGACATACCTTGGAAATTGTGGTTGTGTTCCTGTTGCCAGTTGCCTTGGTGTGTGCAAGCTGTAATGTTCTGATTTATACACACTTCCAAAATGCTTTGCTGTGCGTAGTTTATGAAAATTGGTCTTAGAATGGTTAGTTGGCGTGAAGGGTTTAGGTTTTTTCCATGTCCTTTCCATGTCATTGTGCTGTATGCCATTTACATTCATTCAAGGTCTTGTCATCTGTGAGGCAGCAACGTATGAGTGAGCCAGAAAATGAAAACAGAAGTTTTCTGGTGTGTTTAAGTGTGTAAACAACAGGAGATGCAGACGGCAAAAATACCACACAAATATATCCAGTTACCTTAATTCATATTCAGGAAAATGGTTCAGTAATTCACATAGAATGAATTACAAAATATAAATATTTGTAAAATTTATGTCAACAAATAAACAGAAACATGGTCATTGGGTACCCTGGAAATAGAGCGGTGGAAGAGCATGCACCCCTTACACACGTTTAAAAACGTTGAACTGCATAACTTAACAAAACTAAAATTATGTAATCATTTGGCATTTAATGTATTGGATGAAAATTAGGCTTCAGTAGTGCGCTTTATTAAAAATTAGAGTAAGAGTACAACAAAATAACTTCTACGGACTGAGTTACTATGAAGACATTTTACAGATAATAAAATTGTAATAAACAACATGTAATGTGAACTGCCACAAAAGAGTAGGTATGTAGGTTTACACTTCTGTTGATGATCCGGAAGGACTGAAACATGTAGCGTGGTTATAGTAGACAAATGCAGTTATGTTAGACGTTAATGTAACGGAACATTTATTGAAGACCTGAGGCTGCTGCTATCATACAAGCATGGTTTTGCAGATCAACGAATTGTAGCCGGGATCTGTTAGTTGATGTTTTGACCGCTAGGGGTTAGTGAAATGCCCTGAGATCAGTCGCATCATCCGTAGCAGCCTCGCGCGTTGGATCTGTTTGCGGTGCGTTCGCATAAATGGGGGACGCGTGTACGAGCTGCGTTGTGCCTGACCGTCCGTCTGCCCGCATTTATCAGCGCGGCTCCCACGGGACGGATTTTAGCGAAATATGATGGGGACTAGTACGAAAATATGTCGAGAAATCTGTTTTAAAATCGACCAGAGACATCAGGCACTTCACGTGAAGACTGAAGGACGTGTGTCTTCTCAGCAGTACGAAATATTCTGTAGTTCGACAACGGTGCAAAAGTAACCAGACGTTGTATTTCCGTAGCAACACTGAACGGGGTTTTATGTTTTGTTGACCGTGAGTCCTTGTATTATCTTGTAAATGAAGCCAACTTGGTGCACAATTTTTCTTAGTATGTTTATTTCTTTTCTCTACATGTTTCGGGCGACTGTGTGCCCATCATCAGGAGAAATAGCTGTATCTATGCGACACTTGATACTGCAGTTTTATTCCACCCTGCATACCAGACAGTCATCCACGCAGAGTGACAAATACAAAGTGTCGCATAGATACAGTTATTTTTCCTGATGATGGACACATGGTCGCCCGAAACATGTAGAGAAAAGAAATAGACGTACTAAGGAAAACTGTGCACCAAGTTGGCTTTATTTACAAGATGAACGGTTTTATACGGTTGACAGCTACATGTAGGTCAGCAGTAATACACAGGGAACGCATTGTTGCGTTTTCGTGACAAGAGTGGTTACTAGAACGCGCCCCATTGTTATGGTATGGGTGCACTGCCTGTCTTGTTTTTGTTATGAAGCAGCGAACGATTGTGGGGTTTTGTTTCGGAGTTGATAAAACACCCACAGAAACGCTGAATTCTTGAAACTGTTGATGGAAATGAGGCTATATCTCGTACGCTTGTCTTCGGATGGTATAAAAGATTCAGACGGGAACTTGAGGGCCTTGACGATGGTCGAAGGAGTGAGCGCCCGTTATCTTCTCGAAATCCAGAAACGGTTTCAAACGTACATGAACCAGTAAGCATAAACTGTCGAATCCCCATATTGTTTAGGATCAAGTGCACATTAACTGGGAGACCTTTTATCAGATTCTTCGTGAAGAGGTGGGAAAGAGGAAGATCTGCGCGAAGTGTTCCACACACTCTCACGGTTGACCAAAAAGAGCACCGCGTTTTTGAGACAGTGCCCCTGCTCCTGCTGCCATTACTTGTAAAAACTGTAGTAGTCCATACTTGATTACGTTTGAATTGTTGTAGTGTTTGTTGTAATTTCATGTGTGAATTAGAACAAATAATAGAAATAGTAACACTACTGCCGCTTCTGCTACTACTACTACTACTACTACTACTACTAATAATAATAATAATAATGCTACCACCACAATAATAATAATGTGTTCAAAATAATGGTCAGTCTTGCATAGTGTGGCCTGGTTATTTTCCTGCATTTTCACATTTTTCAAACAATTTTTCTTGGTGAGATTTGAGGTTTTTTTTTTTTTTAGTTTTGTTGGAAGGAATTAATTACCGGCGCACACAACTAGTGTATGTAATGCACTTTATTGTGGCGGGATGTTTCGATCCAGTGTGGTCATCTCCAGGCCAATAATATAAAAGTCATAAAATACTGTGTACAGCTGGTTTAAAATGTATTAATACCTGGGTTCTCAATTTTACATTCAAAACAATACACGTTGCTGTGTCAAATTTGTCATGATAATAGTGCAAATGATGAAAATATGGTTGTTTACGAAGTGTTGAATTCGGTGCACACGTGCTATTCGTCGTCAGTGTTGGGAAGATACTAACTTACGGTGGTATCCGTTAGGGCTGTTGGTCTTGGGGATGTGACGCGTTTTGTGTATTCTGGTAGCACGTTCTCGACGTTTCGGTGGAGTCTGCCTCCATTTTCAAGCTAGGACAGTGACACTGAGCTTTCAGGTGTTCGTGGCAAAATTCGGGTGTCTGTTATTTTTTTTCCTGCTGCACACTAAAATTAGAACAGGGGGACAACAATTGTGATATGAGTACAGCAGTGCACCTGTTTGTAAACGACATTTGTTGCGTTCAAAATAAAGTTATCGTGTATCAGAGAGATGATTTGGTTTTGATAAAAGTGTCACAATAAAAATCGCTTAAGTAAATGCAGTGGTTACCAAATTTCGCGTAAAGGTGATTCCCCCCCAGGCTTAGCACAGTGTTTCTCAACCTTTGTGAGACCGCGGCCCGGTAAATTCTTTTTTCATAAGACGAGGGCCCGGTCCCAACAGATTTACTCGTCTGTACCTTTCCATTTTTTTTAAGTTCATACATTAAACTAACATAGGTATTAATAATTAATTATGGCATAATCATAAAGAATATTATTACAATTATGCGTACGGTGTGGCATGTTAAATGTAAAATTACATTTAAATTAGTTATCAATTCCAGGAGAATCTGTCGCGGCCCGGCGGTTGAGAAACACTGGCTTATCATATCTCATCGACCCCCATCCCCTCCCCTCTCGTATCTTTATGTGTGCGTGTGTGTATAACACTTGTCAGTTTTAGTTTTTAATGTGTGTATTAATCATTATTTCGCGCCATACTGGCTAAGAACCACTAGGCGGGTGGAAGGTAGAGGTAGGAAGTTCCTTTAGGCCGTCGGTAAAGAGGAGAGAGTCCTGCACGACGTCGTGTCCCACTAGGTCTGCTGATTGCTTAGGAACAATTAATGTAACTAGTCAGTAACAAGACAGACAGTGTACGTATAACGTAACATTGAGCCGCGTTCGTGCAACCATTGTTGCAGTAGAAAAGCAATAATATTACATATTCTGAGTGCGTGTTTCTAGCCTCAGTTTTCCAGCATGAAAAGCGCATCTTTTCTGCTCAGCGTTGTGTTTTCATTTGTAGTCTGGCTGGTTGTACCTATTTTTCCACATTAACTCATAAACGGTACGATTGTCGGAGAAGAATTACTGAATTTGAAGTGTGTGTTTTGAATTTCTCTACAACGTTTGTCTAAAATATCTCGTAAGAAGAATTAATTTAGATACTGTCATAACTGTGCATTGGTCTTCATGTGAAGTACTCGTTTTCTCGACATATTGTAATCTAACTTGAAGATTCTCGACGGATTTTCGAGGAATTCTCTCATATCAGATTTCGTGAAAAACCATCCAGTTGGAGCCGAATTGTTCTGTGCATGCAAACATGACGAAGCTAGTAGTCGCTTTTCACATTTTGCAACGCACAAAGAAGTCATACACCTAGAACTGTGTGTGTAAAAGAGATGTGATGAACGGTTACTGCCTTTTGGGACGTGACGCTTTATATACTGGGCTTAACCATTGTTTTAGAGCGTTGGTGTATATCTACCAGACTACATGGCGTCGTATCCAAGACAGTAATTTTCGTAATCGCCACTGTTAGAACCTCAAACCTCTCAGAAATATGGTGCTCCTCACCTTTATCTTTTCGTTTAGTCTGCCACCTGTCACTTGATTGCGTGGTATGGCTGTTTAACCTCTGCACTTTCTGCCGGCGACATCTTTCCCGTTGAGGTTAGTGTAATTTCAAATGTGTTGGTAGGATTGTGTTATGGTTACGCGCGCGTGAGGGATGATCGATATCAGTCGGCCACAGGGTAGGTGGAGAAGATAGAACAGTGGGTGGGTCAAGTAAATTCCTGCTTGACCTGACCACAACCCTCAGCCTCCCAACCCCACATTTGTAGAGTCAAACCCCGAGGGACGATCCCGTTCTTCTACGGTTTTTTTCCCCCCCTTTCAAATCGCCCTTTGCATGTTCAGACTGTCGATTATCGTTGATTAGATAAATCTTGTATTATAAATGTGAGTTTTATGACCTGTGGCCGTGGTCGTTTCTCCTCTCGTGGAATTGTGATGGTCGGCATTTATTTATGGTCCCGGTTTGTGCTGTACATCGTGATATCATAAGTATACATTTTTCCTGTGTACGAAGGATAGTATGCTGTAAATCTTTCGTTTCCGTATTGTTCCTGAAAGATTGCCAACCTCTGTATGTAATAATCTCTCAGCCGGGTTCCCAAGATCCATCTACCGCCGTGCCTAAATTGGTATGGTCAGCGAGTGTGGAATATCTTATGTAACGCAGAATAAAATGTGCTTGTTTCCTACTTAGGACCTAACAGTCAGCACTGAAACATGTTTGCAGATTTGCGCCATACCGTTTTCTGACATACAAGCTGTGGATGCGATAGCCTGTTGTCAGTGGGGATGGGGAAATTGGCCACAGCTTGAGTCCCGAGGTTAATGAATGGAGCTATACCTCCACTGTACCGTGTGTTATTTTGTTCCTTACAGTTTATCTGTAATGAGTACTTTTTTGTTCATAGTTTGTCTACTTGTATGCATTGTGACTGGACAAGGAAAACATATACCGCGCAAACGATTACTTCTTGGAGTCGAGCCCTGCCTTTTGACGGAGTGAAACTATTTGCTTTTAATATTGCGTAAGTTCTCCGAATTGGTTTAAGTACGGAACTGCCTTCGATTCATGTTCGTTTATTTTATGTTGTAAATTTGTATGTTGTAACCGCATAAATACCCATGCCCACCCGCGTCTCACTCCTCCCCTCCGTTTCTCCTGCTGTAACTTTATGAGTCGTTCGTTTGTGGTTGGTTAGCGGCGGACTGAAAAGCTATTCGGTCTAACTCGGGCGCCAGGCGTACGACAATTGTCGACCGCAGATCGCTTTGCGCTTCTTAACGTCTCGGCGTGTGTCGGTTCCTGTCGGCAGCTCGAGTGTTTTGTTCAAAGGGGAGAGAGCGGCGAAGAAGATGCGGAAATACAATTTCCCCCTTCTTTAATGCACAATTTTTATTTTATTTTATTTTTTTGCATTGGGCGGCCACGAGCGGTTCCATACCGGGAAGGACGCAATGAACTGGAGCAGATTATGAATGACAGTATTGAATTACTCTACGAAGTTCGTGTAGTGAACATTTTTCCTTGGGAAAAGCACGGGCAAGTTATCCCCACTTCTACACATCCGCTTTCCGTCTTATAGCCTCCACTCCCTACCTTCCTTACTCGCAACCCTCTTAATTTCCCGTCTTCCTCTGGCAGTGCTCTCTCAATCTTGTCTCGGCATTGATTTTCCAAGCGAATGTGGCAACAGCGCTGGCTGGAAGCTGCAGCAGACTAATAGAGAAGATTACAACCCAACATCCACTTAACCAGATTTTTTTATAAGACTACTTACAGATTGGTTATTCTGGTCAGTCCTAGGGGAGTTTACATGATAAGTTGTGGCCATTATATTGGACTGAACGTGCCTGAGTTAGTGATTTATGCTTCGGTTTTGCCTTTCCTCCCTCTAACCACAAAATCAGAACTGCAGTTGTCATTGCAGGGCAAACGATGTAGTGCAGTAGCGTGATTAGTAACTTTCAGTTTATAATGTTGGTATTGTGAAACGTACTGCGTTGACAAATCGACGAACCTCGTTGAACTGCAGTCAGCGAGGGATCGTCGGGATGGTTGGTTGTGTTACGTGATTTTTTGCTGCCACTACGATGGTATTGTTTATTTACGTGGGCAGGGAGTGGTCGGTATATGTCATTGTAAACAAAGGACTACTTGAATCACGTACATGCCATTGTTGTTAGAATAGTAAATGCACAGCCTGAAAATGTTGCAGCAAATTGTATTTGCTATGCAGTAATGAGGTGTAAATTGTTCTGTGATGTGAAGTGTTGTGTCGCTGTTTTTGTCTGGTAAAAACAACACCGAAACGCAGAGGTGTCTTTTTAGTAGCTCATCGATCCGTCCGAACCAGCGACCTGCCAACCGTAACGCATAATAAACGAAGCGCCTGGCTGTGGTGGGGGCCGTGTCTGAAAAAGCATGAAGTCAGCCCATAATCGCTTGTAATCTGGCTCACGCGTTAAGCGTTGATTTGCGGTTAGCGTAATGGAGTAGTTTTTAATTAGTCGTGTGGTGCATTTTTGTAGTTTAACTGCAACAAATTTACGGTTAGCTCATTGATTATGAATTGGGCTAAAGTAACTTTTACTGTTTTGGGCTGTAGACTTCGACGAGATTGTTTTTTTGTACGCGATAAGCAGCTACGTTATAAAAACCGTAAGTGTGAAACTCTGTAGAGGTAATTGATATATGAAGCCAAAAGACAGGTGTGCATCACACAGGACAGCATTTAGTAGTGTAATATATGTTTCTTGTGGAAACCCCTGAACTACATTTTGTGTCAAGTTTGACTGTTTGGAAACCAGTTTTCGTTGTAACATGCATCAGATAAAATGCCAGTTTTATGTGCCCGCTTGTCAGTAGGAAGTGGATATGTTTCTAGAAATGCATATTGCGTTGACGAGCAGATTAATGGTGTGAACTAAATAAGCCACGGCGAGGGCACGGGCTCGAAGTTCTCCGGGGATGGAGTACCGGGGTCCTGCACCTCCTCACCCCTTGCTCCAGCATCCCCCTTCACATGCAGCAATGTTCTTTTATCCAGGTGAGTTCATTAATCGGCCTCCAACATGCAGCTTTAAGTATTGATCACACCAGTGATGAGAGTTACAGTGTGTAGTCAAAACTGATGAAATAATTTCCGATTTTTAGAAGTTACATCTTAGAATCTAATTTTACAAATATGTTTTCCTTCTGAAAAATTTTATTGTTGGAAATGTGGACAACTGTATATTTGTACCCCCCCTTCGCACTATATACACTGAAAAGAGCAAGTCATTCAGAGTTTTGCATGCAAATGTGCACATTACACCACACAAATATTAAGATGTTTGAAATTTTTTCAACATTTTTTTGCCAGGAGTGTTACACATCTTTGGTGGCTGTGTATGCCCCAACAGTTAAACAGTTGCAGGGTTCATAGTTTGCTAAAGGTACGTGGAAGAACCGAATTAAATGGGAAATAATGGTCTTCTGCACTAATTAGAAAGTGGAAGATGTTCCGGGTGCACTTTGATCCTTACAAGTTATGTTTGGCTGAAGTCTGGCATGTTGCATGGGATAGTGTAAGGACCAGGCTGCCTTAGATGACATCATAATCCCCTATTAATGTACACAGGTAGCATGTCTGCAAGAAATGTGCCATTCATACTGCTTGTGTGAGAGAGTACTGCACAACCTGCAGCTCATTGTTACTGCATAGCCCCCCATAGTTTTCCCCATAATTTTCTTGTTAGGCATGTGGACTTTTTCATATTGTTTGTTTAATGAGGTTACAACACGTTTTGAATGTACACAGGTAATAACTGCACTTTTCTTTGCTATTATGCAATGAGTAGTGGTAAGAGGTAAGGAACCATGCTGAAGCCAACATTTCACAATCCTTGGATATTATATGAAGTTACATTATACTATTTTTAATAACCAAAGTCATTCTAATAGTTGTATTTATTGTTTTAGATGTTGTATTTATATATGATCTGTTACCAGTGCTTGCTGTGTAATAGCTCAGAAGAGTGCAGTTCTCATCTACTTTGCAGCAGATGCGTGAAATCATGTAAGCAGATAAATCCCAAATGTCACGTCACTATGTGCTACTGCATATTTTTTTCTCTAAGGAAGGTCCTGTCGTGCTTTATTGTGTCTTCCACTTCCCCTGCCACGTACATTCATTTCTGTGGCTCCAGAACAGGTAGAAATTAAATCATTGTATTAACTTTTCACTGGGAAGGAAGTACACTTTTTTTTGAGGTTGTACAGGTTTCTGAAGGCTGGCAAATAAAATTACCAAACTGCAGCTCGTGTATTTTGCTGAGATTTGAGTTTCTGCCAGCTGTGGTACTGAGGACTTCGGTCTTCTGGGATGTGATGCTCTGTCGTTATGTGATGCTCACATCCCAAAAGATCTGAATCCTTAATTTTGTATTTGTTGTTTTCCATTTTTGTTAGTACCAGAGTGATCATTTGCATATTGTTGTTGCCATATTTCCATTTTCTAACTGTGCTGTACTTCATTCTGTGTATTGTACATTGATTGTTAGGTGTACTGTTGTATCTTATTAGAGTATTGAAATTTCATAACACAGTCACATACATACCATATACGTTATTTATGAAATTTTTTGGGTTTCCTAATAAAATCCATGACCAAAGGACAGTTAAGTGAAATGGAGGCAAGAAGAAAGAAGTCTGTCTAGGACATCGTACTAATAAGTGATGTTTCAGTAAGCTTAAATGTAGTATCATGTTTGATATACCAAGGTGTTAATACCTTTATTTTAAGTACCTGTTAGTACTGTTAATGGAACAGAATGCAGCCTGGCATGCAAGAACTCATGCATGAGGCAGACACAACCCACCACAAGATGTAATTGAGGTTTCATTCATGTCTGGGAAACATTCAGAATGAACCACTGTTACAGTAGCTCTTTGACGTTACAGTAACGATTAAAAGTGGTGTCCTGCAACATGCTGGTAGCCCAGGGATCCACAGGGTTTTAGGAGCCATGTCAAAATTGTGGGTGCCAGAAAGGTGACATGAAACAAGTTCCATGCCTAGGACCCACAAATATTAGACAAATGCACACAAAATTCAGTTGCCCAGGCCACCTGACACCAGGGATATGTGCACCTTTGAGGTAGCCTGTGTTTTATGTAGATATAACGAATTGTTCACCACATATCAATGTTCGTGTTTCATGATTTGTGAAGTAATGTGATTTGTGAAGCCTGGAGTGTATGTGCGTGTGTGCATGTGCGCCTGTGTATATTCTTTCCTCATGTGTACTCAGAAATGAAAAATATTCAGTTACTGGTCCTGGGAATGTTGTGACTATAGACTGTACACTGAATTTTTAGTACGTGTTTGTTGGTTCATTGTCCTCTGAAAGTATGCAGAAATCCTTTCTCATTTAGCTAACTGTTCCAAGGAGGACCCCCAGATATAGAGCATGTATTGCTCTGAGCCAACTGTGTCATGTGGATCTATGATATGTCTGATGTTTACTGCCAACCATAGACAAACTCTCTGGTTATGAAATTTTATCTAGTGATTTCTATAATTTTTTGTTTTCTTTTTTTTTTTTTTTCCTCACTATTATTCTCTCCCAT